>JAEEGK010032420.1_pt1 | contig 10222 bp, 9 predicted proteins | sample 8958771 | NCBI WGS metagenome assembly JAEEGK01 (sample SAMN16246547, study PRJNA631951) | gut metagenome | biome: gut microbiome; feature: rumen; material: SC-attached | host: Bos | place: Iran: Karaj | collected 2018-10 | reverse complement strand
CCAATCCGCCATGGACGGGTAATTGTATCTTTTCACTGCGAATTTGCGCATGTCGTACTCAGGTTTCGAAAGGCGTACGGGGTCGCTGTCCTGTCCTGTCAGCACTTTGATAAGCCCGGCCGCCAACCTGTGCGTCTTTGCCGCGGACAGCGTCGGCGCATGAATCAAAAATCGACCAGATTGTGAATTATAGGAGAAAATGACCTCGTATGGGGGGATGTAGCTGAGATCTTCAAAGTCGTCGTCCGGCTTCAGCTTCCCTTCTATTGTCGTCTCCGGATCGTCCAGCTTGGCGATGAAATACGTAAGCTTGTCATAGAGCGCTGGATAGTGTTCGATCTGGGTGTTGCCCCCCTTTCCCTCCGAGATGAAAAACTCATCAAGAAGAGTTGCCATCTCCCCCTGCATCTTCTCCGTAATCACAATGTCGATTTTTTCGGCCTCGTACACTTTCCAACGCCGGATGTTCAGACTCAAGTCCTGCGCGCCGATGTGCTCGACCATTTGCTCAAGGATCACAGCGTCCTCGTTCAGATGCAAGTACATGCCGATTTCGAATCTCCCGAACTGGTCGAAGAACGGTGGCAGGGGGAACTTGAGCGCCCCGCATTTCTCATACTGCCTGCATAGAATCGCGGCGCTGTTCTTCGCCGTGCCAAGGTTCCAGACAAGCTGAAAAACTGCGTGCAGTCTCCTGCAGGCAGCCTCCTTGCCCATGGCCTTGGCGTCGTAGGCCCCCCATGCCTTTGCGACTGACCTGTCCGTCTGCCGGTCGCGGTTCTCCCAGTCGACGGCGAGCTCTATTCCGACCCCTTCAAAAGCCTGCCGGAGCATGTAGCCGCCGATTCCCCTGAACAACATCGTTGGTGAATACTTTGTCATCCTTTTTTCTCCTACGTTATGGAAAAACTACGTTCGGTCCATCGTTCCTCGCCTCCATCGGACCTTCAAGACTGGCGGCGTACAATATATATTAAGCAAGACGATGAAAAACTCCGTCATTGCCTCGTTTATATTCCCGTCTCCTCCTGACAAGCCCTATGAGCCTCAGAATATGGTTTCGGCCAATAATATACACGTCACATTAAGACATTCAATGACTTTTTAAATATTTTTTCAATATGCGTAATACACAAATATAAAATAACATTATAATAATATCATTTTTTAGGGAATTGCGTTGAAGCATTGTTCCTTTTTGTTGGAAAATCTTTATTTACCATATGAAATAATCTGTAACGGCATTGGGAAATTCATCAAATCCGTTGAAAAATCTGTCGGGTCCGTTGGAAAATGTCATTTGATGAAATATTATATGTAAAAAGTCATAAAATGTCTCAAAAGGATCCAGCCAATGTACCAGTCACCGGCATATGCCAGAAAAGCGCACATACTCGCGTTGCTGAAATCAGGGGAACGTGTCTCAATATCCGTAATTCTGGAGAGTCTCCGCAATCTGGCTCTCGAGGACGGCAGGAAGCTGGAATGCAACAGAAAGACGGTCAGCCGCGACATCAAGGATCTCAAGGACATGGGATGCCCGATCTCCTGGCGCCGTTCGCTGGGAAGCTTCGAGCTTCGGGACAAGACATGGGACATGCCGGCGACTCCGCTCCTAGGGAGCGATGAAATGCTAGCCGTCACGCTGGGCGCGCAACTTGGCACTTCATCCCTTCCCCGGAATGTCAGGCGACATGTGCATATCACCGGACAGAACATCATAAAGGTCAACTCGGTGGAGTTCCATCATGGCGCGGATCTGTCGACTTTGAAAATCCTCGCGCCACCGGTCGCCCCCGAGGCGGAGAGAATATTCGCCACAGTCTACGACGCATGGGCGACCCGCCGTCTGCTGACCATCCGATACACGGACGAAAGCGGCAATACCACGAATCGCACGATAGAGCCGCAGGCCCTCTTTTTCCATGAAATGGTCTGGTATGTTCAATGCTACTGCTATCTCCGTTCAGCTGTGCGCACCTTCGCCATCGCCCGCATCGAAGAGGCGAAAATCGTGGAAAGAACCTTCGCGACACGTCCCGAAGTGTACGAAAGCACAACCTTCGACAATTTCGACGGGCGTTTTGAGTACAAGGACATAGAGCTTCGCCTGACCAAGGCCGGCCGCCAGTTCGCGGTCGCGCACGTTCTTCATTCAAAGCAGGAAATTTCCGCCAATGCCGACGGCACATACACGATGACCGTCCCCGCGAAAGCCACGCACCTTGCCGTGCAGTGGATTCTGAGCCAGAGGGGCAACGCGACGCCCGTCGCCCCCGCCGAGCTGGTGGAGGATGTCATCGCCACAAGCAGGCGGATAACGAAAAGCGCTTTGTCACAGAGCAAGAAACACAAATGATTGAACTCGACACAATATATAAAGTAAAGACTTCTCTGAATGGATGACGGATCGTATTTTGTGAACGGGATACAGAAAAAGAGGATTTATAAATGATCAAGCATACAATGAAAGGCATCATTGTACAAGACAAGAGAAGAATTCTTGTTCGATTCTGTCATGGCTACGAAAAGCTGATTTGGATTGGGGCTTTGCGGTTGCGCTACGAATATTTATCCCAAGTTGAACTTCAAGAAATGATGCTTAACGCAAAACTGTCTTCTGCTGGGAAATGGCTGATTTTCAGTGAAACCCGGCAATCTGTCTCCGTTTGGACGAAAAAACTTTCAAGCCACTTCAGGAATTCCCGATGGACAGTCATTTGACCTCTGGATGATTTGCACAAGACAGGGGGGATTTGCCTTCTGTTCGGTGAGACTCCTTATGTTGGCTGTCATTGGACTGGGGACAAGTTTTTGCTCCAAACCGAGGAAGAAAGACATCATATCGTGAAAGATATATAATTTGAACATCAGAAAGCGTTTTCTCATGGTCAACACAATGTATGAATTTACTTTTTATGATATTATTTAATAAAATCTTATCTTCTTCTATCATTTCTTTTTCTGTTAGTATACTAATAGTCAAAACCGGTCTAGAATACTCGCTGGAAGCATAAAGAAGTTTATTGTCTTTATCTTCAAGGAATCTATTAATCTCAGTATCTCCTTTAAGAATTTCAATGGCGAATCTAATTTGCATATATTCAATAGGTTTTTTCATGAGATTATAACATAATATATAACCGCAAAAGCATCCTAATGCAAGGAATAAAAAACAGCATATAATTAGTAATTCAATTCCATAGTTGTTTTTTAAGAATTGTACTGATTTTTGCTTCATTATTTGCTTTCTCCTGCTTTGAAGAAATATGGCAACTGGCTAGCAAGCCATGATGGAGGAATGAATCCAGCATATTTCAACCAATCGCTTACAGCACCAGTGCAATTACGAGCTTTAATATAAGGAAATAAACCTGGTATTGGATATAAATTTATAGGGAAATAAAACCATCGTCTGGTAAAAATAGAATCAGAATCAAGCATTTCTTTATATAACTTCGTAATAGAAATAGGACATGCACGATAATAAACACTCTTACTATATTTTTTTACATCTTCGTCTGAGTAAAGATTGCTAAACATATAAAAACCATAAGCATATCTTCTACCTCCAATATATCCAAGATCCATAAAAGTATGTCCCCAATCATACCATTCATTTTTCGCCCTGTGCCTAATTGCAATCCAACGTAGTTGTTTAAGACAACATTTCCGCCCAGCATCATCTGTAACTTTTTCTTGTATATTCCCATTAACACAGCAATAATCATTATGATCATTGTTTATATTTTCTATACTATTATTTTGATTTATCATCTCCCTATATAAATTCGAATAATCTATAGGAATGCTGTCAATAAAACTCTTAACATTAATAGTCTCAAGACCATACAAATCAAATGAATCAACTGGATTATTATCAACAAAACGTATTAAATTATAGCCACTATAGTCATCTAAAGGGTCTGTTGAAATCCAACGACCAATTCTCAAAGAATAATATCGGAAATTATAATATATTATGCCTTGTAATTTCTCTGCCATTTCTGAAGAAAATCCAATATCATCATTGACTAATGTCAAATGTGTTCCAAAAGGTTCATAAGAGTATTTTCCCAACAATGTTTTATCTGTAGTTGCCTTTTGAATGACGTTCTTGTTGGCGTCATGTAGAAAATACGACGTACCGTCGGCGTCCGTGCTTGTCAGGATGATGTCCAGGCCGACGTCGAACGGCTGCCAGGCGTGGCGCATCGTTACGGCATTGCCATCGAGCGCGTCCAGCTCCTCGACGCACTTGAAGCCGTCGTACACGAAAAGCGAATGCTTCACCAGGACGCTGTCCTGATAGACCTTCTTCTCGAACCTGCGCCCCATGTAGTCGTATCGGAACTCCAGGCGGTCGTTGCCCTTGAAAGTCTCGACCATGCGGTTCTCGCCGTTCCAGACCTGCGTCCAGCCGCTGGCGGCGTCCACGGGGCGGTAGGTCATGCTGCCGTCCAGGTCGTAGGAGAAGTCCATCTGCACATTGTTCTCGGTGGCGGAGGTGTACTGGTTCAAACTATTTGTCGTGTAGGTCCACGGGACACCCGCTTCGGACGCCGTGACACGGTTGCCAATCGGGTCGTAGACGTAGGAATAGGAATAGGTGGTGTCCACATTGGAAACAGCTCCTGTCAGTTCGCTTCGGTCATTGTAGGTATAGGCAATGGTGTCGGGATTGGCATAGGCGCTACCCGAACGGGACATGGAGGTCCGCCGCCCAACGGCGTCGTTCACGTAGCCGTAGGTGGAGATTGTGCCGTTCTGAACCTGCGTGACGAGATCGCGGTCCGTCTCGTAGGACCATGTCGTCGTGATCCCGTTGGGGCGGGTCATCTGGGAGACGGGCATACGCCTCCCGGTATATGCCGCAACCGCTGGAGTCGTACAGTGCCTGCTAAGTGTCGCGCGAACATTCATTGACCGTTCCGTGAAATCCTGGCTCCTGCTCTTATCGATAGGTTTAAGATATTGTCAATAACGTGATTTGCAAACCCGAACACTTCTTTTCAATGGTTTTGTGTATTTCCGTGTGACTCTGCAAAGATGCGTTTCGGAAAGGCCTGTTGACGCTGCCCTCCTTCAGCCTCCGGCTGTCGGCGAAATAGCGAGCCATTCCGCTGACTTGTCGTGCCTGCATCGGCTGAAAGCCGCCATTCGTACCTTGCCTTCGCACCGTGACCACTGGCAATCAGTCCTCCGTTCGGACGAAAAAAACTTTCAAGCCACTCCTGGAATGCCTGATGGATAGTCATTTTAGATCTAAATGTATACTTGTACTAATTGCAGTAATTTGATTTATAAGGTATTTAGAATCATTTTGTAAAACAGAAAATTGGAGTTTATCTCCAACAAAAGAATTGTTCATACTAAAAGCAAAATGATCTAGAGGAGTATTTATTATTTCAAATAATAATGAATTGTATTCTTTCAATATAGAAAGTGCAATAAATGGATTCAGAATCAGTAGTTGTTTGTATTTTAAAAAGTTATGATTAAATACCATATCTATCCTATATAGAATCAGGCGTTTGTATTTTTCTTTAAATCCATAACACTCATTTACTAATAACTGTTCATCAAATATTAAACTTTCACAATATGTCTTAATATTAGAATTAACCCATTTTACACAGTCAGAATATTGTTTATAATAAGATATTAATTCCCAAAATGCTAATTCACTATTATACTGTTTTAAATGATTAATAATACTATAAAGTAAATTAATTGAATCTTGAATTTTTGTAATTTGTGATAAATAATTCTCATGATTAATCATCAAAACATAATTTTTTACTTTAAAGACTTCAACACTAAAAACATATTTTGGAAATGCGAAAATATCACATAAATAATAGTCAAAAGGACAGAAACCTGATTTTTCTTCTATAAATAATTCTTTTTGGTTTTTGTTATTCCCAAAGAGATTGTTCAATTCATTACCATTGATATATGTGATTAGTTTATTGTATTGAATAGATGTACATATATTGTATAATTTCATGTCAATTAATTCATTGGATTCATCATAAATTTTATAAGAGGATTCTAATGGATATTCTCTATAAAATACCTCAACTATGCTTATTATTTCTTTTTCCCTGATTTCATCATTTTTCTCAAAATTATATACATTTATTGAATTATAGAATTCTGTATAAAAATTATGACTTTTTAATTTTTGATAATGCAATATTCCTAAAGATAAAAAAATATCAAATAATAAAAAGCAAGAAGACCATAATAAAGCATAGTATATGTTTTTTTTATCATTAATTGACTTATTTAATACAAAAACAAGCACGGAATATACCATACAATATATTCCCGTAAATATACAACATATTTGACACACAAAATGAAAATACATATAATAATTCTCGGTTACATTTAAATTATCAGTTACAATTAATATGTAAAATAAAGAATTATATAATATACAAAAAGTAATAATTTGAAAATTAATAAAAAAACTACGATATATGATTTTGTGTTTGTGACTCTTATAAAATATAAAGAGAAGAATTAACATCTCTAAAATAGGAAAAAATGTCAAATGAAAGGAATTAGCAAATATAAAAACGCATAAGATGTTGATATACATAATATTAAGAGTTGTTTTTATAAAATAGGCAAGATAAGAATTGATGATTATTAATAGTGAAGTAGATATGAGAATTATGAAGAATAATTTTAAATACAGTTCTTTATTTTCAAAAGAAAATAAATGAAAAAACAACATTTCAATTTTCATTGTATAATAATTTATTGCTATATACAATATCCCTAGACATCCAAAAGTCAATAATATATATGTAAATTTATGGCCATGTTCTCCAGAAGTGTTGCTGAAGGCGTGCGTGGAGAAGAAAGACCACAAAAATCTCTGCATGGAATTAACTACAATACAATATGCACAATGTGCAATGTCTAATATATTTCTTATTTTTTTCATTCTTATTTTAATTGACTGTATTTCTCAAAGGATATCATTAATGACGGATAAACAGAATTATTTGAAATGTAGTTTCGAATATTATATATATCAAGACCACTCATTCCGTCATATTGCTCATTTTTGTATCTTTTAACTTCAAACTCAACGGCTGTATTTAAGAATTTATCACTTTTACCAACACATCTACAATAAGCCTCAATTCTAAAAAATTTATGGTAACTAACTATAGTTTTACTTTTATCAATAACACTAGCTCCTGGCATATCAATAATTCCTCCTGGGTGTTCAGTAGATTTCCTTCCTCCATTTGATATAGGTGTTTGGTCCGTATAACCAGGAACACGAATATTTCCATTTGGCATTATTACCTTCCTATTTGGGCCGCTATCAACTTCCCAATTCTTTTTTATTGATGTTCTTATGTATTGTATTAAATAAACTTTTCCAGTATATTTACTGTATTGCTTTTCACATGGCTCACATTGACATTTACTATTTTGCGGATATGCTTCAAAATATGGCATTGGTAGTTTATTATCATCTTTACTCTGTTTTGTTTCGATTATAATTCTATATAGATTATTAGTATTTTGAAATAATCCATATAAGTCAAAATAATAAATTGCGTTATTATTCAAGAATGAATACATATCTTCAGGAAACAAGTCATCCAGCGGCTCCCTTCTAATCCACCGTCCAATACTATTATCCAAATAGCGATAATTGAAATAACAAATTCCCATATTATCATCACTTACTTCTGATGAAAATCCTATGTGTGCATTATTCACGCCCGCATTCTTCCCGAAAGGTGCGTATGTGTATTTCTCTAGTAGCGCCCCGTTCGCGGTGTTTTTTTGCACGATGTTCTTGTTGGCGTCGTGGAGGAAACAGCATGTTCCGCCGCCATCCGTCGTGGCGAGGATGACATCCAGCCCGACGTCGAACGGCTGCCAGGTATGTCTCATGAGAACCGTGTTGTTGTTTAGACCGTCCAGCTCCTCGACGCACTTGAAGCCGTCATAGACGAAGAGGGTCTTCGAGGTCAGGGTGTTGTTCGAGTACACGCACTTCTCCACTCTTCTTCCCATGTAGTCGTACTGGAAAGTCAGGCGGTCGATCCCTTTATACGTCTCCACCATACGGTTCTCGCCGTTCCAGACCTGCGTCCAGCCTGAGGTCGCGTCCACGGGGCGGTAGGTCATGGAGCCGTCCAGATCGTAGGAGAAATCCTGCTGGACGTTGTTCTCCGTGGCGGACGTGTACTGGTTGAGGCTGTTCGTCGTGTAGGTCCACGGCACGCCCGCCTCGGACGCGGTGATCCGGTTGCCGATCGGGTCGTAGGCGTAGGAGTACGAATAGGCGGTGTCCACATTCGACGACGCACCCGTCAGCTCCGACCGGTCGTTATAGGTGTATGCAATAGTGTCGGGATTGGCATAGGCGCTTCCCGAACGGGACATGGCCGTCCGCCGCCCGACGGCGTCGTTGACGTAGCCGTAGGCGGATATCGTGCCGTTCTGAACCCGCGTAATCAGGTCGCGGTTCGCCCCGTAGGACCATGTCGTCGTGACACCGTTCGGGCGGGTCATCTGGGAGACGGGCACACGTACCACGGGGCATGCCGCAACCGATGGAGGCAGGCAATGCCTGACATGTGTCGCATGAGCGTTCATTGGCCGTTCCGTGAAATCCTGGCTCCTGTTCCTGTCAATTGGCTTAAGATATTGCCAATATCATGATTTGCAAAACAATATTGCCGTTATTCGACGTTTTCTTCGTGTTTTTGCGCAGCCCCGCAAAGACGCGATGCGAAAAGGCCTGTTGACGCCGTCTTCCTCCAGACTCCCTGTAGTCGGCGGAATGACAAAAGCCATTCTGCCGACCTGTCGTGTCCGCATCGGCTGAAAACCGCCATCCGTGCCCCGTCTCGCGCCGTGATCACTGGCAATCAATCCCAAGTTCGGACGAAAAAAACTTTCAAGCCACTCCAGGAATGCCCGATGGACAGTCATTTGGGTCCTGGATGAATATTTGCACCAGACGAGTCATTTGGGTCCCGGATGAATATTTGCACCAGACGCCGAAAGACAGTCATTTGGGTCCCGGATGAATATTTGCACCAGACGCGATATCTTCTACTAATTGCAATAGAGTTTTATGATTAAAATCATCAAAAAAATGTATAGGGAGCGAAAATTGATGTGATATCCTCGTTAATATTTCAGCTATTTCTAAATTTTCATCGGGCTTCCAAAAAACTATATTGCATGGATCATCTGGGTGAAACAAAGGATATTCCCAGAAAGAATAGTCTATCAGAAAACGTATTATAATGTCACGTGTATAAATTACCTGTTGAATATCAGGCCATAAATAAAGAATTTCCTTCGTACGGCATTTCATCCTCTTGTCTAAAAATCTTTTTACAAATGCTTTTATTCCAAAGAATGGAACATTTTGAAAAAAACGTTGTGCTTCTGTTAAATCATCCCAATCAATTGGCCAAAATAAAGGCTTATTGTTATTCAACTCGCTCATTTTTTTTAACCATCTCCTTAAAACTCTTACTGCAAACACTATTCAAAAAAACTTCCAAGTTGACTCATTATATTACCAATACTTGGGTCGTAATGACGAAGCCCACAACAATGCCCTGTACAATGAGCCTCAACTGCAGCAAGAGCAAGACCATACCCAATTAATGCCTGGTTTGCAAATCGCCCAAACGCTCGTAGCGAACTCCTCCCTCCCAAACGCAATTTTGCAGACAACGAACTTGGGATTGTTGTATATCGGGAAATTCCAGGCATTTTTAAAGACATTCGAATTTTGCTTGCCAATTCTGTATCGCCAACAGTTTCTGCTAGAAGTGCTACTGTTGTCTTGGGGATTGGAGTACCTCCAATAAGTAATAAGACTTTAGCTATCGCCAGATTCACTGGATCATTGTCTTCTATGCAAGCAGCCATACATGAAACAAAATCCCAACCTCTTGTATCTAAACCAAGATAGTCAATAATAATGGTTGGGCAATTCTTTGAAAATGTATAAATGAATCTGTTTATATCAATTTCATTTTCTTCTGAAAGAAGTGAAAAAACATCCATATTATCCACTGTAAATGTCTTTAATTGTTTTTCCCAAGAATGGAATTTGCCGAAATCTTCTGATTCAGATACAACAGACAATTGTTGGGCAACAATCTCAAATTCAAAAAATATAATGAATATATAAAAAAATCCGTTACAAAATAAA
>JAEEGK010032419.1_pt1 | contig 10222 bp, 10 predicted proteins | sample 8958771 | NCBI WGS metagenome assembly JAEEGK01 (sample SAMN16246547, study PRJNA631951) | gut metagenome | biome: gut microbiome; feature: rumen; material: SC-attached | host: Bos | place: Iran: Karaj | collected 2018-10 | reverse complement strand
TTTAATGTGACAAAGGTAGTAAAAAGAGATTCACTTCGGGAATGGCGAGGTTGTCACGTGTTTCCTGCGGCGGCATAAACCAGTTGCCCTCTTGTAACACTTCCAGCCGCCGCTATGTAACTATTGTAAATACTCCATTCCCGCAGGGAATCTAATTAGAGTTCTCTTAAATACTCCACCGCCTCCGGCCCCTCATTAAACACCAAATCCAACACGCTCAAATCAGGCGCAAAGGGGAACTTGGTGCTGAAAACCTGGTAGTATTCTGGGAATGAGCCGTTTCCAAGTAGCTTCTTCGGGCTGAAGGCCTCGCGCAAGTCGTTTTCCGCCTCGCGGACATAGTCCGTCGTGTGAATAATCTCCTTCTTGATTTTGAGCATCTTCAACACCGCTTGCAAAGTCGCGTCGTTCAAGTCGATGAGGCGCTCGAAATGGCCTTCAAAGAGGGGTCTCAGATAGTCGTAATAATGGTCGAAATAAGGTGCAGCCTTGTAAGCCGACTCCAAGCAGCGGCTGTGAATGTGCTGCCACGGCTCAATGGGACTGATAGCCATGTCCTTGGTCATGGTGTGGCTGCCGTTCACCTTCACTACGGGCACGCTCAGGCTCTCCACGCCGTTGGCCGTCATCACGCGGCAACGGTTGCGGTAGGTTTGCTTGTGGTAGGTCTCCCATACTTCAACGACAGGCGCGTCTTCTTTCAGAAAACGCGCCATGTAACTGATACTCGGGAAATAAGCCGTGGTAAAGAGCGTCATTTGAGCAACTGTTCCTCAATGACTTTCTTGTAACCTTCCTCTGGCAAGGCCCCGACTTGCATCATGGGCTGACCCTCCAATGGGATGAACAGCACCATAGGGATGCTTTTCACCTGGAAGGCGGAGGCAAGGTCCTTTTCTTGGTCCACATTGACTTTATAGACGAGCAGCCTGCCGTCATATTCCTCGGCCAGCTTCTCCATGATGGGTGCCACACGGCGGCACGGACCGCACCAGTCGGCGTAGAAGTCAACGACTGCGGGCAGCTTACCTTTATATATAAAGGTGTTCGGGTTGTTCTCGAAGTTCCAGATTTTTTTTAGAAACTCGTTGTAAGTCAATTGCTTGACTTGAGATTCTTTTTTCTCTTCTTGCGCATTGGCCGTGAAGGCGGTCGCAAGGATGACCATGGCGATAAGGAAGAATTTTCTCATAGCGTTTCGTTTTTCGGGGACAAAAATAACAAAAATCGTGCAAATGGTCGTTTTTTCCGTATTTTTGCCAAAAATTCAACTCATCATGCTTATCGTCAATATCAAGGAACTCGTCGGCATCGAAGAACAGGGCCGACTGTTGAAGCGCGGCAAGGAAATGGCCGAAACGGGAAGAATCAAAAATGCTTTCCTTTATATCAAAGGCAAGAGAATCGTGGACTATGGCCCGATGGACTCGGAAGCCTGTCGTAAATATCTTTCAGAAAATCATCGCGTTTACGATGTGAAAGGCAGCGTGGTGATGCCTGCTTTCTGCGACTCGCACACGCATCTGGTCTATGCCAACTCGCGCGAACTGGAGTTTGTGGACAAGATCCGCGGCCTCAGCTATGAGGAAATCGCCAAGAGGGGAGGTGGCATCCTCAACTCGGCCAAGGCGACTGCGGCAGCTTCGGAAGACGAGCTTTACGACATGGCCCAGCAGCGCCTTGACGAAGTGATGCGCATGGGCACGGGTGCCATCGAAATCAAGAGCGGCTATGGCCTGACCACTGAGAGCGAGCTGAAGCTGTTGCGCGTCATCCGCCGACTGAAAGAAAACTCACCCTTGACCATCAAGTCGAATTTCCTTGGTGCACATGGCATCCCGATGGAATACCGTGGACATCAGGAGGACTATGTCAATTTGGTCATCAATGAAATGATTCCTCTTGTGGCCGCTGAGGACTTGGCCGATTTCATCGACGTGTTTTGTGACCAGGGCTTCTTCACCGTTGAGGACACCGAGCGTATCCTCATGGCGGGCATCAAATACGGCATGAAGCCGAAAATCCATGCCAACGAAATGGCCATTTCTGGTGGTGTGCAAGTGGGTGTGAAATATGGTGCCATCTCCGTCGACCACCTCGAACAGATGGGTGACGCGGAAATCGAGTGCCTGAAAGACACGGAGACCATGCCCACCGTCCTGCCTGGTTGCGCCTTCTTCCTCAACCTGCCGCTCTCGCCAGCACGCAAGATGATTGACTCGGGTCTGCCCGTGGCCATGGCCTCCGATTTCAATCCGGGTACTTCGCCCTCAGGCAATATGCAGCTCATCCTCTCGATGGCTTGCATCCGCTACCGCCTGACGCCCGAAGAGGCCTTGAATGCCACCACTTTGAACACGGCCTATGCCATGGGCGTGAGTGACGAGGTGGGCAGCATCACCAAGGGCAAACTCGCCAACCTCATCATCACCCAGCCGATGACGCAACTGGAGTTTATGCCCTATTATTATGGTGCCAATAAGGTGGCGAAGATGATTTTGAATGGTAAGTTCGTTTGATAGCAATTGATTCATATGAAATACAAAAGGAAAATCGTGTTTTTGGTCTTGCTTGCCTTGGCTTTCGCTTCGTGCAAAAAAGACCATTATGATATGGACCACCTGCAAGGGGTCAATGCTGAGGGTGAAGTGCTGTTGCCCATTGGCTCGGCTTCTTTCACCTTGATGAAACTGATGCAGCAGTTCAAGATTGACAGCCTGATTAATTGTTCCGAGGACGGCAACCTGTCATATGCGTTCCATTATGAGGATTTTGGCGTGTTGAATGGTGATAGCCTCTTGAGGTTCAAGGATTTGGATTATAGTGAGCGTTTTTCGATGGAGAATCCTTTCCCCGTCGTCCTGCCTCAAAGTTTCGACACTGTGTTCAGTTTCGACCAGACGATTGTGTTTGAGTCGGAAAACATTCACGTGATGGAAGCCGAAATGAAGTCGGGACACTTTGAGTTCGACTTGAACTCCAATATCGGACTGCTGCAGCGGCTCGTGCTCCGCTCTTCGGATATCAAGGATGCGGAGGGCCATGAATTGAAACTCGATTTTGATTTTAATTCCAATGACATCCAGTTTGACCTTGACGGTTTGCACTATACTACGGACACAGCCAATACCCTTGACTTGAGTTATGAAGTGTACGTCAGGGTGCAGGGCTCGCTTGATCCGGAGTTGTATTTTGAGGCGAATGTCAAAGGTAGCGACTTGGCCATCAAGGAGATGAGCGGCTATGTGGACAGATATGATTCAAGAAACTACATCGACACTACATTTAACCTGTTTCCGGGCAATGTTTCCGGTGCCTTGGAAGTGCATGGCGTACGTATGACGCTCTCTGAGCGTAACACCTTCAATTTGGAGGCGCAATTGGATGTGGATACGGCTTGGGTTTTCGGCGACGACAATGTACCTTACTCCATTTTTGGCCCAGAGACGGTATCGGTCGATGTGCCCACTCAACTCAATTTCGGACAGGTCTTTGAAAGGACATTGAACGGCAAGATTTCAGCCAATGAAACGAGTGTTTACGCTTCCTCCAATTTCATCGTGAATCCTTCGGGCATGTCTGATCTGGTCTCGGTTTCCGATACATGCTCCATCGATATCATCATCGATACTGAGATTCCGTTTGCCTTTGTCGTCGACGATGTGCGTTATCTTGACACGACCGTCTTGGCACTTTCGGGAATCAGCCAACCCGATCAAATCGAGAAACTGACATTGGAATTGACTATCACTTCAACGGTGCCCTTGAACATGAACGCCCAATTCTTTACGTATGATTCAGAAACGGAGCGGATTACGGATACGCTTGTCGCCAAAGACAAGTTGATTGGTGCATCGTTTGACGGACGACCCACGATGACGGAACTGACGCTGGAAGTCACGGGAGACAAGGTCCAACATCTCATTGAATCCGACCGCTTGATTTCGTGCTATGCATTGGATACTGAAGCGCATGATGTGGTCTTGAATGGCCAACAGCGGGTGGATGCGTTCATGAAAGCCAGAGTGAAATATAACGGTGTCGTCGATTTTTAAAAAGGAAGAACTATGAGAAAAACATATAGATTTTTGGTGATTTTGGCCTTGATGTCGGCTGCGGTTTCCGTCGGCGCCCAAGAAGTGTCTCCCGTTGATTTCATGCGGCTGAATCCCTATCAGATGAATGCCAATCCGGCCACAGACTTGCCTTATGTTAGCGTGATGTCGCTCGTCATTGGCAATACGGGCCTGAGTGTGCAGAACACAAGTCTACACTACGACAATGCATTTGATTTTGATGCACAGGGCCGACCTGAGGTACTTAATCTGAGGAAGTTGGCCAATAGCTTGAAAGAGAATAACTTTGTGGGCCTTAATGTAGACGTGGACCTCTTCACCTTATATCGTCGCTTGAATAAAGGGATGATTACCATCAATTATGGGATTAAGGCACAAAGCGATGTGAAATATAGCGACGGTCTATTCAAACTATTGGGTTATGGCAACGGAGCCTTCGTCGGTGAAAACAATCCGGTGAAGGTGAATATGGATGTGAATGCTGTGGGCTATCAGGAGTTTGCTGTGGGCTATCAAAGGAATATCACCGACCAACTTTCCGTCGGAGGAAGGGCAAAAGTGCTGTTTGGTGTCGCCAATGTCACCACAGATGTCATCGATGCCAAGCTTTTTACCGATGCAGAAACGTATGCTTTGCGCCTACAAGAGAACATCGGTGTGCGCGCTGCCTTGCCCAATGCGGTGTATGTGAATGAAGCCGGAGAATTGAAGGGCGATGGTCCTTTCAGCGTAGGTGAGCTGTTTCGCAATCCGGGCTTCGGCTTCGACCTTGCTGCCGAATACCGTTTTGATGAGCGGTTCAGTGCCGTGGCTGCCGTGCACGACTTGGGCTTTATCCATTGGGGAAAGAACAATATCAGCATGACAGGAAATATCAACGATATGGGTCAATTCTATGAGAACGGCGATTTCTTTTTCGGTGGCTTGGATTGGGAACAGATTCAACTCATCTCCTCCGACTTGGAATATCGCGAGAGGTTCCTCGACACTTTGAAGCAGTATTTCCAGCTGCAGTTTTCCCCGTTGGAAAAGTATAATACAGCACTGAATACTAGTGTTTTGCTGCGTGGCAACTACGACCTCGACAGTCACAACCGTTTTAGTGCACAGGTGCAGGGCTGCTTCCTCGGTAGCGGTTTCCGCCCCGCTTTGACTTTGGCATACAATGGCTGCTTCTTCGAGAAGTTGGATGTGTGCGCGACCTACACGATGATGCCTCATAGCTATGACAATATCGGTTTGGGTATTTCAGGCAGGTTGTTTAAGACATGCAATATCTATTTGACGACCAATAATCTCATTGGATTCTTCAAGCCGCTGAATATGAGTGCGCTGAATGCGCAGATGGGTATTGTCTTTGTCTTACGCCCCGAAGACAAGAACTATGAATATGACTAAGGTCGATGATCATTCGGCTTCTATCTTCGGCATCAGCCGCCACCGACTGACGACGGACGGCGAGGGCGTCACTACACTTGTGGCGTTCAGTGGTTGTCCTTTGCGCTGTAAGTATTGTCTCAACAAGGCCTCGTGGGACATGACCAAAGGCCGTGACTACACCCCTGAGTCGTTGTATGAGGAAGTCAAAATCGACCAGTTGTATTTCCTTGCCACAAATGGCGGCATCACCTTCGGTGGGGGAGAGCCCTTGCTGCAAGTGGACTTCATCAAGGCGTTTCGGGGGCTTTGCGGTCCACAGTGGCAAATCTTGGTCGAGACCAGTCTTAATGTGCCTTTTGAGCATGTGCAAGCCCTCGATACGGTTTTGGACGGCTACATCGTTGACATCAAGGACATGAATCCTGAGATTTACAAGGCTTATACGGGGCAGGACAATGCCTTGGTACTAAGTAATTTGCAATGGATTTTACAGCATGGTGACGCTAAACGTGTTATGGTGCGCGTGCCTCATATTCCTGAGTTCAACACTGATGAGGACGTGGCACGAAGTATCGACTGCCTCAAAGCGATGGGCGTGGTGAATATTGATGAGTTCAATTATATTATAAGGTGATATTTCGTTGGTCGGCCCTTCGACGGGCTCAGGGACCTTTGCTTTATGAGAGTTGAGGGCCCATGAGCATGTCGAAGGGCCTGTTTTTACAAAAAATCGCCTTAATCCATGTTTTGTACAAAATAAATCGTATTTTTGCCGCGTTAAATTAAAAAATTACAGATATGAAACGAGGCAAACAGACCTGTAAGATACTAAAGGAAATCCGCAGACAGATTGCGGCGGAGAATGATATTAAGCTGGTTGTCGAGAAATGCACTTACCAAGGTGATTGTCTCGGCACTTGCCCGAAATGCGAGGCTGAAGTACGATATTTGGAGCGCGAGTTAGAGAAACGGCAACGCATGGGCAAGGCTGCGGTTGTGGCAGGTCTTTCAGTTGGTTTGCTAAGCACAAGCCAAGTGGCATTGGCGCAGCAGCCGGACAGCTTGAACATGAATCAAAACAATTTGGGGACATTGCTAGGGGACGTAACAATTGTTGAGTATGGAGCTATTCCTCTTTATCCTCCAGAGTCATTTCCCTACCATCATGTGCTGACCCAAGAGGAGATAAGTAATGTGGCGATAAGCAAATTGCCTAAATCGGGCAATCTGATGGTGGTGGGCGGATATTTAACATACCCTGAAGAAGAATCTCTTTACAACAGGGAGTGGAAACCCCAGCCAGATACTTTGTTTGAAAAGACGAAGTGTCTTTATGCTCCAAAGTTTGAGGGCGGTGAGTCGGTGCTTGTGGAGTTCCTCTCCCAGAATTTAGGCAAGAATGCCGATGGACGTTCTTACGGTGACATGGAAATTGCCTTCACGGTGGAGCCCAACGGCCATTTGTCGCACATTGATATAATAAAAGGTGTCAATGCTCCGTTAGATGCTCAAGTGGCGGCGCTGTTCAAGTTCATGGAATGGGAGCCCGCCATTTGGGAATTGAACTCGGGAGAGAAAATCTCTTTCGCCTGCCAATGCGTGCAGAAACTACATTTCCCGATGATAACACACTAAAAACGATTAGCCATGGCTAAAGGCAAACAAACCTGCAAAATCCTGAAGGAAATCCGGAAGCAGATTGCGGCGGAGAACGACATTAAGTTGGTCGTTGAGGAATGTACCTACCAAGGTGACTGCCTAGGCACTTGCCCGAAATGTGAGGCAGAGGTTCGCTATTTGGAGCGCGAGTTGGAGAAACGGCAGCGTATGGGTAAAGCCGCTATCTTTGCTGGAATGACCATTGGAACCGCCATTACCGCAGCGGGATGTGGCCCGTTGGCACCGACCCTGAATGGAATGCTTGTCGGACCAGAGGACACCATCACGACCACTACTGATACCGTTAGGAACGACAGCGTGGATGAGCCTTATCTGCTTGAAGGCGATGTGATGGTAACATTGCCTGATAATTACTCATATGTATTTGAGCCAAAAGAAGATGAAAATCGTCCTGGCGTTTATATTGTTGTTGAACAAATGCCAGAGTTTCCTGGAGGGGATAAAGAGTTTCATCAATTCATTGCCGACAATGTAAAATATCCTGCTGAAGCTAAAGAAAAGGGAATAAGAGGTATAGTGTATGTCAATTTCATCGTTGAACCAGACGGAAGTATTTCCGATATTAGAGTATTGCGAGGGATTGGCGGTGGCTGTGATGAGGAAGCGGTTCGTGTGGTGGAATACATGCCTAAGTTTAAGCCTGGAATACAAAATGGAGAAGCTGTAAGGGTTTCTTATACTGTTCCTGTCATTTTTAGGTTGGAAGACAATTAATTATATAGAAATGAAAAGACTTATACTGTTATTTGCTGTCGCTTTATTATTCGGTCCGCTTCAAGCGCAGTCGCCGAAGAAGATTAAGGCGAAGGGGGATTATGTCCATGCTTCCACAAAGGCCGTTTTTCCTTTGCAACTTGGAGACTATCATCGTGATGGGCTGTATTCTTATGATAAAAAGAAAGAGAATATCGGAGGCGTATATGAAAGTTCAAACAAGCAGTCCCAGTTGTCGGTTTATCTTTACCCCGCAGGAAATGGTTACGATAGTAGGATTCATGATGAGTATTCGGGCTTGATGCAAGAATTGGCCAACATTCATGGCGGAATACATGCAACTTCAAATGCGGTTTCATACCAGAATGATGGACTCAAGATAAACGGCCTGAGGTCGGTATTTACGCTGTCGGGTAACAACGAGTCGTTGACGCTCTATGAATGTGGTAAGTGGTGGTTCAAGATGAGAATCACTTCGAGCGACCTCGACACTTGTCAAATGTCCCAATTGGAACAGACGGTGATGGACTATTTCGTGCCGACGAATTTTGTCAAGAATGATCCGTTGAGCGTGAAATTCGATGTTCATGTCGCTCCAGCTGTTATAGATGACTCTTTGATGCTGTGTTGTGTGCTTGGCGCAATTTTTGGGGAATTGCAATGGGTTAATGATAACGTTGATTCATTGGAAAGTGTAAGTGGTTTCCCCAGTCTTTATATAGAGGCTCACATGGCAGCGATTGAAGGTTTTGTAAAAGCTGAAAAAGACCATCCTGAACTGAATGGGGGAGAAGAAATCCATCATCAGTTGGAGCAGTTTAATAAAATCATAGAGAATGGCTTTTTGGAAGAGTATTTGTTTGACCAATATTTTGGTTGGCTAATTATCCCGAAGGACATGACTATCGATTCTGATGCGTTTTTTGAATGGCAGATGCAGAATCCTATAGATGTATTGATGGGAGTGCGAGCCAGAGAGTTCATGTGGATAATTGAATGTGCAGATTCTGATTAGATTTCTTTTCGTATCGTATAGAAAAAAGCCGTACCTTTGCCGCGGCAAACAGCGGCTGAGATTCCCTTCGGGAATGGAGAAAGATATGAGGTTTGATGTCGGCGGCTTGTACTTGCCAATAGGGGGTAAGTGGCTTTAGCCGCCGAGGTTAAATTAGCTAAATACTCCATTCCCGAAGGGAATCTTAATCTTAAATCTTGAATTTTAATTATTAAATCAAACAATAATGAAACAACTCATCGAATGCGTGCCGAATATCAGCGAAGGCCGCGATAAAAACATCATTGACCAAGTAACCGCCGAAATCGAGAAAGTGGAAGGCGTCAAGCTTTTGGACGTTGACCCTGGTATGACTACCAACCGCACCGTCATCACCTTTGTGGGTGAGCCTGAGCCTGTGTGCGAAGCCGCCTACCGCGTGGTGAAGAAAGCCGCCGAACTCATCGACATGAGCCAACACCACGGCGCCCACCCGCGTCAGGGTGCCACCGACGTGTGCCCCCTCATCCCCGTGAGCAACATCACCATGGAAGAGGTGGTCGAGTATGCCCACAAGCTGGGCAAGCGCCTCGGCGAAGAGCTGAACATCCCGATTTACTGCTACGAAGAGGCTGCCTACATCAAGGAGCGCCGCAACCTCGCTTATTGCCGCACGGGAGAATATGAATCCCTGGCCTCGCGCCTCGGCACGGAGCAGTGGAAACCCGACTTCGGACCCAACGAATGGAACGAACACGTGGCCCACACGGGTGCCACCCAAGTAGGTGCTCGCGACTTCCTCGTGGCCATCAACTATAACCTCAACACCACCTCAACGCGCCGCGCCAACGCTATTGCTTTCGACGTGCGCGAAAAGGGTCGCCCTATGCGCGAAGGCGGCAAAGTGACCGGCAAGCCGATGAAGGACGAAAACGGCAAACCGATCATGATTCCTGGAACGCTGAAGGCTACCAAAGCTATCGGCTGGTTCATTGAGGACTACGGCATCGCCCAAGTGTCGATGAACATCACCAATATCAGCGTTTCGCCCGTCCACGTCTGCTTCGAGGAGGTTTGCGCCAAGGCCGCTGCCCGTGGCGTGCGTGTCACTGGCTGCGAAATCGTTGGCCTCGTCCCCAAGAAGGTGCTGATGGACGCCGGTAGGTTCTATCTGGCCAAGCAGCAACGCAGCCTCGGAGTGAGTGAAGAGGAAATCATGAAGATCGCCATCAAGTCGATGGGCCTCGACGACCTCAAGCCTTTCGACCCGAAGGAAAAAGTCATCGAATACCTCATCGAAGACCACAGCCAGAAGAAACTCGTCGACATGACCTGTACGGGTTTCGCCAACGAGACTGCTTCTGAAAGCCCCGCTCCT
>JAEEGK010032416.1_pt1 | contig 10223 bp, 7 predicted proteins | sample 8958771 | NCBI WGS metagenome assembly JAEEGK01 (sample SAMN16246547, study PRJNA631951) | gut metagenome | biome: gut microbiome; feature: rumen; material: SC-attached | host: Bos | place: Iran: Karaj | collected 2018-10 | reverse complement strand
TTTCAGTACTTGGTGATACTAATGGTGATGGGTTAATTAAATTAATTGATGTTGGAAGATTGTATAAGTATTATAATGAAACACTTGAATTAAGTGTAGCACAGATTGCAGCTGGTGACATTAATGGTGATGGAGCGATAACAATGATTGATGTTGGAAGATTATATAAATTCCAATGTGGTAATATTCCGGTCTTAGAAGTAGGAGGACATTAGAGTATGAAAAAAATTAAATATTTAATATTATTAACAATTTTATTGTTTCCATTAAAGGTAATGGCTGCAGATGATAGTTTAACTATTACATGTACTCCATCATCAGCGACTGCTGGTAGTAATGTTAGTTGTTCTGTTAGTGCTAGTGTTAATCACCTTTTAGGTAGTTTATCAATGAAACCAACTGTTAGTTCCGGATTATCAATTGTTAGTTTTGAAAGGGATGCCGTATGGCCAATGGGCGAACTATCTAATAAAGGATTAAGTGTCTTAAATAGTTCTTCATTTGCGGCAGGTACTTATAATATTGGTAAATTAAATATTAAAGTTGATGATAGTGCAACAATTGGCGATAAAACTATAACATTTACGGATATTGAATTTAATGATGATGAAAATGATAGAACTTATGAAGTTGCCAATGTAACTTCAACAATTACAGTTGTTGAAAATCAAGTTACGCCACCAACACCTTCAACGCATTATTTAAGTTCTTTGTCTTCAACAACAAGTAACATTTCGCCAATGTTTAATAAAACTGAGAGTGCATATAGATTAATAATTCCAGCTACAGCTACGACATTCAATTTAGTGGCAATAGCAGCAACAACTGGAGCTACAATTACACTTACAGATAATGTAATGGAAGGAACTAAGAATGCTGATGTTCTATATACTGATGTTTGGGTATCAATGGGAGAACCTGATGAAGTTTGGGCAGAGCGTATTAATTTACTAAAACCATATCAAGTAAATAAAAATGTTATGTCTAATGCTAATCCAAATGCTATTTTCTTACATTGCTTGCCATCATTCCATGATTTAAATACTAAGATTGGTAAAGATATATATGAAAAATTTGGAATTCCTGAAATGGAAGTTACAAATGAGGTTTTTGAAAGCCCACAATCTAAAGTATTTGATGAGGCAGAAAATAGAATGCATACAATAAAAGCTGTTATTTACGCGACAATGAAAGGTTAATTTATGAGTAAAATAGTAATAGCATTAGGGGGTAATGCTTTGGGGAGTACCCCAGAAGAACAACTAGAACTTGTTAAAAAAACGGCAAAAGTTATAGTTGATTTAAGTGAAAATAATGATGTGGTTGTAAGTCATGGAAATGGACCACAGGTTGGGATGATAAAATTAGCTACTGATTATTCTGCTAATAATGGTAAAGAAACTCCAATAATACCATTTGCAGAATGTGGAGCTATGAGTGAAGGATATATCGGTTATCATTTACAACAGTCTATCAAAAACGAATTGTTGAGAAGGAATATCAACAAAAAATGTGCAACAGTTGTAACACAAGTCTTAGTCGACAAAGACGATAGCGCATTTCAAAATCCGACCAAACCTGTAGGAATGTTTTATGACAAGCTACAAGCAGACAAAATAGCACAAGAAAAAGGTTATACTTTTATGGAGGATGCTGGTAGGGGATATAGAAGAGTAGTACCATCTCCTAAACCAATCAAAATAGTAGAATTAGATACTATTAAAGACCTTGTTGATGCTGGCAATATAGTTATTGCTGGTGGAGGCGGAGGTATTCCAGTAGTATTTAAGGATAACTCTTTTGTTGGAGTAGATGCCGTAATTGATAAAGATTTTTCAAGTGCAAGAATGGCAATTGATCTTAATGCGGATATGCTTATTATATTAACGGCCGTAGATAAAGTATCAATTAATTACAATAAAGAAAAACAACAAGAGTTAGATTCTTTAACTATCGAAGAATGCAATAAGTATATTAACGAAGAACAGTTTGCTAAAGGTAGCATGTTACCTAAAATACAAGCATGCATGATGTTTGTTTCTAATTGTAAAGAGAAAAAAGCGTTAATCACATCTTTATTGAGTGCTAGTGAGGCTTTAAAAGGAAACACTGGTACGATTATAAAATATTAGGAGGTAAAAGACTTTAATGGTAAAAGCAAAAACCAAAGTGACAAAAGAAAAAGAAGTAAAAGAAAGTCCTAAGAAAAGCAGAAAAAAATTTGCTCTAACATCTTTTACAATCATTATTTTGATCACAATTATTTTGGGGGTTATTACTCATTTCTTACCACCAGCTCAATTTGTTGGAGAAGACACATTAGTTGATGGTAGTGGTGTTGTTGCAGCTACATTAAGTGATGTAGTTTTAGCACCAGTAAAAGGGTTCATTGATGCAGCTGATGTTAGTATATTTATCCTTGTTTTAGGTGGATTATTAGCAGTAGTTGCAAAAACAGGAACTCTAGAAATGGGCGTTAAGGTTTTGGTCAAAAAGCTAAAGGGACGTGAACTAGTTTTAATTCCAATTCTAATGTTTATCTTCTCTATAGCAGGTACTACTTATGGATTCCTTGAGGAATCAGTTCCATTCTATGCGTTGTTAGCATTTACAATGGTAGCAGCAGGAATGGATACAATTGTTGCTTCAGCTGTAGTATTACTAGGAGCTGGAAGCGGTGTTCTTGGTTCAACAATTAACCCATTTGCAACAGGTGCTGCAATAGCAGCATCAGGAGCTGCAGGTGTTGCTGTTAATAAGGGACCAATAATGATTTTAGGAGTAGTTTTATGGCTTGCATCTTTAATTATTTCTATTATATTTGTAATGAGATATGCTAAGAAAGTAATTGAAGATAAGGGTTCAACATTCCTATCACTTCAAGAACAAGAAGATATGAAGAAGCATTATGCTAAAGAAGACAAAAAAGAACAAGCAAAAATGAGTGGTAAACAAATTGCAACTACAATTTTATTTGCTTTAACATTTGTTGTTATGATTGCTGGCTTTATTCCTTGGGTTGACTTAGGAGTAATTAATGCTGATGTAGCAGATGCTGGAACTCATTGGTCTGCATTTTTAACTGGTAACTGTTTTGGCTATTGGTGGTTTGAAGATGCAGCAGCTTGGTTCTTTATTATGGCAATTATAATTGGAATTGTTAATGGATTTAGTGAAAAAGATTTTGTTAAAACATTCTTAGAAGGAACTAGTGATATCTTAAGTGTTATCTTAATTATCGCAGTTGCTCGTGGAATAACTGTTTTAATGAAAGCAACAGCATTAGACAATTACATTCTAATTAATGCAGCTAATGCCTTAAAAGATACTTCAGCATTGATATTTGCACCACTTGCATATCTATTACATGTTGGATTATCATTCTTGATTCCATCAAGTTCTGGATTAGCAGGTGTATCTACACCTATTATGGCACCACTTACTAAGATGATTGGTTATAGTCCAGAAGTAGCTGTTATGATTATCGTAGCAGCTAACGGACTTGTAAACTTAATCACACCAACATGTGGAGCAATTATGGGTGGATTGGCACTTGCCAAAGTTGAATATTCAACATGGGTAAAATGGTCACTTAAAGTAGTAGTAACTATTGGACTTGTTACTATGGCAATATTAACTTTAGCAATGTTACTATTCTAAAAATAAGAATGACGAAAGTCATTCTTTTTTATTCATATAAATCTTTTTTACTCATAATCTTTTATTGAAAGAGAGTTGAGTTTATGAGGAAAGAAGAAATAATAGCATCAATAGCAAAGAGAACTGGAGGAGATATTTATCTAGGTGTTGTTGGGGCTGTTCGTACAGGTAAAAGCACATTTATTAAAAAGGTTGTAGAAAATCTTGTTATTCCTAATATTGAAGATGAGTATGAAAGAAAAAGAGCACTTGATGAGATACCACAGTCAGCTGGAGGAAAATCAATAATGACTATGGAACCTAAATTTGTACCTAATAATGTAGCCAAAGTTAAAATAGATGATTTTACATGTAATATGCGTTTAGTTGACTGTGTAGGATATGTTACGCCTAATGCTAAAGGTTATGAAGATGAAAATGGCCCCAGAATGGTTCATACACCATGGTATGATGAAGAAATACCATTCGTAGAAGCAGCTGAAATTGGAACTGAGAAAGTTATTAAAGATCATTCTACAATAGGTATTATTATTACTTCTGATGGAAGCTTTGGAGAGTTTGATAGAAATGAATATGTTGATTCTGAAAAAAGAATAGTTGGTGAATTAAAAGAGATAAATAAACCATTTATCATCGTTTTGAACTCTAGTCATCCTAAGAATAATGATACAATTAACTTAAAAAGTGATTTAGAGAAAGAATATATGGTACCAGTACTTCCGATAGATGTTGAAAATATGAAAGAGCAAGATATTATTGATATTTTAAGAGAAGCTTTATATGAATTTCCAGTACTTGAAGTAAGGGTTGATATCCCAGAATGGATAGGAGTATTAAATCCTACTCACTATGTAAAAAAAGAATATATTGAAAAAATGAAAGAAAGCGTTATTGAGATAGACAAACTAAGAGATGTAAATACTATAACTAATCATTTTGAAGACTCTAATTATATTTCCAAAGCATATCTTTCAGATGTTGATCCTGCTACGGGAGTAGCTACTGTCACGTTAGAATCACCTTTAGAACTATTTAATTCTGTATTAAATGAAATGATTGGTATAGATGTTACTAATAAATCTTCACTTCTTAGTATGTTTCAAGATTATAATGAAATGAAGAATGAATACAAGGAAATAAAAAATGCCTTACAAATGGTAAAAACAACAGGATATGGAGTAGCGACACCTTCTATCGCTGATATGAAACTAGATACGCCAGAGATTACAAAGCAAGGATCTAGATATGGCATTAAATTAAAAGCAGTGGCACCATCAATACATATGATTAGAGTTGATGTAGAATCAACATTTGAACCAATAATAGGTAGTGAAATGCAGAGTAAAGAGTTAATTGATCACTTGATGAAAGATTCTGATAAAGATCCATCTGGCATATGGAAAAGTGAAATATTTGGTAGAAGCTTAGATGCCATTGTTCAAGAAGGAATACAGTCTAAGATTGCAATGATGCCTGAAAATGTAAGATATAAGTTACAGCAGACATTATCTAAAATTGTCAACAAAGGGTCAAATACCTTGATTGCAGTAGTAATTTAAAGGAAAAAGTGAAAAAAACCATTGTCTTTGGTTTTTTTTTATGCTATCTTATATATGTAAGCATAACATGTGTAAAACATATGCTTAAAATTTATGGGAGGTATGCTAAATGAAAAAAGCAGATTTAATCGAAGCAATTGCTGCAAAAACTGGTTTAACTAAAGCAGATGCAGGACGTGCTTTAAATGCTACTCTTGAAGCAATCGAGGGAGCACTTAAGAAAGGAAATAAAGTTCCTCTAGTTGGATTTGGAACATTTGGTGTTTCAAAGAGAGCTGCTAGAGAAGGACGTAATCCTCAAACTGGTGCTACTGTTAAAATCCCTGCTAGAAAAGCAGTTACTTTCAAAGCTGGCGCAGCTTTAAAAGAAGCAGTAAACAAATAATAAAAAGATTATTAGAAAAGACCATTTTATGGTCTTTTTTGTTTTTGAAAAATAATTGACGAAATCACAATAGCAAAAAACAAATTTCTAAAAAGGTAATTCACGAATTCTCGTTTTATGACCTTCTAAATTATTCCTAAATATAGTAAGTTTTAAAGTAGATACATAGAAAATATATGGTATAGTGTGAACTTTTGGTTTGAGTGGAGGAATTTATGGAAAAAGTAAAAAGACAGGTTGAGAGAAAAAAAGCAAAAGGGTTCCCTTAATAGAACTAATATTAATAATAGTAATAAGTAGTCATACATTAAGTGGCTCAACTTGTAGTTATACAGCGAGCACATTATATACCTGCACAAAAGCTGCTACTATTGCAAATCCATAAAAATAAATTAGAGGTTTAAAAAACCTCTTTTTTTGTTTATAAAACAAATAAATGATGATATACTTTATTTGAGGTGATATTATGTTAAGAACTGATAGTTATAATGTTATAAATAAAAACTTTATAACAGAGTTAGATAGAAAAACAGTTATTGATTTTTATCAACCAATTATTGGAACTGTAGCAGTATCACTTTATTTTAATTTAATCAATGATATTGAAAAAAAAGAAATAATATCTAGTGATTTATCTTTTAATGATTTAATTAAGAGAACTAAGTTATCACTTACTGATATAACGATGGCTTTAGAAAAGCTAGAAGCTGTAGGACTTGTTGAAACATATAGAAATGGTAATAGTTATATTTTTAATATTTTTAATGCTCTTTTACCAAATGAATTTTTAAATAATCCCCTATTAAATATGGCACTTTATAATAATTTGGGTAAAGAGATGTATGATAAAGTAATAATGCCTTACAAATTACCAAAAATTAGTTTGAAAGATTATGAAAATATATCTCATCGTTTTGATGAAGTGTTTAAGAGTAGCCCTACTAGTACTTATATAGTTAATGAAGATATAAAGAGTAAGATAACTAATAAACTTAAGTTTACAGATTATGATTTTGATTTATTAGTATCAGGTACGATGGGGATTGATTTAAAGAAATGGTTAACTGATTCAAATAAGGAGTTAATTAATAGTTTAAGTGTTTTATATGATATAGATGTCTTAAATATGCAAAATATTATTATGTCATCTATTGGAGATAAAGGTGTAATTGATAAGGAGTTATTGAGAAAGAATTGTCGCAATTATTATCAATTTGAACAAGATGGTAGTCTTCCTACAATAATATATAAAAGTCAGCCTAAATACTTAAAAAATAGTTCTAATGAAGAATCTAAAAGAGATAAAATGATTTATGTGTTTGAAAATGTTAATCCATATTATTTCTTAAAGAGCAAATATAAAGATGGTAAAGTTACAACAAGAGATTTAAAATTATTAGAAGACTTATTGGTAGATCAAAAACTAAATCCTGGTGTTATTAATGTCTTAATAGATTATGTTTTGAAAATAAATGATCAAAAGCTTAATAAAAGTTATATTGAGGCTATAGCAGGTCATTGGAAAAGACTTGGTATAACTACGGTTAAGGAAGCTATGAGTATCTGTGAAAAAGAACATAGCAAAATAAAGAACAAAGTTGAGAAAAAAAGTGATAAAATAAAAGATGTTAAAGAACCGGGTTGGTTCAATCAAGAATTTGATAAAAAAGAAATGACTAAAGAAGAAGTAAAAGAATTAAAAGAAATGTTAGAAAACATGAATTAGAAAAGAGGTTATTTGTATGAATATGGAGAAGATGGTTAATTTTTGTAAGCAATATGGTTTTATTTATCAAGGTAGTGAGATCTATGGAGGACTTGCAAATACTTGGGATTATGGACCACTTGGTACAAGACTTAAAAATAATATTAAGGATGCTTGGCGAAAAAGATTTATTCAAGAGCGCCCTAATGCTTATGAACTTGATGCTGATATATTAATGCATCCAAGGGTATGGGAAGCATCTGGACATGTTGCATCTTTCTCAGATCCTTTAATTGACTGTAAAGAGTGTAAAATGAGATTAAGGGCAGATAATCTTATTAATGATTATACAAAATCATCAAAAGGTGATGCTATGTCTCAAGAGGAAATGATTAAATATATACATGATAATAAAATACCATGTCCTAAATGCGGTAAAAGTAATTTTACAGATATTAGACAATTTAATTTAATGTTTGAAACATATCGTGGTGTTACTGCAGACTCAAAGAGTGTTATTTACTTAAGACCAGAGAATGCTCAAGGGGAATATGTTAACTTTTTAAATGTTCAAAGAAGTATGAGAGCAAAATTACCATTTTCCATTGGTCAAATAGGTAAAGCATTTAGAAATGAAATTACACCTGGTAATTTTACTTTTAGGACGATAGAATTTGAACAAATGGAATATCAAACGTTTTGTAAAAAAGGAACTGATGAAGAATTATATAATTATTTTAAAGAATATGGTAAGAAGTTCTTTATGGATTTAGGTCTTTCCGAAGATAAATTAAGATATCATGATCATGAAAAATTAGCACATTATGCCAAAGCAGCTTGTGATATAGAATATAATTTCCCTGTCTTTGGTTGGGGTGAAATTAATGGTACTCATAATCGTACAGATTTTGATTTAACAAGACATACGGAGTATTCTGGTGTTAAACAAGAATATTTAGATCCTGAAACTAATGAAAAGTATATTCCATATGTTATAGAATCTACTTATGGTGTTGATAGGACAGTACTTGCAATATTATTTGAAGCGTATCATGAAGAAGAGTTAGAAAATGAAACAAGAGAAGTGTTAAAACTTTCACCATATCTAGCGCCATATAAAGTAACAGTATTACCACTTATTAAAAAGATTCATAGTGATAAGGCTAAAGAGGTATATCAAGAATTATCAAAACATTTTATGACTACTTATGATGAATCCGGTACAATAGGTAAAAGATATAGAAGAAGTGATGCTATTGGTACACCATACTCTGTTACTATTGATGATGATACCTTAAATAATAATACAGTCACAATAAGAGATAGAGATACTATGAAACAAGAAGTAATAAAGCTTGATGAATTAGTGAAATATGTTGAAAATAAAATAAAATTTTAAAATGCAATCTAAAGATTGTATTTTTTTTGCAAAAATGTTATATTAAAAGTAGTATAGTAAAGGAATGATTGAGATGAAAGATAAGATAATGAAGATATTAAATCATCCAGTAAAAGGCATTTACTTTCTTGGTATAGTAGCAGTTTACTTTTTAATAGTCTTAACTGATTTTTCATTCTCATTCTATACTTTTTTAGCTTATGGGCAAGAAATAAAAGAAGCAAATCTTTATAAAAAATATACATTAACTTACGATAGTCAGGGTGGATCAAGTTGTACATCAATAATTCAATATAAAGGCCAAGAATGGGGAGAATTATGTACACCTACAAAAGCAGGATATACATTTGGTGGATGGTATACAGAAACAAATGGTGATGGGGATGAAGTAACTAGTAGTACTAATGCTACACAAGATGTAATAGTTTATGCTGATTATTATCAAAATACTTTATATGATTCTATAAGAACGGCAAGAAAGACCGGTTATGCTAAAAAGTATATAGGCCATCATCAAGATTCAATGGATACATCATTATCAACTGAAAATATATATCATTGGTATGGCACAAATGCAACAGCAGGGACTGCTATTTTAGATAAAAATAATGTAATATTTGCCGATCATTGCTGGCAAATGATAAGAACTACTGATACTGGTGGCGTTAAAATGATTTATAACGGTCAAGTAGATGATGGCAAATGCTTAAAGACAAGAGGAACACATCTTGGGTATAATAAGAAATCTCAACAATTTTTGAATAATACTTATTACTGGTATGGAACAGATTATATATATGATAGTAGTAATAAATTATTTACCATAAGTGGAACAACATCATTAGTTCAAGTAACAAGTAGTAATGCTGCAACTGTAATACCGACATTGATAGGTAAATATACGTGTAAAAGCACAACCGAAACTGGAACATGCTCAGAATTATATTGGATAGATTCCTATAATGATAGAGGCTTTGCATATATGATAATGTTAAATTCAAATTCAAATTATTCAACATTTGGGAATTTGGGTTTTAAACCAAATAAAGAAGTATCAGTGACCACATCTGTATCTACTACATATTATAATGAAGATTCTCCAGCTTATGTAGGATATATGTACAATGTAGTATATCCTCAAACATTTATATCATTTGATTTTCGCCTTGCTGATACCAGTTATTTTAATACAAATTATTACTATTCAGACACAATAAGTTATGATAGTTCAACAAACAAATATACATTAATAAACCCACAGCTTATATCAACATTATCTGATATTAATGATTTAGTTGGTAAATATATTTTGGCTAATGGTGCAAATTCTTCATATACAATTGCTAGATATATAGTAGGTGTAAATGGAACAAAGATTGATGTTAGAGATTTGAAGAATGGAGATTTATACACATCGATGATGATAGGGGATAACTATGTAGATAATGGAGATGGGACATATACAGTTCAAAATGCTACCCCATTAACATATATTGATTGGTACAATAGTTCTGA
>JAEEGK010032412.1_pt1 | contig 10223 bp, 9 predicted proteins | sample 8958771 | NCBI WGS metagenome assembly JAEEGK01 (sample SAMN16246547, study PRJNA631951) | gut metagenome | biome: gut microbiome; feature: rumen; material: SC-attached | host: Bos | place: Iran: Karaj | collected 2018-10 | reverse complement strand
TTGTTTATCATTACACCTTCTGTAATTTCAATTTCCAGAAGCTCGGGATCAATTCTGTATTCAAAAATCAAATCTTCAAGTTCTTCTATAAAATCATCATTCAAAAGCTGAATTGGTGAAACATTTACAGAAATAATTCCCCGGAAATTGTATTTTGCCTGCCAGGTTTTAAGTGTAGTGATAGCGGTTTTCAAAACCCAGCGGCCAATAGGAACAATCAAACCTGTTTCTTCTGCAATCGGAATAAATACAGATGGCGCAATGCTTCCAAGTTCTTCATCATTCCAGCGTATAAGAGCTTCAAAACCTCGAAGCGTACCAGTCTGAACGTCAAACTGTGGCTGATAATACTGGGTAAAATTACTTTCAAGAAGGGCAGCGTTCATTTTAGACTGCAGTGTTAATCGCTGGATAAAGATTCTGTGCATTTCCGGTTCAAAATATACAAAGGTATTTTTACCGTTTTTCTTTGCATAATGAACTGCCATATCTGCAAAGCGAATCATTTCATCTTTCTGTTCGGTATTTGTCGGGAACATTGCCACACCCCCCGAAACAGAAATCTGCTTTAGTCGGAATGCGTCGTAAATACAATCTATAAAGTTTACAAGCGAGTCATTTGATTCAAAGTTTGTAATGATTACCGCAAACTCATCATCTCCATAACGGAAAATCTGAATGTATTCTCGCTGAAATTGTTTTAAGGTATCTGCTACATCCAGAATGACCTTGTCTCCAGCGGTACTGCCAAGAGAATCATTTATATTCTGAAGATTGTCTATATCAATAACAAGAAGGGCCGCATAAAAGCCCTTAAAACGGGCAGTTTCCATAGTAATGGAAAATGAATCTGCAAAGCCGGAACGGTTAGAAAAGCCTGTCATTGGGTCTGTGATAAGAGTTTTCTTTAATTTTCTGTAATATTCTCGTTCTGAGGTTATGTTTATAAAGGTGATGATTATGTATTTGTCTTCAGGCAGATACTTCATCTCAATTTTATACCAGGCTTGAGTTGATGGCGAAAAGTATTTTACATCATCATAAAAACGACCTGCAATTGCATCTAGAGCCATCTTAAACCAGGGAATGTCCGAGGTAATATTCATGGAAAAATCAGACCATTTAGGTTTATTTTGAATTACAAAGCCTGCAGCCTGTTTGAGTTCTTCATTAGTGTAGATGATATCAAAATCGATTATTTTACCGGATTGGTCTTTTATAGGTGTGGCAACTACAATAGGGGCGGAAATATTATCCAGAATGGAAAGAAGGTTTAAGCTCATTTTTTACCTGCTATTTTTTACTTTCCCACTCCGGTTAATTATTATAGTAAGTCCAAAATGTTTATAAGTCAAATTTAAATTTAGGGGAGGGGAAAGCCTTCCCCTGCGCCCGCACTTTGTTGCGGGCTACCCCTTCTCCTAGGGCTGCCGCCCTAAAACCTGCTTTTTATTCAGCTGTAAAGCGAATTGTTTCCCATTTTTCATTAAACTTTTCGAGGTCTTCGCCTACGTCAAGCTTAAGTTCTCCGCCAGCCATTTCTTCTGCTTTATACATAGGAACTGTTGTGCGGCGTTTTTCAGCTTCGAGGTTTACAAAGCCTGGGAAACGGAAGTCATCAAGGAACATTGCATAGATTTCCGGGCGATGAATGAAGTTAATGAATTCATTTGCTCTGTCATAATGCTTTGCACCCTTCAAAATAACCATTGAGTCAAGATACATAGGACCGCCTTCTTTTGGAATAAAGAAGTCAATCATATCTTCCTGTTTATCTTCTGGAACTTCACCAAATACAACTTCTGCATAACCCTGGCAAACCCAGAAGTCTCCGGCAGCAAAAGACTTTCCAAAGCCTTCTGCATCAAATTTAACAAGGTTAGGTTTCCACTGTGTATTAATAAGATCTGCAGCAGCCTGAAGCTTTGCATCGTTTACTGTATTTACAGAAAGTCCCTGGTAAGCAAGTGCATCACCAATAACTTCGCGCATATCGTCCATCATAGACATATGGCCTTTAAGGTCTGTGCGTGCAAAAATGTTCCATGATTTTTCATAGTCCTTTACCTTCTGCTTGTTTACAGCAATACCTGCCATACCAAGGTAGTAAGGAACCTGCCATGTCATTTCTGGGTCAAAAGTCATAAGCTTTTTGCATTCAATGTTGATGTTCTTTTTGTTTGTGAACTTCAACGGGTCAATCTTCTGGAGCATTCCCTGTTTAATCATAATAGAAGTGTAGTCCTGTGAAGGGAATGTAATGTCGTAACCCTTTGCTCCGGCCTTGAGCTTAGCATACATAACTTCGTTTGAATCGAAGGTATCTACTTTTACAGTGCAGTTGAATTCTTTTTCAAAAGCACGAAGAACTGAATCTGGAGTGTAGTAAGTCCAGTTGTAGAGGTAAAGTGTTCCGTCGTCTTTTTCGTCACCACATGAGGTGAAGCCAAATACTACAGCTGCCAGTGTGAGGGCAGCAAGAATGATTTTTTTCATTCGTATATCTCCTTTAATGGACCCTGAAACAAGTTCAGGGTGACATTTGCTATTATTAGTGTCCTGCGGCAAAGCCTTTGAGTCCCTTGCGGCAGATAAAGGCAATTGAGCAGGTAAAAATAATCATAATAACCGAAAGTGAGTTTATTACCGGTGAAACGCCGAAGCGGATCATAGAATAAACGTAAAGCGGCAGGGTAGTAGAACCCGGACCTGAAACAAAGAAGGTGATTACAAAGTCTTCGAGAGACATTGTAACTGCCATCAAAAAGCCCGAAAGAATACCAGGCATAATTGCAGGAACAACTACCTTAAACATAGTCTGTCTTTCTGTAGCTCCAAGGTCGTGAGCCGCTTCAACAATCGAAAAATCAAATTCGTCGAGGCGGGCGTTCACCATCAAAAATACGAAAGGCAGACAGAAAGTAGTGTGGGCAGCAAATACAGTAAAGAGCCCCAGAGGCAGGTGAATACCGCTGAAGAAGATTACCATAGAAATACCAATGATAACTTCCGGTAAAACCATAGGCAGGTAGGTGAGGGTCTGAATAAACTTCTTACCCTTGAACTTATACCAGTTTACGCCGATGGATGCCATTGTTCCAAGAATTGTAGAAACAGCGGCAGAAGAGAAGGCTACGAGGATACTGTTCAAAAGAGCCTGCCAGAGAGCTTTTGAATTTAAGAAAAGCTCCTTGTACCAGTTAAGGCTAACCTTTGTAAACTCTGCGCCCTTACTTTCATTGAAGGAATAAACAATGATTACAAAGAGGGGCAGAAAGAGGAAAATAATTGTAAGCCAGAGTACCAGCTTTGAAAATGAAAACTTGTGGCCGTGACGACGCCAGGCACGTTTTGCGTGGCGGGCATTTTCTGAACGCGGCTTGTTCTTTGAAGTAAAGGCGTCGTGGAAAAGTACATAAAGATTTCTTGCCATTACTGTACACCTCCCACGTAGTTATCTTCTTTTGTATTCTTTTTCTTGAGCTGTGCTTCCTGAGAATTAGAACGGGTAATCATCATAATTCCGATTACAGAAATCAGGGTGATTACCATAGAGAAGGCTGCAGCAAGCGGCCAGTTACGGGTTTTTTGAACCTGGTCTACGATGATATTACCAAGCATGTAAGAATCCTTACCACCTACCAGTAAAGGAACTGTATAAGCACCGAAAATCGGGATGAAGGTAAAAATCAGGGCAGAAATAATACCACTGCGGATTCCAGGAATCAGAACCTTAAACATAGACTGTGGCTTTGTTGCACCAAGGTCGCGTGCGGCTTCAAGCAGAGAAAAGTCAAAGCGGTCTACTGCGGTAAAGATTGGCAGAATAGCATAAGGAATGTACATGTAAACGCTTACAAGAATAACGGCCTTTGTATTATAGAGGAAGGGCAGGTATTCTTTTATTATATGAAGCTTCATCAAAAGCTGATTCAAAATACCGTCGTTGTTCAAAATGCTCATCCAGGCAAAAATGCGGATAAGAGAGTTTGTCCAGAACGGAATGATTACAAGGAAGAGAAACAAAGTCTGATGACGGCTTCGTGCCATAGCATATGCACTCGGAATAGAAACTAAAATCGTTATTATAGTAGATATAATAGTGATTTTAAGGGTTCGCAGTACAATCAGCCCGTATTCAGGCTTGCACATCTGCTTGTAGGCCTTAAGCGAGAACTTCCATTCTACGCCGCCGTAAATACCTTTTTTGAGAAAGCTGTAGATGAAGATGATTACGAGAGGCGCAACGAAGAAAATTATAAACCAGAGACCCATAGGCCATCCGTAAATCATACCGACATGAGAGTCGTGTAATTCTTTAGAAAGCTTCTTATTCTTCATTATTTGTTAATGTCCTCAACGATATATGCATCTTCTGCAGACCAGGAAACATAAACCTTGTCTTTCCACTGGATAACAGGACCATCATCCATATAGTCAGTATGCTGTTTGAAAACCTTAATGACTTTGCCTGTGTCGAGTTTTACATAGAACTTAGACTGGAAGCCTGAATAAATCGGCTCTTCAACAACACCGCTGAATACGTTGATATCAGTACGTCCGCCAGTTGAAGGTGGTTCAAGAGTAATGCGGATTTTTTCAGGACGGATTGTGAAGGCAACCTTCTGTCCCTTGTCTGTATGCTCGTAGTCTGTAACCTGCATATAGCGGTCCAAAGCGGCTTCTGCGGCAGTATCAGTTGCCAAAGGAGCCTGTTTTCCAAGTTCCGGAACGCTGAGGGTAGCCATAAAATCATCGTTACCGTTGGCATCCTTGTGAGGAACACAGTCTACAACTTCTGCATCAAAAAGATTTGTTTCACCGATAAACTGAGCAACAAATTGAGTTGCAGGGCTTTCGTAAATTTCATATGGAGTTCCAATCTGAAGAACATGACCCGCATTCATAACTGCAATGCGGTCAGAAACAGAAAGGGCTTCGCTCTGATCATGAGTTACGTAAATAAAGGTAATACCAATCTGGTCGTGGAGACGGTCCAGGTCAATAAGAAGATTGGCGCGGAGTTTTGCATCCAGGGCAGAAAGAGGCTCGTCAAGAAGGAGTACCTTTGGCTCGTTGATGAGGGCGCGGGCAATTGCTACACGCTGCTTCTGTCCACCAGAGAGCTGATTAGGCTTTTTATTGATATGCTGATCCAGCTGAACAAGGTGAACATATTCGCGAACCTTTTTGTCAATTTCATCCTTTGGAAGTTTTTTCAGACGCAATGAGAATGCTACGTTTTCGTAAACAGTCATGTGAGGAAAAAGAGCATATGTTTGAAAAACTGTGTTTGATTCGCGCTTATCTGGCGGAAGCGGAATTACGTTCTTGTCATCAAAAAGAACAACTCCATCATCTGGAGATTCAAAACCTGCAATAATGCGGAGAAGGGTAGTTTTTCCGCAGCCAGAAGGACCAAGAAGAGAAAAGAACTCTCCCGGCTTAATAGTAAAGTTGATGTCATCCAAGGCAACAAAGTCGCCGAATCTTTTGGATACATGATCAATGGTAACCTGACTTCCTTTCACTCAAGTAACCTCAATCTAATTATGATTGTCCATCCGGACATCCTGCAAACGCAGGGCTTAACATCAATTCAAAAACTTAGCAAGCCTGGGTCGTTTTCTCAATTTATAATGTCTAAACGATAAAATGCAACATATATTCGATTATGTCAATATAAATATCTTGTAAAAAAAGAATTCATAAACAGAATGTTATGTAGAAAAATTAGATGAAAGAGTGTATAATATAGTAAGTTTTCGGAGACTTGTTTTTATGAGAAAATTATTTTTATTACTATTATCTGTTTTCTCTTTATTTCTGGCTTCCTGCAGCTGGTTTAATAATGATACTTTGCCTCCATCTTTTACAATAACAGGAAATCTCGTAACAAACGGCGCAATGCCGGAAAACTTTGCCCAGTCGCTAAACTCCCGAACAGCTCTTGCTCCGGCCCCAGAAGGGCAGACTATACTATACAAAGTACTTTTACTTGCTGAGCAGGGAGATGCTGCATCAATCCCAGGAGCCTCATCAACGGTTGAAGAAGATTCTGTAACTCATGAACTTTCCTATTCAGTGATATATACCGGTACTTCCACAACTGCAGTAAGATACTGGCTTCGGGCTGTAGCTTATTATATGAACGGTTCTACCGAAGTAGATGTACTTGTTTCTCCGGATACTCAGCTGGACACTGCAGTAAACTTAAAGGCCGGAGCCTTTATAAAAGATCTTGAAATGAGGCCGGCTACAAGCGGTTACGGAGAGGTTTATCTTGCAATAGCACTTGAGGCAGCAACTCTGTGTGATAGTGTTGCAATCTCTGATAATACACATTTTAACATTTCAAAATCTGGAACAAATGTCACAATAACACATAAGCCTTATTCTACAGAAAACACGAAGGTAGCAAGTGGTTCATATCCGGTAACAGTAAGCTTTTATAAAAACCAGACAATCAACAGCACCAGTACACCTGTCCTTGTATATCAGTTTGAAGATGTAATCAATGTGTTTAATAACCTTACAACAAATAAATGGGTAGATAATGGCAACTGTCCGCATCTTACAACTTCAAGCGGTTCAACAGTTTGCAGTATTACATCTGCAATGCTTGCAGATTTTAATACAACGAACTTTTATGTTGAAACAGGTGCTGTTTCAGGATCAGGTACATACATAAATCCCTTTAATTCTCTTGCATATGCAATACAATATATTAATGTAATTGGAGATAGCGATACAACATATACAATTCATTTAAAGGGAAATGAAGAGACTTTTGCCAGTAGCCTTGCTGTCACTAAAAAAATAGCTCTGGAAGCTTATTCTACTGTACCAGGTGCTAAAGATGGTGGTTTCACAATTTCAATGACATCAGGTACAGCATTTATTATCAATTCTAACGGTTGTTTATCTTTTAAAAGTAATAAACAAGCTCTTGGTACAGGGTATCCGACAGGTGCTACGAAAGGAATAATTATTTCTGGTGCTGATATTGGAGTTCAAATTTCTGATGGTAAGTTTGAAATGGAAGGTGGTTATATTACTTGTTCTAATTCCGGAGTATGGATTTCTGCTCCAGCTACAGGTAAAAGTTGTATTTTTGAAATGTCAGGTGGATATATCAGCGGTACTTCCGGCGATAGCTCTTCTGGTGGTGTAAGAGTTCTGACAGGAGCAGATTTCAAGATTCAGGGGAAACCAGTTATTACTGGAGGAGATAAAGGGGTATATCTGGTTGATGGTCAGACAATAAAAGTTACAGGCCCTCTTGCTACAGGTGCTCTTATAGGAGTAACAACTTCAACTCCTCCAACTGCTACTGAAAACGTAACAATTACAAGCGACTACGGCTATCAGACAGGCGGTTATAATGCAGGTGTGCTCCCGGGAAAATACTTCCGTGGAGATGTATATGGTGTAACCGAAGACGGCGACCCGACTAGTGGCGAAGCAGTCTTAAAACTGAGCGGCGGAAGTATTTCCACAAAAGTTAGAGATGATATTACTGTTGATATAGACCACACAAATGCTTCGAATAATGCTGCTGACAGAAAATTTACCTTTACAGTTACAAAGGATAAGGGGGCTGTGGCACCTGCAACCTCTACAGATTTAACTTCTGCAGAAGGAATCAGTTACAGCTATAAGCTTAAGAATTATGCAGATGTTATCTCTAATTCTCCTACAGCATACTATAACACTTCTGCTAATACACTGACACTTAATACAAATCTTCCTGGTGGAAAATATAAGCTTGAAGTAGAAGTAACCTGGGACGGAAATAAATATCAGGCTGCATTTGATGTAGGTTATGTAAAAACAGATGTACCTTCCGGCTGTGTAGCCGTTTTGGGAAACATCTGGAACAGTAGTACCACCTTGTGTAATGGTGATCCTGACAGACAATCAAAATACTTTATAACTAACCGACGCCTTGATATTCCAAATATCATAGCAAGTGACCATGAAGTAACACAGACTGAATTCGAACAGTATATGGTCCATGACCCAGATAATACTAATCATGTATCGGAAACAGGAGCTGCAAAAGATATCAATCCTGTATATTATGAGGACTGGTATGCTATTATAGTTTACTGTAACCTAAGGACCCTGGATGACAGCACCTTTGGAAGTACCCGTGAGGCAAGGCTTTCTCACTGTGTATATTCCTTGAATGGTACAAAAGATCCTGAATTATGGTTAGATAGTCTTATATCGGGTTCTCGTATTTATAAGAGCGGAGAGAAATTTTATTATTCTCATGTGCAACAATGTAATAAAGTCTTAGATACTACAAATACAGGTGAAGGGTATCAATTTGATTTAGATGCAGATGGCTGGAGACTCCCGACAGCTGTTGAATGGGAATATTTAGCACGTGGTGGAAGTCTTTTACCAGAAAATCAGACAATTTATAGCGGAAGTAATATATACGACGAAGTTGATATTGCGGGGACTAATGAAATAAGAACAGCAAAACCAAATTGTCTGAAAATATATAATATGAGTGGAAATAAATCAGAGTGGTTATGGGACAGAATGGATGGTGGTATAGGCATAAATGCTAGTACTCCTATAACAGGATTAACTTATCCTTATAACTCTAATCCAAATTCGGATACATATACAGGTCAGAAAAGGGCTATTGGAAGAGCAGGAAATGCAGATCAAAAAATAATTTTGGATCTCCCAACATATGTATATAAAGGTTGGATGTATGATGATCTCGGTTTCCGCGTAATCCGCACTGTAAAGGACTAATTATTCTATATGAGCCGGGGAGGCGCCCCGAGCGTGGAGCAGGCGCGCGGAGCGCGAGCCACCGCAGGCGAAGCCGAGGAGGCCGACCGTCAGGGAGCTGCGGAAGGCGTATTGGACTTTGATTTTGGGCCCAAATATTGAATAAAAGTAGGTGTTGAAAGAATAGATTAATTGGATTATTCTATATTTATTATATTGAAGATTATCTTGAGGTGAATATGATTTCTATTATTCTTGGTCTTGTTTTTATTGCTTTTACTGTTTTTGCAGTTCTCCCATGCTGTCCTCTTAACTGGGGTGCAGAAGTAATTGCTTTCCTGAAGGGTGGAGCCCCTGTTCTTGCAGCATTTGTCGGCTTGATTTGTCTTTTCATTGGTGCTGCTGATATTAAAGATAAAAAAGAAGCAAAAAAAGAAGACGCTGCTAAAAACGACGCTCAGTAGCATTGACACAAACCTCTGAAATCTGATAATATACTTTACCCGTTATTGGATTTTTGACTGCTCATCTTAAATCCAATGCAGTTTCAGTTCAGATGCAAGTTCTGAAACCGCAGATAAACTTTTATTTTATAGTAAGGTATATCATGGAAACTATTTTCGTTAAAGAATACGACCAGCCACGCAAATGGTATGTTATTGACGCTGCTGGAAAACCTCTTGGACGTGTTGCTGCAAAGGCAGCTTACATCGCACGCGGTAAGAACAAGGCTTCTTACACAAAGAATCAGTTGATGGGTGATTTTGTTGTAATCATCAATGCAGAAAAAGCAGTTGTAACTGGTGGAAAAGAGCAGAAGAAAATCTATTATCACCACACAGGATTTGTTGGTGGTCTTCGTGCTCATACTTATGAGAAGCTTCTTGAAAAGCATCCTACAGACCCAATGGCTATTGCAGTTGCTGGTATGCTTCCACACGGAAGACTTGGCCGCAAGATGATGGACAATGTAAAGATTTATGCTGGTGCTGAGCATCCGCACGCTGCACAGAATCCGCAGCCTATCGAACTTTAATAAGGGGTTAAAAAATGGTAAAGAATATTGCTATTGGTACAGGAAGAAGAAAGACTGCTGTAGCCCGCGTTTTTGTTCGCGATGGCTCTGGTAAAATCGTAGTAAACGGAAAAGATGTAAAAGAATACTTTGCAACAGCAGAGCAGATTCAGGTTGTTCAGCAGCCATTGCTCGTAACTTCTATGGGTTCAAAGTATGACATCCTTATCAACGTACAGGGTGGCGGTATGAACGGTCAGGCAGCAGCTTGCTTGCACGGTATTTCACGCGCTCTCGTTCAGATTGATCCAGATGCTCGTACATCTCTCAAGGCTAACGGATACCTCACACGCGATTCTCGTATGGTTGAGCGTAAGAAGTACGGACAGAAGGGTGCTCGTCGCCGCTTCCAGTTCTCAAAACGTTAGTATATATACTTCGTTTTCGAAGT
>JAEEGK010032411.1_pt1 | contig 10223 bp, 3 predicted proteins | sample 8958771 | NCBI WGS metagenome assembly JAEEGK01 (sample SAMN16246547, study PRJNA631951) | gut metagenome | biome: gut microbiome; feature: rumen; material: SC-attached | host: Bos | place: Iran: Karaj | collected 2018-10 | reverse complement strand
GTCGGAGATTTGGTCGGCCACTTTGTCGGGATGGCCTTCGGAAACGGATTCGGATGTGAAAAAGTAACTCATAGTGTTAATGTTTGAATGTTTGATTGCTTGAATGCTTGAGTTTTTAATGATACATAGTTCGCTAACGGTTTTGCCGTTGACGTGATAAATGCGGAAAATAAGTGGGGATTGAAACTAATGTGTTTAGCATTTTTTTCGCAGGCGTGATATGCGATATGTCGCATATAATCAGCTTGCTGTGGTTGCAATCATTACAAATCTGTCCACATTTATGATTTGCAAATATAGCAAATAAATTCGAATGGACAAAAAAGAAAAAGACAATTATTGCGAAAATGTACATTGCGTTGTATGACTTTTGTAGGTACTTGGTAGGAGTTAGGTGGGAGTTAGATAGGAGTTAGATAGGAGTTAGATGGGAGTTAAGTGATAGGTAGATGATAGGCAAATGATAGGCAATTGGGAAATGGAAGATGGTTCGTTCAGGTTCGTGGTATTGTCTTGCTTGGATGTTGAAAATCACACGATAATTTTAAAAAATCAGTGGGAGTTTTGGAAGTTTAAGATTTTTTTGTATTTTTGTTTCGTATGTTCTGTGGGCATTATGCTCTAGGGAACGATATAGTGTATTGGTAACGAGACTATTATAATAATGACAGTGGATTTAAAGAGGTTTATTATAGCCGCATGCGCGGTGTTGGCGACGGTTGTATCGGGCGGTCGCGCGCTGGCGCAGGAGACAATTTCGTTTCAGGATTCTTACACGAAGAAGATGCAGTCGTTTCTGGCATCTGACCCGCTGGTGATTACGGGAACGCTAGGGGCGGACCTGAGTGCGCAGTGGGCGACGGACGACGAATACACGGCGAGCCCGTTGGCGTTGGCTATGTATGCAAACATCAACCTGAAGATTTACAACTTCACGTTGCCTATCCATTTCAACTTCATGGATGTGAGTTTTGTGAACTTTGCCGATGAGATGAAAAGGGCGACGTTTCCGAAGCCGACGGTGTCGATAGGTATGACGCCTACGATTGGAATCTGGAAGTTCCACTTGGGATTCAGCACGATGACGTTCTCGAAATATACTTACAGCGGACTCCAGTTCTTAGGTCTTGGATTTGAGTATCAGGGCAAACTGCTGAGGTTGGGAGGATTCGGCGGTACGCTGAAGAGGCCGACGAGGTACAGAGAGCTGGACAGGAGAAGTGCATTCCAGAGGTATATAGACGATTTGATGGGTTTGTCGGTGTATGACGACACGCCGCAGTTCAGGAGGAATGCGATAGGTGCGAGAATCGGTGTGGGAAACAAGAAGAACTACTTTGATGTGATGTTCCTGAAGGCGAAGGACGACATAAACTCGCTGGATTCGATTATACCGTATTACGGCGAAATGGTTTACAGGGACTCGGTGATACAGGCCAAGGAGAACATGGCAGTGGGTGCCGCTTTGAAGGTGCAGCCGTGGAAGTGGATGGTGTTCACGGCGAACGGAGCGATGAGTGTCTATACGAACGACATCACGGATCCTGCGCTGAGCATCAGCGGTACGGTGAGCAGTCTTGGAGGGAACGCTGACGGGAACGACAGGATAAAACGGTTTGACAAATTGTTGACGGCGTTGAACAAGAGCAAATTGTACACGGTGAGGGGCAACACTCAGGTGGCGCTTGCCGGAGACGCTGCACTGAAGCTGACGTTTGAAAAGTTCTCAATAGGGGCTGACTACAAAATCATAGGTCCGAATTATAAGTCGCTTGGAATCATGTCGTCGCAGCAGAATCTGCAGAGTGCGGGTGGAAATGCGTCGGTGACGATGTTCAAGGGGCATGCAACGTTGAATCTGTCAGGTATGGCGCAGATAGACAACCTGAACAAACTGCAGAAATTCACGAACAAGATTTTCACATACAACGGAAGTGTGAGTTCGACGATAGGCGACTATGTTGGATTGGCGATGTCGGCCAACGTGGTGCAGCAGAAGCAGGCGAACGGTGTGCAGGAGCTCGACCCGACGAAGGCGGTGAACCAGCTGACCTATACGGCCAACATGACACCGTCGGTGAACTTCTACACAGAGAACTCTCATACTGTAAACCTGAACTTTAACATGGTGGAGACGAAAAACCTGAACAAGAAGGCCTCGTCGGACAACGACTCGCGGACGATAACGGTGGGAGCCGGATATGAGGTGTCGTTTGACGCGCTGAACCTGATTGTGAACGGATCGTATGACTATGGCATTTCGAACAGTAAGTATAGCGTGTACAACTCGCATACGCTCGGCTATGGATTGACATACCAGATAGTGGATGCTGCGAGAGTTAAGTTGGGTATGACGTTCGCTGGTTCGGTGGCGTATAACGACATCAAGGAACAGGGCGACATTTCGGATTTGGAGAGCATCGAAGGGAAGATGGGGTATGTGACGAAGAACACCTACACAATATCGGAGATGCAGGAGTTCACGTTCAGCAATATGCTGGCGTTCACGTTGGACACGAAGACGGGCCACAGTGTGTCGCTGTCGGGATCGTTGACTAACATGAGCAACAGGGAGTTGATAGCGCAGGTGGTGAGCACCTCGCTGCAGGCGACTGTGTCGCTGGGTTACAGTTACTCATTTGCCAAGAAGATAATCAAAAAGAGGACGAACAAGGGTGCGAGACTGGAAGAGGATTTGTAGCGGGGTTGAGGCATAAACAGATGAATTTTGAATATATTAAGTCGGACAATAAAACAAGCATTATGAAAATAAAACGTATCTGGTTGATTATGGCGTTGCTGTTCTCCATGGAGGCAGTCATGGCGCAAGGGGAGATGCAGGTGTCGCTGACAAGGGCGACGGCTGCTCCGTTCCCGTCATCGGCTATGGCGTACTACAACAACCCTATGAATTATTTCAATCTGACCATCACGCCGATGGACGGACGAGCACACGACGTGTTCATCTCGATGACGCTGTCGTCGGACGCGACCACGACGAAGATTTGGACGGACGACCGATTTGTTGGCACGATGCCCAAAATCAACATCCCTTCGATGGGTAAGAGGATAGGAAGCACCGAGTTCGTGCAGCATTTCTATCGCCGACTGAACACCAACTTGTCGGAGTCCTACCGCGGGGTCAGCGATCTGACTCTTCCCGAGGGCACGTATAACATCTGCATTGAGGTGCACGACTACTTCGATACAGCGCGTGTGCTTGGCAGCAACTGTATGAATTTTGACATCTGCTACAACGGATTGGCACCTGAGTTGACGTCGCCGAACCTGACGCCTTCAACTTCGGGCGGCTATGACAAGCTGGTGCCTTCGAAGAAGACAAACTTCGCATGGACAGGTGTGTCGAGTAGCTGTTTCGAACCGAATGCATTCGAATATGTGATACAGTTCGTGGAGGTGTATCCTGGCCAGAACGTGCAGGAAGCGGTGGACAACAATCCAGTGCTGACTGCGTTGGATTGCGGACGCCGTACGTTCTTCACTTTTGACTATCAGACGAATCCGTACCTGAAGCTGGACAGCGGCGGAGTGTATGCGGTGACGGTGGAAGCTGTACCATCGGATCCAGACCGAGTGGTGAATCTGAGCAATGATGGTAAGAGCCAGTATATGGTGTTTGTGTGGTGTGGACCGAATACGAGCGGAATAGGAGGCTCAGCCAAAGGTTCGTCGGGTGGCAGTGGAGGCGGCTCGACCACAGGCAATGGAGATGGGGTGACTGACACGAAGGTTACAATGCGTGACAACAAATCGGCTGTGTTGCGTACGTTGAGAAAACCCAATATTGTGAATCCGAGGCCGTTCGCAACGGTGGATGGCAACGGAGCGTTGAGTGTGTCGGCTACGTCGGTAAGCGGAGACTCGGTGAGCAAGGCTGACTATGTGATTTCACTCTATGAGTATGTGGGAGACACGTCGGTGTCGATGTCACGTCCCCCTCTGAAGCAGACGGCCCTTACCAATGTGACAGCACACGACGGTAACCCGATGGAGATGGTCAGCGATTGGTCAGCGGATTTGGTGAAAGGAAACCAGTACATGGTGACTTTGAAGTCGGATGTAACTTTCAGATACAGCAACACCTACCGTATCAGGAAAGTGGAATTCATAGACAGATTCCCCGAGATAAACCGTTATGACTCGGTTGTGGTGGTGGACGGTCACACGGATATGACAAGCGTGTCGATATTCAAGTGGGGCGCTGGCGCTGATGACTACAACGTGCTGACGCCGGCAGAGATAGTGAATGTCGGAAAGGGTGTAGGAAACGGCGGCGTGATTAAGATTAAGAAGAACGAATTGAGAAAGATAGTTTGGAAAGAGGCAAAGTTTGATGGAAACCACTCTGATTTGATAGTATATGATGTTTATGTGTATGAAGAAGGCAATGGTGCGAACCCGATATTCGAAAAGACCGGCATAGAAAGGACTAACGTAGATGTGGACGACCTCACTTCAAAAGTGCTTGCCGGACATACATACAAGGTTATAGTGAGAGCCAGAATGTATTACGACCAGGTTGGGTCAGAGAACGGGGTGGATTCGAGAGCTGTGATGTTCAAGGTGGAATCGTCGAGCGAGTCGTCATACAATATGATTGACGAGGTGTTCCGAATAAAGGGCGGAATGCTTTTTGATGAAGAACCGACAGAATATGTGATGCGAGGACGCACTGCAATGGCCCCGATTGTGGAAGAGACCACAGCGCCCGACAGTGCAAAGATGAGTTTCGAGATAGGCGGGAAGGACCATAACGGGAACGCAAGGAAGATAAGCGTTTACCGGGGTTTTAAGTCGGACCGTCTCATCAATGCAGCGAAAGGCTCGGAGTCGAACGGTGAGAAATATCATCTGTCGGCTCAGCTGGACATGTTCACCATTGAAGGTGAGCTGTCGCAGTTGCCTTCGGGCGGATGGGGCGGTCCTGCAAAGGTTACGATAATGGACGGCGTCACTGCTACGATGAATGTGGCGTTCGGAACGGCAAAGGATGGCAAAGGCGAGCGGTTTGACTGGTGGTATATGTACGGGGCGGAGCAGTATGGCGAGACGAAAAAAGTGGGAGCATTGAGATGCGGCGGTTTTGGAGGAGTGTATGCGTACAACATGACGATTGACAATACAGCATTTCTAAACAAGACTGCAAAGGAGCTGGCTACGGGCAGTTATGTCGGAGTGAGATTCACTCCTAAGAAGAACAGCTGGGTGGCCAAAGGCGGTATGCAGATGTCGCTTGAAAATAAGGAGCTGCTTGATGCATACGGAACTGTGGTGTTGGCGATGGAGAACGAACATTTTTCGAGGCTGTATGTAGATATGGGGGAAGAAAAACTGTCGGCTAGCAACAACCTGATGGAGAGAGGATGTCAAAAGATATTTGCATACGAGATTACTCGCGACAACCATGTACTGCACTTGGTTCAACTGCCAGCCGGGGTGAACCATGAGTTTATTTATTCAGGTACTATAAGAGACGGTGAATCGGTGAATGTGGGGTTTAATGGGAACTCCATTGCTGAGAAGCACACAGCAGACGGCATGTTTGTCGCCATGGATATCGAGACGTGGAGAAACGGAGGTGACGCGCAGAGCGGGGTGAAGGTGAAAGGGGCGGATGGAAAGACTGTGAAGGTCGGCAACGGAGAAGTGAGTGACTTGACGATAGCAGAAGGCAAAAGGCAGCTGCCAGAATCATATAAGCTGGACAAGGAACTGCAGTCGGCCTTGCCAAGTGCTGCGAAGTCGGAAGCAATGCAGATGAAGGCCAAGACATCGGTGACATACGAAGTGAAAGAATCGGGCAAGAAAGAAGGACTCGTCATGACGGATGTGAAGGTAGAGTCGGATATGAGGTCGGGAGAGGCATTGCTTAATGGGGAACTTGGAGCAAGACTTCAATTGTCTGAGCCGTATGTGAATGTATCGATGGCGCAGAGCGTCACAGGAGCTGAGGTCGAGAAAGACGCAAACCATGAACTGAAGAACGTGGAGGCGCAGACAAAGGCAAGAATTAAAACTGAAGATGGCGATTTTGAATTCTTCAAGGATGTCGATTTTTCGGGTAACGAAAATGCGACGTCCAAGGTGTCGCCATTTGGCAAGTGCGAGTTTGAAACAGAACTTCCGCTTACCCATAAGGAGAAAGGCAAGAAGGCTGTTGTCAAAGATGTGATGATAGCATCGCAAAAGGATGACGGGACGCTGGAAGCGCGACGTTTTTGCGTTGTGGCTGGCAACGGACAGGATGACGTCAGATACAGTTATGAAAAAGAGTCCGACAAGGTGTCGGTGGAAGGTGCCGGTGGCGGCTTTTCCTCGGGCGAGAGAAACGAGCTGGTGTTGAATGCAAACTTGTATGAAAAGCGTCACGGACAGAATGGATATGACGACCGCGAGGTGGATGTCTATACAGGTAGAAGCGGTGTGCCGATGAAGGAAGACGCTGTCAGTTGGGGTAAGCCGATAATCGGAGGACAGGTGCAGGATGTTGTTGCGCGGAAGTCTATCAGCTTTGTTGCCGATGAGGCTCCCTGCACGTTGGCGGACCAGGTGCTTTTTACATGGCCCTACAACGGTGACCCGTTTGTGCCGTGCGACGAGCTGGATTCAGCGTGCTACATTTTTATTAAACAGAACCGAGACGACATTTTCAGTCCGGAGCGTTTACGCAAGGAGGGGAAGGCACTCAGGGTTTTCCTTGTCAATCAGGAGAAGGGACATACGCAGGCGGTGATATGCAGGTATGAGTATTATGCCACAAGCAAGAGTAATGCCGATGCGGTACCATATATAAAGGTGTATATGCCTAAAAGTGTGTATAAGGTGAAGAATGCAAGCGGCACTTTCTCGCCCTGTTTGGTGTCGATGATGGTGGTCGATACGGTGGAATACGCAAAGGCATACGAAGAATTCAACCGTAAGGCCGTCTATACAGGAGAACCCGTGTCACAGTATGCGGTGTCTCGTCAATCGGGCATCCCGGTTTACGACCTTTATTTCAGGCTTGACCACATGTATCCGACATACAAGACGTTGATGGATACGATATCGTCAGAGTCAGCGAGAATAGGACAGGGGATAGGCTTTGGGGCCGACAAGGTGACGATTGACCCATCGAACGCCGTCATCACTTCGGAGCTTTCGGTTATAAATCTCAACCGTTATTTCGCTTTCAGGAACAGGTCATACTTGTTCGACAGTTACAAGCCTGACAATCCCAACCAGTATGCCACAGGGGTGGTGTTGCCACCGATAGCGGTGCTGGCTGTGAACGGAAAACAGACGATAGACGACTTCTACAATACGCACATACCAGAGTGGATGTCTGTACACGAGTCATTCTACTACCAGTATGCCCATCTTCTTTATTTCCAACAGAAGGCCAAATGGGTGGTGCTGGAAGACAAACCTATACTCTACGACCCTACGGTTATGGTGACAGACCTTTCGATGCTTGCACCAGCGTCGATGCGTGTGTCGAAACAGCATGGCGGGTTCGCTTCAATGACAGAAAAAGAACTTGAGGATATTTTCACGCTGGGGAACACGGTGGACAGAGGCAATTTAAGCCCACTACACTCGACATACTGGTTCCATGAGGGAACACAGATGCGCGACGCTTACGACTGGTGTCTGCCAGCCTTGATGCAGGTGAGCAGCGATCAGGTGCAGCGCGTTAACGCTACGCACTTCATCTCGAACAATCATATCAAGTCGTCTGCATTTGTAAAAGAAAAACCGGTGATATGCATAAAGGATGTGGTGTCGCCGGCCATTATGAAGGAGAACAAAGTGTTTGCATCTTTCTTTGCGCAGATACGTTCATATGCAGAGTGGTTTGCCAATCTTGACGACAAGGACAAGAGCGAGGTGAGAGAGTCGCTTTACACCTATGATAGAACCAAGAGCACACTACCTATTGTCAAGACGTTATATCTCACGATGGAAGCCCCGTTTACGCTGCCTAAGGCTTCGTTGGTTACGGCATACGACAGTTGGTCTAATGCTTTCTCGCAGTTCAAGAGCCGCGACTATTGGTTCGACAACTGGCTGCGCACCAATGCCGTTGCCTCGTATCCCGGTGTGAAGCCTGCCTGGTCGTCGCCATGGCTGGCATCAAGCTTCAGCCCTGTAAACACCTTCCAGTACAAGCAGGCAAGCCGCAGGGCCGAATACCGCAACTATGTGGTCAACCCCTACTATCTGACGGTGAAAGGCAATGAGAGTTCGTTCCTCAACACCGTGTTCGGCATCTGCCACGAGGTGCAGAACGGAGAGCAGCAGACGTTGCACCACAATGCCTCTGCCGATGTCAGAATATCGATACATGTGCCTTACAACAAGGCGGTGAAGAATTATATTTCGCCCGACATGAAGTTTGTCAATCCGTGATTTCATAAGACAAACAGTCAAATACTCTATTTTTTGAGAACCACTATTGAAAGAAAATCGTGAATAAAAGGAGCCTGTTTATATTAGCCCTGCTGACGGTGCTGTCGTTCGGTGCCGTCGCGCAGTCGTCAAAACAACCCTCTGCGGTTCGTGAGAATACATACAGTGTCGAGCTCGATACAAGGTCGTACGGCGACAGTATCGTCCTTAGGTGGACCCCCGACGATGCAGCCCTGTGGTCGCTTGGCAATGCGTATGGATGGAAGATTACGAGAACCGGCGGCAAGAAGAACACCGCCAAGGTCGTGAAGGTGGTAAAACCGTGGGATTTGGCGAAGATACGCTCCTCTTTCGGCGCTTCCAGCAAGGCGGAGGCTGGCTTGATTGCACAGTCGATTTACGCTCCCAGCTCGGTCTCCCGTTCGCTTGCCGACGATCCTGCGACTCTTATTGAATATGTTTGCCGCGTGCGTAACGAACAGGCGGCCCGTCAGACGGTGGTCAACATGCTGGCTGACAGAAGTATCGGATATGCCGATGCTGCTGGATTGCGCTATGTTGACCGCGATGTGGAGGAGGGTGCCACTTACGAATACACCATTACCTTCGCAGGCGAGACCGACATATTCGAATGTCGTGAGGTCTCGCTGATTGTGCGCAACAACAAGTTCCGCGCCGACCATATGGCGGTGGTTCCGCAGCCTGCCGTCAAGCAGATTGGCACCTCTCGTGTGGCTGTCTATTGGCCCGAGACGGACTATTGCGGATATTACGTGGAACGCAGCCTTCGTGGTGCGGGTGTTGCCGATACCGCATGGCATGCCCTCAACACGGCTCCCGTTGTGAAACTTGACAAATCTGATGTTTCGGAATATCCTTTCGTACAGCTCTCTCGTGAGAATGTGCTCTTGATTGACTCGTTGGCTCCTGGTCAGACGGCTCTTTACCGGGTGCGCGCCTACGACCAGTTCGCTGCCCTTTCGGGATGGACCACCTCGGAGTCGTTCACCATGCCTGAATCCAGACCTCTAACTCCGCCAGAGTTTATACATATTGTCCCTGCCGACAGCAACTCGCTCACCCTTCAGTGGCGTGTGCCCGAGGGAGTGAACTATAGCGGTTTTGTGGTTGCCTTCTCCAAGACGTTTGAAGACGCTTGGAGCAAGGTGAGTGACAAGCTCAAGGCTACGGAGAACTCTTTCAAAGACACTCTGGCAGGCGGACGCGGCATTGGTTATTACAGGATCTATGCTTTCGACTCGTTGGGTCGCCTCGCAAGTTCCAATATGATGCCAAACCTGGTGGTCGATATGAGTGCTCCTGCTGCTCCGCAGGCTCTCCGTGCGAACGCTTCACTCGTCAAAAGCGATGTGGCGGGTTTGCGTGTCAACAACGGCCTTGCCGCCGTTGCGCTTTCGTGGAATGCCGCAGGCAAGAACGCTCCCAACGACCTTATAGGCTATCTGGTTTTCTCGTCAGACCGTCGTGAGGGACCCTACGGTCAGGTCTCGTCAACTATAGTGACTGGCAATTCGACCACCGACACCGTAAGCGTCGAAGGCATCTCCTCCAGCGCCTACTATTATGCGGTGGCCGTCGATAGCCGTTTCAATTACTCGCTACCCTCTGACACTATCGCGGTTCTGCTGCCCGATATCGTGAGCCCGGAGCCTTGCGTGTGGAAATCTACCATTCCTGCCGACGGCAAGACCGCCATCAAGTGGTATCGCAGCCCCTCTGCCGATGTGGTCAAGTACAACATCTATACCCAGCCCGCAGGCACCTCTACATGGCAGTGGCTCGCCACCGTC
>JAEEGK010032408.1_pt1 | contig 10224 bp, 7 predicted proteins | sample 8958771 | NCBI WGS metagenome assembly JAEEGK01 (sample SAMN16246547, study PRJNA631951) | gut metagenome | biome: gut microbiome; feature: rumen; material: SC-attached | host: Bos | place: Iran: Karaj | collected 2018-10 | reverse complement strand
TAGATTATTTTGCATTTTATAATAATAATTTTTAAAAAATTTGTATAATAATAATAGTCTTATAAAAAATTCTAATAACTATTAATGAACTAATAATAGAAAAATTAAAAAAAATCCTTTTCATCAATAACTTTTCCTTTAGATAAAAATATATAAAAAACATTGTTATAAAACAATTAAACAAAAAATTACTATTTAAGAAAAATAAAATTAAATCCCAATTCTTTTAAATTTATAAAAAAAATAAATTTAAAATGTTATCAAGAATAATAGAAATAAATGAAAATTTATCTCTTCAAATAAAACAAAATTTAGATTATAAATATGCAGGAGAAATTTGGGATGCTGCATTAGTTTTAACATATTTTTTTATAAATAAAAAATCTGAAAAGATAATTAACATAAAAAATAAAATAATAATAGAATTAGGTGCAGGAACAGGAATTAATGGTTTAATTTTAGGAGCACTTGGTGCAAAAAAAATAATTTTAACAGATAAAGGAGATTGTTTAGATTTACTTAAAGAAAATTATGAAAATAATAAAATGAAATTTGACAAAAATTTAATTTGCGATATTAAAGAATTAGATTGGAATAAAGAAGATGATAGAAAAACAATTAATGATAAAATTGATTATATTATTGGAAGTGATATTGTATGGAATCCAAAATTAAGAATTCCTTTATTTGAAACTATTAATTATTTATTTGAAAATAATGAAAATATTGAAGCTATTTTTAGTTTTCAAATAAGAGATAATGAAATAAAAGATTTTTTAAATTTATTTAATAAAAATAAATATATCATTGAAAAATTACCTGATGATTTATATGATGATGAATATAAAGCTGATGATATTATTATTTTAAAAATAAGAAAACTATAAACTTTTCTATTTTATAAAATTATTATTAATAATTTATTTACTTAAAATTTTTAATTTATAAATTTAATTTTTCATTATTTTAAGATGGAAAATATTGATGTATTAAAAAGAAAAGGAAATAGTTATGTTAATATAAAGGATTTGAGAAAAATAAAACTTTCAAAAAAAAAAGATACTAATTTAACATTAAATAAAAGACCATTTAAAACGAATATTCTAGTATTAAATAATAATAAAAACCATAATAATTTAAAAAATAAAAATAATACTAAAATAATAGGAAATATTACTCAACAATTATTATTATGTGGTTATTCAATGGAATGTATAAAATATTGTTATGAAAAATATAAATTTAATACTATTGAAAAAGCTCTAAATATAATAATGAAAGACAATCTAACTGGAAAATATAATCATGATTTTTATTCAATAAGTAAATATCAAAAACTTTATGGTAAAATTATAATTGATGTTCCTGAAAATGAATTTGATACAACATGTTTTATTTGTAAAGATATTGAAAAATATCATATTAATTATCATGAGAAAGAAAGTTTTGATGATAAAAGTAAAAATATAAAAAATTCAAAATTTCCATTTTTTTCAAACAATCAATTTGTTTGTAATAGTTTTAGTATATTAAATCAAAAATCAAAAAATGATGAAAAAATAAAATTGGGGAATTATGAACATAGAGATAGTTCAAAATCCTATTTCCCATATATTCAAATAAACATAAATTTAATAAATTCAATATCAAAAAGTTTTCAAGGTAAAAATGATTTATGTTTAATATGTTATACAAATGAATTAAATGAAAATAATTCATTTAAAATGGAATGTGGACATAAATTTTGTTTTGATTGTTATAAACATTACATAAAAGATAAAATAGAAAATGGAATAATAAAAATAAAATGTTTAATGGCAGGTTGTTTATATGAAATCCCAGATAAAATAATAAAAAGATTTACAACTCAAGAATTATTTAGAAAATATTTAAAATTCAAAAAAAATAGTTTATATTATGAAAATTTAAAAAAAGGATTAATTCCTTGTATTCATCCCGATTGTGAAGAATGGATAAAATATAATGAAAATGATGATCCAAATGTTACTTGTAAAGAAGGACATAGTTTTTGTGCAAAATGTAAACAAAAACAACATAAAGGAAAAAGGTGTACAATTTTTGAAAGAAATTTAAATAAAGATTCAAGAATTAAACCTTGTCCAAATTGTAATTATTTAATTGAAAAAAATAATAATGATAATAAGATAATTTGTCCTATGTGTAATTATACTTTTTGTTGGTTATGTCTTAATAATTGTAGTATTTATCATTATTATATTTTTAATATTAGAGGATGTCCTTGTTTAAGATATGCTGATCCTAAGGAAAGTAAAATATTAAATAATTCTTTTATTCAATTTCTTTTATTTTGTATTTCGTTTATTTTAACGATAATTACTTTTGCTATTATTATTTGTTTATATTTATTTTTTGGTGCTTCTTATGAATTAATTAAACTTTATAATAAGAAAAAAGATAATGATTATGACTTTGGAAATGATGTTAATTTAACTGATTATGATTTTAATATACAAGGTAATAATACTTTTGAAATAAATAATACTAGAGTTAATAATTCTTTAAATGGTTTTATTCAAAGAGTTCCAAATGATGTAATTAAAGAAAAAACATGTGATAAAGAAAATTATTGTATTTATATTCTTCTTTTTCTTACTGGGATTATTTTACAACCTTTTTTCCTTGTTTATAAATTTTTGCAAACTATGATGGAATGTTATAAAAATTTTGGTTGTTGGTTTTTTTATATGGGAAATTGGTAAATATTATAAAATTTTAATAATGTAATATATACTATTTAATTTAAAGTACAATATTTATAAATGAATATATCATAACAAATAAATATTATATTTAATAAAAAAAATTAAAAAATTCTTTTTACTTCTAACAAATTTTATCTTTCTTTCTTTATGTTTTAATTAATTTTTATAAAAAATGTTGATAGTTAAAAATATTATTTTAATAATTATATTATTTACCTTTATTACAATAATTTATATTTTAAATAATGGTTTCCTTAATTGTTTTACCTTTTCCATTAATGCAAAATCATCTAATCTTTTTTCATCATCATCATTAAATAATATTGGAATAGAATTTGTCAAATCTAATTTATTTATTACATTATATGTATATTTATCCATATCCATTTTATTTTTTAATGATTTATATAAATATGTTCTATTATTTCTACCTTGTAAATATACTACTTGATTATGATTAAATTTTGGTCTATAATATTCTTGATCATGCTCTTCATATAAAAATTCATATTCATCATCATCTTTTTTTTTATTATTTATATTTTCATTTTTTTCTTTTTGTTTTAAAACATTTTTCTTTAATTTTTGAGGTTGAGAAATTTGAGTTGGAAATAAATCTTGACTGGGACTAGGATTTAAATAATATCTTAGATTTAATTTATTATCATTTTCATCTCTTTGTTTATTTGATTCTGTAAAAATATAACTTGCATCGTTTAATATTTTATTTCTATATATACTTTTATTATCATAACTGTAATTTACATTTAATTTTTTTTTTGAATTATAAATATTTTTATTAAAATCATTTTTGAATTTTTCAAATTGATAAACTCTATTATGTTCTGTACCAAGTTGGAAAAATAAATTTGACATGATATCTCTGTCAAATTTTGTTAACTTATTATATTGTTTTTCATAATTTAATTCCATTTATTTTAATATTTAATTAATTTATAAAAATTAATATTTTAAAATATATAAGGAATGTAAATTAATTTTTTAATTAAAATTTATCGATAATATATATGATTAATTTTGCAACATTTGCATTTAAATTTCATATACTTTTGTTTAGGTTTACATTGAGCACAAATATAATGATGTATTTTTTTATTTTCATCATAAGGATAAGAATATTTTATTATATTTAATAGATTATTTTCATATATATTTCCACATATACAACACATTTTTTCACATAATTTTTGAAAAATTGAAAATATTTCATCAAAATTATAATTATATTTACAAAACTGACATAATAAATTTTGATTTAAATAATCATCTTTAAAATAATTACGTAGACAATTTATATCATGAAATGAACATCCACATGGAAGTGTTATTGGAATTTCAATAATATTGACCATATCTAAAATACAAAATTGTTTTCTTATTTGTTTAATAAATGAATCTTTATCAATTGGTTTGTTAGGAATTGATGAATTAATTATTATATTTAGTAAATTCTCAAATTGATATTTTTTATTTGATTTCATTTTAAATTCCAATATAAAATAATTCAAGTTAATTGTTTTTGCCTTTTGAATAATTTTTAATACTTCTTCATTTAGAAATTTAAACAAGCAATTGTCACACAATTCAGTATAATTGTAAAGTTCAATTTGATTTTTACAATCTGAACAAATTCTTTTTATTACATTTTCTTCTTTTATATATTTTGCATAAAATTGTTTAAATTTTTTAATTTCTTCTTCTGGATAAGTTAATTCATAATGATTAGCTTTATATATTAAATTTATTTGTTCTTTAAAATCATAATTTTCTAAATTATATTCAAATTTTTGAATTTTATTTTCTTCATTACTTTCATAAAAAAAAATATTTAAAGGAACCCCAAAAATAAAAGGAATTATATAAATTACAAGTTTTTCAGCAAAAGTATACATAGTTAATAAATATTCTTCATAAAATTTATTAAATAAAAAGTTTCCATTAACTTCAAATTTTTCAGGTAATAAATTGCCAATTTTGACTGGCCAATTTTTAGAAAACATTTTTTCTTCATTGCTTTTAATATATTTATATAAAATATATCTTAAATATAAAATTAATGATAAATCAAATTTATTACAAGTATTTATTGCTAAAAAAAAGTACAAATAACAATTTTTTTGATCTTTTTCTTTATTTAATATATTATAAAGCAAAATTAAAATGTTTATTATTAATTCCTTTTTTAATTCAATTTTTTCATTAATTTTTAAATATTGTTGCATAATATCAGCTGAAAACATTTCTTCAATTTCATAAATTAAATCTCTAAATAAATCATCTTTTTTATGAAAAATAATTAATTCAAAATATTTAAACATTATTGCCCTAAAAAAACAATTTCCATCACCCATAATTTCTCTATAATTTGTAATATTTTGAAAATTTTTTTTTATTATATCAGAAATATTTTTTCCAAATATATTAAACATTTGAACAAATTCATCAATATTTTTTATATATCCAATTGCCTTACATGGTAAATCTTTACTATTTTTAAATTTGTTTAAATTTTGTTTTATTTTTTCACATTTTTTGTTTATTTTATATTTTTCATCAAAATTATTATGATTAAAATTTATTCTATTCCTTGTTTTTAAGAAATCATTTTGATCATGAATAAGAATTTCATTTTTTATATTAGATTTTTCATATTCTTTTAATTCTCCAGGTGTTAATATTTTATCAATATCTTTTATATCATTATTCTCTTCATAAATTGTTCTTTTCATTTTAGAATTTTCAATTTGTTTGTCAATTTCTCTTTTTGTTTCTTGTTCTTTTTTTACTATTGCTGCAATTCTTTTTTGTCTTGTATCCATTTATCCCTATAAATTATTTTTTTAAAATAGATAATATTTATTCTCAATAAATTATATTATATACTGTACAATTAAAAATATAAGATTATTATATTTAAATTTTTCTATTTTAAATAGGAGCAAATGAAAGAGATTAAAGAAATTCTTTAGTGATTTGTTGTTTTATATTTGTTTAAATCATAAAAAAATCATTCATTAAAAAAAAATATAAATAATAAAAAATACTTAAATTAAAATTACTTTAAAAATACTTAAAAAAAAAACTTATAATAAAAAAAATTAAAAACAAAAAAAAAAAAACTAAAATAAAAAAAAAATGGAAAAACGAGCAAACATAGATACAAAATCATCAACAACAGGTCACATAATGTTAAGTAGTACAATAGATAACCCAAACGTAAAACTAATAATAAAAGGAGTAGCAACCCTTCTTCATTCAAACTTACTAGAAGACTTAGATGATGGAAGAACAATAACACCATCAACAGAATTATATTATTTTGATGAGGAAAAATATATAAAAGAAAACCCAGAAAATTTTGATGAAGATCGTTTAAAACTTTTAAGAAAAATTCCAACACAAGATGATATTTCTGGATTTATTGAAGCATTATATGACATTGCTCAATTTTCAGGTGAATGTTGTGTTATTTGTTTAATTTATATTAATAGAATTATTGCTTTAACTTCAATGCCTCTTTTACCTACTTCTTGGAGACCTTTAGTTTTAATTGCATTAATGGTTGCTCAAAAAATGTGGGATGATAAATATCTTTCTAATTCTGATTTTTCTACTATTTATCCTTTTTTTGATAATAAACAATTAAATACTTTAGAAATGAAATTTTTAGAACTTATTCAATATAATACTCTTATTAAATTCTCTATTTATACTAAGTATTATTTAGAATTAAAAAGTCTTGTTCCTGATTTTCCACTTAAACCTATGGATGTTTTTACTATGGCTAAATTGGAAAAACAAAGTAAAGGAATGGAGGATAATTTAAAGAAAAATGCTAAAACTTCAAGTGAGAATAAAGAAGCTGGACAGAATACTGTTTATGTTATTAATTAAATAAAAATTATTTTTTTTTTATAGCAAAAATTGGTTTTTTTTATTATTTTTTTTGAAAAAAATTTCATCATTTATATTAATTGAATTATATTTGTTATTTTTATATATATCACAATTTTTTTTTCAATATTTCTAATGAAGTTTTACTATAAATATTTTTATTTTTATTTGTTTTATTCATTTTATTTGTTAATGTTTCATTAAATATCATTCTTTCACTATTTGAATTATTTCTTGAATTTGAATTAGAATTTAATGATAAATGATTAAATCCTTTTATTTGAATTCTTTTAATTTTGTTTTTTGGAAATACTGTGTTTTTAATTTTTTTTTTATGTTTTTTCTTTTCATCAACCTCTAATGTACTACTTGAATGAATATAATTAAATGTCTTTAATATTTTATTATAATCTGGGGATTTTTTTGGACTAAATGAAAAACAATTAGAAATACATTTTTTATCTTTTTTATTGTATGGACTTTTATAATTTGTATTTGTATTGAATAAAGAACTATCACTATTTATTATATTTTTTTTATTTCTATATCCATATTTTTTTATAATTTGTTTTTTTTCTTTTTTCTTATTTTTACCTTGAGAATTTCCAGTATATGTATTTGAGATTGTATAATTTTTTTTATTTGAAGAAAGTGACATTGAATTTTTGTGATTTAAATTAAAATTTTTTAATCTTTTTATTTTTGAATTTAAAATTAACATTAATTCTGGATTTAATGAACTTTTTGATTCTCTATCAGTAAATGGAATTGATTTTTCTTTTATTTTATTTTGTTTAAATTTATTTTCATTTTTTTCTTTACTTTTACTTTTACTTTTACTCTTACTTTTTGATTTACTTTTATATGAAAAAATACTTTTACTTTTTGAATGATGTGGAATTTTTCCTATTTTAGATGTTGAAAATAATTTCTTATTATTATATGAAGATATATATTTATGACCTAAATATGATGAAGATGAAGATAATTTATTATTTTGATTAATTGAATTTGATTGTTTATTTCTTGAAGTAGATTTTTCAATTGAAGAAACAGTTTTTATATTTTTTTTAGTTATATTTTTATCTGAATAATTGTAATTTATTTATTTAAAAACTTTTTTTACAAATTTTTTATTTTTATATGATATTAATTTTTTTTATAAATTTTATTTTATTTTATTTTTTAATCTTAAATAAATTATTAGTAGGTAAGTTTATTTCATGGATTTGATAAATAAAATTTATATATAAAAACTATTGAATTATATTTTTGTTTTATTATAAAATAATGCATCTGATTGTGTAATCCTTTTTTTATCACCTTTTTTTGCATGTATATTTAAGTTCGGCTCAAGTTGTTTTATAATTGTTTCTATTTCTTCTTCACTTTTTGGATTAATATTACTCAATATTTCTATATTTTTGAATTTATCGAAAGAATATTCAAAGTTTTTAAATTTAAAAAATAGGTTTATTGTTTTATACAATTTAACTAATTTAAGAATATTAATATTATTATTTATTGAATATTTCATTTCTTCTATATTTATTATTTCTTTTAATAATATTCCTAAATAAGGTATGTATGGGCCTTTACATTTAAAAATTTCTCTTCTTATATTAATATAGCATTGATTACCTGAGCAAAAGTTTTTTAATTTTTCTATATAATTTAAATGTTTTTTAGATAATTTTTGCCATGTCATTTTCATTTTTTTAATTAATAAATAATTGCAAAATAAACTATTTATCATTACTAAATCATTATAATTTTTAAGATCCTTACAAGCCAAGGCTATTCTTATCCATTTTTCAATTATTTCAACTCTTTCACTTTTATGGTCATAACTACTTATATCTTCTATTATAAATAAAATTAATTTATCAAATCGGTCTATCATTTTCATAACATTTGGAGCTGTTTTATATTTATTATTACTAGCAAAATTTTTATTAAATAATTCATCTTCTGTTATGTTTGACATAAGATTATAACATTCTTTTGTTAGATATGAAGCTATTTCTTCTTTTTTGTAATCGAATATATAAAAATAATTATATTTATTCTTTTTAGTTTTTTCTTCTTTTGCTTTACTTGGTTTAAAAAAAAAAGATTTTGCTTTGAGCCTTCCGAAATCAAGAAAATGATTATTAGATGATTCTTTGGTTTTTTTAGTTTTATCATTTATTTTATTAGTGTTTCCTATATCATTTTTGAAATTTTTAAATAATAAATTATTTATTTTAATTAAATCTTGATTAACTTTCTCTAAATCAAATTTTGTATTTTTTATTTTTAAATAAAAAATTTGGATATTTGCTATTAAATTTTTATCTCCTTTTAATTCATCATAAGTTTTTATTATTACTTCATTCAATAAATTAATTAATTCTGAAGAATTTATATTTAAAGATTTATTGTAATAAGAATAAGCCAAAATAATCTTTTCAATAAAATTCTTAATAGGTATAAAATATTTAAATTGCTGCATAAAGCTTGCATATAAAATAGATTGTTTTGTCCTGAAATTTTCTAAAGCTATTTTTTTTATTAATAAATTTAAACTTATATAAGAAATATTTGGTTCATAATTTTCAATTTTTGAAATTATATTATTATTATTAATATTATTATTAGTTTTATTTGTAGATATTGATGATATTACTTTTTTTGGTACATATTTAATATTGGAAGACATCCTTAGGTTATCTAAATATAATATATTTTTTCCTTTTTCTTCTTTTTCATCGAAATATAAATTATTTATTTTACAAGAATTAGATGTTTTACTTTCATAAATGCTTTCATTATTTTTACTAAAATATTTTAAATGTATATTATCTTTATGATTTATTTTATAACTTATTGAATTAAATCTTGTATTATAATCAACAATATCATCATTATAATCATTTTCTTCAATAAATTGTAATTTTAACAAAAAATCTTCTTCTTGTTCATTTGGAAAAGATGAAGATTCAGGGATAAACATATCATCTTCAAAATATAAATCATTATATTCTATATAATTCTTCTTTTTATCTTGTTTTTTATCTTCATATATATTTCCAAAATCTACATTATTAATCATACCTGCTTTTTTTCTTGAACTAAAAAAATCTGGAGATATATCACGAAAATTTTTAACGCTCGCCCTTTTTGTTTTAAAATAACAACTCATTGTTTTCCTTAATTCTTTTTTTGTAAATGATTTTTTCTCTTGATTTGTATTTATTGTGGCTCTAATTATTTCATTTCTATTCTTTTGTAAATTTGAATCTGTATTTAACTGATTTGATAATAATATGTTTAAAACTTTACCACTTGTTTTATAATGTATTTCATTATTAATATTTAAATTATCATTAATATCAACTTCTAAACCTTTTTTATTTGGTATATATTTTTCTGACTGCATCTTTTTAAAATTCATTTATATTAATAAATTATTTATTTTATACAAATACGTATAATATTTATTTTTAATATTAATAAATAAATTATTTTATTGATTAATTCGGATTAAAAATGGGGATTGGGGATTGGGGATTGGGGATTGGGG
>JAEEGK010032403.1_pt1 | contig 10226 bp, 7 predicted proteins | sample 8958771 | NCBI WGS metagenome assembly JAEEGK01 (sample SAMN16246547, study PRJNA631951) | gut metagenome | biome: gut microbiome; feature: rumen; material: SC-attached | host: Bos | place: Iran: Karaj | collected 2018-10 | reverse complement strand
CTCTGTTGGAAGATTGAATTCCTGACGCTTACGGGTCAACTCTTCATTTACTTTACGAGTATAGTCAATAAGAGTTTCGCGAGGATCTTCTTTTTCATTAGATACCTTACGAATACCGTTAGCAACATGGCGTGGTGTATAATAACTTCCTGGAACTTCTGGTATTCCGATTGTATCATCCAATGACTGCTCAAGGATTTCAATCTGACTAGATTTCCAAGAAAGCTGACGAAGAGCTTCTACATTTGCTGTAGGATAACGTCCAGAAGAACCAAGAATAGCTTCCTGTTCACGTCCATAGCGAACCTGAGTATCTGTAGAAACCCACCACTTCATAAACTCCCAGGAATCATGCTGAATCTGTTCATTCTTCATAACCTTGGCCCAGGTCTTCTGGTCTATACCCGGAATACTACCGGCTTCCAGAGTTTTACCGCTAAAGCTTGAATAGGTAAGATCCGGCAGATTTGAAAGATCCAGGTCATCAAGATTTATACCTTTTTTAATCATCATGGTACAAACACCACCGGCTGCATTAGAACGGTCAAGTTCACCGCGTGAGTTTATGGTTCCAGGAAGATAAGTAAAATCCCAAAGGTTTCGGATTTCCGGAGCACCGACTACAATTGTGTTGTAGGTTGTATAGTTTGCAATACCAACCGGCATATCACCTGTACGGAAGCGAGCCATAAAGTCGTAGATAAGAGGAAGACCATAGTCATTGTAAAGACTACAGTAAGTCTTAAAGGCAGCAATACCTGCTTCGGAATCTACTACAGACTTGTCTCCGTTGGCATTGTAAATGCGTCCATCCTGCTGGTAAATCATTGAGTACAAAACAGTCATATCAAGATTGTTTACGTTAGGATAAGGAACACCGACAGAAAGGTTGTTTGCCTGTAAAGTTGGCAGCATATTTATAAAGTCTTCCCAGGTCTGAGGAACCTCAAGATCAAACTGGGCAAGAATATCCTTGCGGTAGAACAGAAGGTTAAAGGTTTCCTGTTCCGGAAGTGCGTAAAGTCCACCATTATACTTGTAGAACTCATAAGAACTTGGCTTAAACTGCTTGAGTACTTCTTCACAGTCATCAAAACGCATAAGGTTTACGTTGGCATTACGTAAAGCATAATCTACAGGCTGTGATGTATAAGTAGAAATTACAACATCCGGTCCATTACCTGCAATTACTGCAGTAAGCAGAGCGTTAGGGTTAATAAGTTTTACGTTTACCTTGATGCCTGTTTGTGGAGTAAAGGTATCATCAATCATGTTCTTAAGAACCTGACTCTGATCACGACCTGTTACAATCCAAACCTCAATAACGTGGTCTTCATCTTCGTCATAAATACTTCCAAGAGCGGCGGCATCATAAATGAAAGAGTTTACAAAAGAAACAATTTCGTGCCTTGCATCCTTAAAGAAGTTAGATTTATCGGGCTTGATTTTATCATTTACACTCTGGAGCACAATATAATCTACATCAAGCTTGGTCTCTGTAAGAGTAAGCATTGAAGAAGCCAGAGTTGTTGTATTATCTTTAAAGTTCTGGAAGTTCTTTGTAATGCGGTCCGGATGCTTGTAGAATTTTTCAAGCTGAACAGCAAGGTTTTCTGCAGGAGCAATCTGGTTTGATTTTTGCCCCGTAACTGCAACAAAGTCATCAATGAGCTTGTAAAGACGGCGGCTTTCCTGCAGCATTGCTTCTACTTCATCAGGGAATACCTTTTGAATTTCATAGTCACGGTCTGCATCCGGTGTAGTACCGGTAAGAACAAGAATTGTACGATAAATAAGGTTCAGACGGTAAACAGAATCTTCCAGCTGATTGATGATTGGACCAACATCTCCAAGGGTTGCTTCAAGACGGATTGTATGCTTGCCCTTGGAAAGATAGAATTTATATGGATTTTTCTGAGCATCGGCAAGAGTTACATATCTCCAGTCAGTGCTGTAATCAAAACCAATATGCTTGAGGTCTTCCATAGGAATCTGGCCGTCAATATAAACTGAACGGTAGGCTACATAACCTCTCTGGAAGAACTGGCGGGCTTTTACAGAAATTGTATACCAGCCGTTTTCAGGAACTTCCATTTCCCATTCAATCCACTGACCGGAAGATTTCCAGGAATCTCCACCAATATAGTTGAGCACTGTATTTTTTGTGCTGTATGGTTGAGTTGTTGCCGAAGAACGGTCATAACGGGCAAAGAGCGATGGATCTGAGCGGAGAGAAGAATTTTCTCCCTGCACCTTTACATAAACATCCTTACCGGTATAAGACTCCGGTTTTGAAGGCTGCTTTGCAATATACTGCTCGTAACTGTCATATTTTTGAACCGGAACAAGCGAAAGCTCACTTATTGCTACAGGTTCGCTAAGAGATTTAAGGGAAATTGAGTTGCGGCCTTCATTAAAATAGAAGGCATAAGGTTCTACTTCGTAGCCCAAATCACTTTTAAAACGGATTGTCTGATAAGCAAAGGCTTCTGCCTGGGATGGACGAATCTGGTTTCCGCGGTTATCGTATTTAATCTGACCGCCATCTTTCCATAAACGATGGAACGCAAGATTGTCTGCCCCTGTAAAAGGCATCTCATCATTAATATAAAGAATGCGCTCAACATCGACATTTCGGGAAGGAATACAGATATATTCCATTGAAATGTTATATAAACCAGCTTGTGGAACATCCACGTACCATGTTACAGATGAACGGTCATCTGTAATAACAACATCTTTTCCCTCGTAGCCCGTTTGAATACTTGTACCACTTGATTTTTCTGCATCAAAAGCAAAAATGTCAACTTTTACTGTTTTATCTGGATTTTTTGCATTCTGGTGTTCTGTCCGATATTCGATATAGGATTTTCCGGCAGAAACAGCACTCGTTGATGTAGATAAATCGTAACCTTCGTATTTTTCGCTAAGCTTTTTTTCGGGAATAAGCTTAATACATACGAAAAATGCAACAATTACAGCAATTGCAATTATTGTATTTCGTAAGGTCTTATTTATTTTGAATTTTGCCATAATAGACTATATTATCATATTATTACAAAATTTGGTAGAAAAAAAAGCACGCTTTAGCGTGCTTTTTAGGTTATTTCTTGAAATATGAATCAAACTCGCTGTCGGAGTGAGGTACATCTTCCCCACTCTTTTCGGTTGCCTTTGAACCCGACTTTGTTTTTGATTGCTTTGCGGCTTCTCCGTCCACATTTGCACTTTTAAGATTGTCTACATCATCGTTGTAAAGATCTTCTGTGTCTGCAGGAGGCATAATCAGGGCTGCAACAATGTAGATGATAAGGCCTGCACCCCATACAAAGGAAAGTACACATACAATAAGGCGCATTACAGTAGGATCAAGTCCGATATATTCTGCAAGACCTCCGCAAACTCCGCAAAATACCTTGTTATTTGATTTTTTAAGCTTCTTAGTCATAATTTTCATCTCCCTGTTTATTTAGTTCATTTTAATATTTACGCTGCCCATACCGCAGTTTACCGAAAAATGGTTTTCCTTGCGGGTGTTAGCATAAACCTGACATACGCCGCTGCGCTTTTCGTTATTGAACTTAAAGTCGCCAAGACCTACCTTTGCATCATAAGAGTAATCATTTTCGTTGCCGCTAAGCTCCAGTTTGATTGCTCCCATACCACAGTCGATATTGCACTTGCCTTTAATAGAACCTTCTATATTAAGGTTTCCCATTCCGCAGCGCATATCAAGATTGCTGGCATCGATCTTTTTAAGTACAAAGTTTCCGGCTCCTACATCAATCTTACCCTTTTCAAAGCTTACAGAAATATCTTTTGTAACAAAGTTACCGGCTCCTATTGCAGCCTTAAAGCGTTCCAGCTTTGCAGCTTCAGGAATTGAAATAAGGATTCTTGGAACCATTCTGCCAGGACGATCTGCGTGATTAAAGAAATTAAAGCCCGAAAGCTTGTTAAGATTCTTTACAACCAGTGTTTTTTCTCCGTCTATGCGGCAAAGCAGATTCTGTTTTGAAATACCACGGGTTTCTACGCTGAATTTCTTTCCCTGAATAAGTACAACCTCTGCAGCACCAAAGCTAAACTCAACACTCTTTACATCAGAGTTTTTGAATTCATAGTAAAGTGCTTCATAGCGTCCGGAAGATCCTTTTTCGCTGCCGGCAGAATCGGAATCATCATTTCCGGCTTTTTCGTTTTTTACAAGTGAGTTAGAGCATTTTTCACGGATAAGGGCTGCAACCTCTTCCGGAGTTCCAAGCTCCTCCATTACTTTTGCATCATCATCAGCATCATCAAAATAGTCTGAATAATACTGAAGAGCTTCATTCTGCTCATCAAGTGTAAGTGACTGAATATTGTTTTTTAATGCAGTCAGATATTCTTCTCTAGTCATATTAACCCTCCTGTTATACTTCCTGTCCTAACAGTATCTTATCTACATTCTTTTTATAAGATAACCATTCGGAACGGTATTTATCAAGTAAAATCATTCCATTGGAAGTAATCTTGTAGTACCGTCTGTTTCTTCCCTGGAATTCCATATCGTAGGTTTCCAAAAGTCCGTCCTTCTGCAGTCTGCGCAAAACCGGATAGAGCGTGCTTTCGGAAACGTCCATTACCTGCCGGACATCCTGCGTGATTTTATAGCCGTAGGTTCCTTCCTGACTAACCACCGAAAGAACCACGGCATCCAGCAGCGCAGAACCAGCTGTGAATGTCATCAGCGCCCCCTTATGTAAAAGGTCATGCATAAATGCATGTGTGTCATGCTGAACTTGTTTCAGCATCTCTATATATAATATTATATCATATATAATATTATGTCAAGAAAAATATTGTAAATTCTATAAAAAAAATACCTATTCCATATTCTTCTTAAATATTTTAATATTATATATATGAACATTTACACTTGGATTTTTACGGGTTTACTTGGGGTTGACCTTATATTATATATTGTTGGACAGGTGCGACGCATACGTGCTTTAGAAAAGACGGCGCGATGTCTTTTTGTTCCGTTTACGGGAAGTCTTATTTTGTCTATTCTGACTTCTTACCTGCCCGACTCTTACCATATAATGTTTATTTCTGTTTTTGCGTTTGGTGCAGCAGCTGTTTTTATGCTTTTAACGCTTGGAGACAAGAACACTTTCATTCACCTGGCAGAAGAATTCTTTTATGTAATAACCCAGTGCATCTGGCTTTTGCTTATAGTTTCGGTTTACAGGATTTTTAAAATACCGCAGTGGCTTTTTATAATTTCGGGCTCAGTTTATTTTGCGGGCTTTATTGTAATATGCTTCTTTATTAAAAAACAGAGCTTTGCAAAGTATTTTTCGACAATTGTGATGTATGCTGTTTCTACCGCGCTGGGAATAACCACTCTTATAAGCCTTATCTACGAAAAACGCCTTTATGCCGTACTCATGCTTCTTGGCTCACTGGTATATATGTTCGGGACAGTCCTTATTATATTCCAGAAAACAAGACCCTTTGATATGAGCGAGAAAATAGAAAAGCTTTTGATAACAATTACGGTAGTAACAGCAACTGCATTGCTGGGAACCGGCGCACTGTTGATGCAGATTTAGAACAAATCTTCCCAGTTATAGAGACCGCCCTTTGCGAGCTTTCCTGTCTTAATGGCACTGTCGAGCTTTACCAGACAATTAACTGCACCAACTGCAAAACCTTCGCGGCTGCGGGCTGTGTGAGTAATTTCAATTGTATCGGCGGTTCCATCAAAGAAAACCTTATGAGTTCCTGGAACATTACCACAGCGTGTAGAACTTACGTGCAGCTGATTTGCAGCCGGACGCTCGTGGAATGCATCTGTAACAATTTCTGTTTTATTTGTATAGCCTGCCTGAACACGGCGTGCAATTTCAAGTGCAGTACCACTTGGGCTGTCGGCCTTCTGGTTGTGATGAAGCTCCCATACTGCAACATCGTAATCGCTGAACTGAGACATAATCTTTGCAGCTTCTTCTACAATGCGGTAGAACATGTTTACACCAATTGACATATTTCCTGCAGTCATAAGAGTTCCGCCAACTTCTTTTGCGTAGGCATCAATTTCTGCATGCTTGTCGTTCCAGCCTGTTGTTCCTACTACAAGAGGAAGTCCAAGCGGAAGCAAAGCCTTTATATTATTAAGAACAGCTGTAGGATGTGTAAATTCAATAATTCCCTCTGCCCCACTGGATTTAACTGCGCGTACAATTGCGTCTGTGTCACCCTGGGCAACCTTTACCATAGCTTCGTCGCTAACAACATCAATTGTTGTTACAATTTCGTGGCCTGCACGCTTTGCAGCCTGGGCAATCATCTGCCCCATCTTTCCGTATCCTACAAGTGCTATCTTCATAATTTCTCCTTAACTAAAATATGCCTTGTGCAAAATCTGCACGGTGCGGTTGGCTTCATCTTCATCTACTATCATACTGATATTAACTTTGCTGGCGCCCTGGCTGATCATCTGGACGTTTATGCCTTCGTCGGCAAGGGCATCAAAACCGCCGGCTAAGATTGCGCTGGAATGTGCGGCATCGCAGATGATTGTAACAATTGCTTTTCCGGTGCGTACTGTAACTTCGCTGGCTTTTTCAAGATCCTGAATAAGACCTTCAAGATTATCCTTTGAGCTTACTGTAAGAGAAACAGAAACCTCAGAAGTTGCAATTACGTCAATACTTATATTCCATTTGAGGAAGTTGTTGAAAACGTGTGCAAGGAAACCTGCGGCACCAAGCATGCGGGAAGAAACAATATCAATAAGTGTAATGTTTTTTACACTTGTAATTGCGCAAACAGGAGGAACCTTTCCGTTGTGCTGTTCTACAATGAGAGAACCCGGGCTCTGGATATTGTAAGAGTTCTTTACGCGAACCGGGGTCTGAGTTTTACGAACAGGAAGCATACTGCGTGGATGAAGAACCTGTGCACCAAACATTGCAAGCTCCTGTGCTTCTTCGTAAGTAACTTCCGGTACAGGCATTGCTTCTGCTACAACGCGTGGATCTGCAGTAAGAATACCATCAACATCCTTCCAGGTCTGAACCTCTTCTGCCTTCATAGCAGCGCCAATCATAGTTGCTGTAAGGTCTGAACCACCGCGGCCCAGGGTTGTAATATTACCCTTTGCATCCTTTGCAATAAAGCCGGTTACAATAGGAATATCATCGTAAGCACCGTTTTTGTAGCCGTTGAGATACTGAGGAATATTTTCCCAGGTTTCGTCAAGAAGCTCGGCAGCCATATAATTACTGTCACTTATAAAACCAATGTTCCAGGCATCGTGAAATTTTGCAGGAATGCCCTGACTGTTTAAGTAAGCAGCCATCATGCGTACAGACATGCGTTCACCAAAGGAAACAAGATAATCACGGGAACGTTTGCTCACTTCCTTGAGCATGCTAATTCCGGTAAGCAGCTGTTTAAGTTCATCCAGAAGGGCTTCGATTGTATCAATATTAATTCCAAGCTCTTCGGCAGTTTCTTCGTGAAGCTTTGCTACACCTGCAACATCAACAGTACCTTCAACAGCTTTATCTGCTGCTTCAAGAAGATGGTCTGTGGTATCGCCCATAGCAGAAAGAACAACAACAGGACGACGATAGGCATAAGCCTTGATAATAGAAGCAACATGCTTAATACGCTCCGCATTAGCAACACTGGAGCCACCGAATTTCATTACGATCATAACATTCCTCTTTTTTAAGTTGACATATTATAGTTTATTGTTTCAAAAATGTCACTTCCTGTGTAGTAATATCTATTCTATTGGGTTTGAGAATTGCTTCTTCATTAAGCTGTACGTCCCCGCAGGCCTTAAGCGTAGTCTGCATATCAAGTTCCGGAATTAAAAAGAGTGTTTCATTACCGCGCTTATCTATGCAATAACCCTTGTAAGTCTGCTCCGGATTCTGCATAAGGTATACAAGCTTCCAGTGGGTTTCGCTAAGACGGCTTGCTTTACGCGCTGCAAGACTTGCGGCGTCCCCTGCTGCAACACGTTCAAGCATTTCGTCCTTGTCCAAAATACGGCGACCGTCAATAAAGGCACGAAGCTGCTGGTGTGCAATAAGATCTCCGTAACGGCGCAGAGGCGATGTAACCTGGCTGTAAAAACTCAAGCCAAGACCCGCATGAGGAGCAGGAGTAATTCCTACAGAACGCTTACGCATGCATTTTACACGTGCAAACTGTCCTGCCCAACCGTCGGGAAGCTTATCCGGAAAATTTGGGGATTCCTGGCTTACATAAGGAAAAGGAATCTTATTTGCAAACGCAAAACGTGCGGCGCCCTCTCCTGCCAAAAGCATAAATTCCTGAACAACATCGTTGGATTCATATTTTACATCGGGAGCTACAGTTACTATTTTGGTTTCGCGATCCACCTTAATATTTACTTCGGGCATCTGAATTGTAATTGCATTGTTGGCAATACGACGTGCAAGGTTCCGGCGGGCAAGCTCATAAAAAGGTTTGAAGGTGTCACTGTCCTTTTGTTTTTCAACTTCTTCATAGCTTATCATCTGGACATTTGCGCGAACTTTTTTTACAACGCACTCCTCTATCTGGCACTCATCATTCATCTTAAGCCTGAACGCAAGCGCACACGAAGGATTTTTAAGTCCCAAAGCATAATCTTCAAGGCTGCTTTCGCAAAGCATACGGCTTGCACCTTCGGGAATATAAAGCGTTGTTCCGCGGTTACGGGCTGCAATATCGATGGAAGAATCTGGAGCAACACTGCTGGCAGGATCTGCAATGCAAACCCAGTAGTATTCGCCGTCATAGCCTATTGCATCATCAGGGTCTGCAGCATTCGGAGAGTCAATGGCATAACAGGTGCATGGAACCTCTTCTCTTTCTTCTTCTGGCATGGCGCCAAGCTGTTCGCGTGCAGAATCAAAGCTAAAGCCCAGACGTGTCGGATGCGGATTTTTAGTCTCACTCCAAATCCCTGTTTCTATAAGCAGGCGGTGAGCTTTTTCTATATTCTGAGAAATACCGGCCTGTTCCAGAACTTTTGATTTATCTGTCTGGCAAAGAGCAAAAGCTTCTACCTCGCCCATAAACTTTGAGTCAGCAGGAAGGTCAAGCTCGCGTTTTTTCAGGCGCTCAATAAAGGCTTTGCGGATTTCTTCTTCGTGTTCTTTTTCGTATTTTTTGCGGTTGATTTCTTCAATCTGGTCTGCAGTACGCAGTGTGAACACAAGCTTCTGGTTTTTATAAGCCTCTGCATCCTGGCAAAACTGAGGCATGCTTAAAACTGTCTGGTAAAAAGCCCAGGTATTATCCGGCGCAAGGTCAGAAGCAGCATAATCAATAATGTCTGAAAATGATAAAGGTGTCTGGGCGGTTTCTGGTTCAGAAATAAGAAGCTCGTAAGTTTCTAAAAGTGATGCAGTGTATTTTTGTGTGAGCCCCTCATCACCGGTTGCCTCAAGAACCTTTTGTATAGAGGAAACACTCTCCTCGTTCAGCACAATTATATCTTTTTCGCGGACCTTCTGTTCGCCATTATGATAAGAAATTATATATTTATCGCCGTCGGTTTCTTTTACAACGGCAGGCTGGTTTTTATATAAAACGAGGGAGTTTTTGGTCATGGGAGTATTATATAAAATTGCGTGACAAAAAAAAAGGCATTGCCTTTTAGACAATGCCTTTCGTATGGTTTTGTCATTGTCGGGCTTGACCCGACAATCTATTTACCACTTCTTTTCGATTGTATCACAGATGTTCAATTCTTCTGCAGCTTCTGGATTAATCTCAAAGAACTTAGCTTTCTTCATATCAGGAACAACGTTTACAGTGTCACCAAGGCGGAATTCTGCAACAGCAGTTGTCTTAGCGATAATGCTCTGTCCCTTGTTAGAAATGAGATAAAGATGTGTTTCAGCACCAAGTGGTTCCTTGTTAGTAATCTTCATCTGCATATCATCTTTAGCAGCTGGCTTTTCAACATACTTAAGGTCTTCTGGGCGGATACCGAAGGTTACTTCTTTTCCTACATAGTCCTTAAGTTTCTTAGCCTGTTCGTCTGTAGGGTTGATTTCGAATGATCCTTCGTCACAAACGATAGCACCGTTCTTTTCCAAAACCTTTACAGTAAGGAAGTTCATTGGAGGTGTACCAATGAAGCCTGCAACGAACTTGTTGATTGGGTTGTTGTAGAGGTACAATGGAGCTCCAATCTGCTGGATAACACC
>JAEEGK010032401.1_pt1 | contig 10226 bp, 22 predicted proteins | sample 8958771 | NCBI WGS metagenome assembly JAEEGK01 (sample SAMN16246547, study PRJNA631951) | gut metagenome | biome: gut microbiome; feature: rumen; material: SC-attached | host: Bos | place: Iran: Karaj | collected 2018-10 | reverse complement strand
TTCTAGGTTCTAAAGTTTCAAGAGTTTCATTAGTGATTATCTCTTCCGGCAAATAGCCTTCTATTGCAAAAATCAAATTACGAGGCCATTCATAAGCTAACTCATCCTTGATGTCATCACTCTTTACTTCTCCATAAACAAGATTTAACAAATTCCTAATTGTAGGTATGTCTTCTTTCTTAACAATACCTTCTTTCAGATTCTTTAAAACCTGATCCATTCTAGATAATCTTTCCTGCATTTTGACACCTCCTAATAATATAAAAAGATTAAGGAGCCCATACTTTTCTAAGCTCCTAAAAACACAAGAGACCATATGTCTCCAATATGCGGTTGAACTTTTTCGCGACTCAGTTAGTCCAAATATTTTTGCAACTCATAAACATATTCTCCAGATAACTTCTCGCATATTTCTATCCGTTCAAGAATTGCTGGCCATGGATTATGAGCTTTTGCATCTGCAACTTGCAACTTCATTATATTCTGAAATTGTTGAATAGTTATTCCCATGTTTAAATATCTTTTTAAATGCTTTGGCCTTAGACTAACATGGTCATCATGATACTTTATATAAAACAGCAATCGGTCTCTTTCATCTTTAGTAAGGTTTTCTCCAATCGATAACATATATGGAATAATCTCATCCCTTACAATATCATAACTGATTTTCTGATGACCATAATAATGCATATGGACTTTACCGTCACGTTCGTCATATGTTTGACATTCTAACTTGCCAATATCATGAACTAAAGCGGCTAAGTAAACCATATCATCATCAATATCTTTAGGGAGTCCTGCTACAGTCCATAAACAGTGCTCCCAAAGATTATATTGATGTGCCTGATTTTGTTGATCGAATCCTATCATGTCCTTAGCTCTAGGAATAATGCTAAGAATATCATCTCTATGAGAATAAATTTCTTCTGCAGTATTACTGTTCCGTAATATCTTTATTAATTCCTTTAAATTCATCTACAGCATCTCCTCTCCTAGGTCCAAAGACGTAATAAGTCTTAGAATTAAGGACTGTAATAACACCAGGAAAATACTCGTCACAATGCGTATATGCTACAGACATTTTATATTCAGGAGCAGCATATTTACATAAATCCATATCTCCTAAAGTAACCGGTAATAAAATATCTTTAATATTAGCATATCTAAACTTACCCTGATACTTACTCTCAATATTACTCTCAGTATCAAGTTTCACAAACTCAGGTACTTCATCGTATTCGTCATCAAGTTTACCAACGCCATGCCTTGTAAGATAGGTTCTTGATACATAACATGCTTCAACATCGTAACTGAGTTTGTTCTCTTTGAAAACTTTATCGATAATCTTCTTAGGCTCAGTTATGCCTGTATAGCTGGGTGTTGTATGAATATCACCCATGTCCTGGCTAATGCACAATCCCTGACCATTCTCGAAGATGATAGAATCATAATCCATAAGTTTATAGTCATTGCTATATGTAATTAAGTCTTCCATCTTTCTGAAATCAAGAATGTAATTGTGAATCATGTTGTCATTGAAGAATATCTTTTCCCAGGACTTAAGAGCTTCATCCATCTGAGGTAAGTAGCCCTTTTCAAAATGACGCTTAGTGCTATATGTATCTCTAATCCATTTGAGATAGTTAAACAAATTCTCATTAGACATCTGAGACATTTCAAACATAGAAGCACCATTACGGAAGATAGTTTCCCAGATACCTGCGCCTACAGAACCATGTTTCTTATCTCCTCTTGCATCTTCTATGATTTGGTTGTTCATCATATCGAATGGAGTTGAGATAAGACAATCCGGATGTACAAATATCTTTGGTGTATCCTGAAGAAATTGACAAAGCTCTCTCATTTCTTTCATAAAGAGCATAGGATTCACAATAAAAGACTGGGGAAGATATGTATCCGCCCCAGCCAGTGTTCCAGAACCTAAATGGTGAAACATATGAGTATAACCGTTGTCAAGTCTGACGGTATGACCTCTTTGTGCTCCACCGTTTGAACATACAACGATAGTTTTCTTACCGGCCTTAATAGCCTTATCTGCAAAGTAATCTGTCATACGACCTTTGCCTTCATCTCCGTAGTTTGCTCCCATAACAACAGTTATATCATAATGTTTCGTATTTACCATGAGATTCCTTCTCCTCCGTTTGTGTTTGTTTCGCCTTCCTTAGGCACTTCGATAAATGACTCTGCTTCAGTCACTGCCGAAGTAACAATATCACTGATTGCCTGAGGAATATCCTCGATCTTGCAACTCATGACATGCTGCTTGGGAAGAACATCTGTCCATGTGTTCATATCTGCATACTGATACCCATGATGATCTACATAGATATGGAAGATATCATATTTCTCAGCAGCTTCCTTGTAAAGATCCTTGGTTTCTACATCTCCCTGTAATGAATCGCCAGTAGCTTTTGCCAATTTCTTATAAGGAAGATAAGGATTAAGGTTTTCATCACCGAGAGTTATGATGATTCCTTTCCTTCCTCTCTTCCAGCAGTCAAGTTTACAGTGTTTTGTTCCAAAGTACCAAGCTCCAGTATAAGATTCATAAGAATTTCCGCCGCCGCAACCTTCAAACCAGATTTTATCCATCTGCTCAGCGATACGGATATCTGATTCAAACTGGCTTACCTGAAGAGGTGCATCGTCATAAGCAAAATCACCAATGCCCATAATCATAAATTCAACATCTTTAACTTTACCGTAAAGATCTGTCATTATAACATTGAGTTTTGTTGCAACTTCCTTAGCGGCATCACCCATACTTCCGGTTACGTCAAGAGCTAAGATTACCGGGATTGTCTGAGGATGCTCTGAGCTATCACAACATTCCCTAGTGACCTTAAAAGGATTCAAAGCTTCATTGATTGTTCTAGATTTGAAAATATCTTGATGTGATCTTACTGTATAACTGCCAGTAGTCATATTGATAGTGCTGGCATCTATGCCTCTAGTTGAGCAACTGTAAGATACAAAGTCGTCCTGTTTCCAAGCTCCTCCGCCCAATTAAATCACCTCCTCATAAATCTCTTTAACTAATGCCTGGATCTTCTCAAGGCTGTTTCCGAAACTCTTAAGACCTGAAACGCCGGTTCTTAAAGCGGTCATTGTGTCATCGCTGATCTGTTCTGCTTCTTTTTTCTCAGCTGCATATTCCATCAGTTCTTCCTGATTCATTCCATTTGCACCCATCTTTTTGTCTCCTTTTCTAAAAAGTTAAGAGGAGACATAATTTCATCTCCCCCGTAAATGCTTGATGATTAAGCTTCCTTATCTTCTTTCTCTACTGTTTTCTCAGGCTCTGCCTTATCATCTCCAGTAGGAATTATGCTATCAAGATCGAAATCAAAGAGATTATTGAACATGTCTCCATTGTTCATAAACATCATCATAGGTAACATATTGTTCGAATTGAACATTCCGTTATTATTGCCAGAAGTTCCATTATTACCCATGCTCTTCATCATCTCCATCATGAACATATACTTGAAGATGTTGTTTACGCCGCCCTTCTTAGCGATATTCTGACCAAACATTGATACAACTTTACCATAGAAGTATGTATCACCCATGAAAAGATATCTATCAGGAAGAATCGTCTCGATGGCGTTTGTATCATAGTTGATAACAACCAGGCTTTCACCATTAACTTCCTTAACAAATCTAGGTGTCTTCTTTTCTCCATTATCTACTAAGATAATATCACCTTCAACGACCTTGGTTGTAGGCATAACAAAGAAGAAATCATCTGCTATAGCAAATACAAAGTTTGTGCAGTTAGTAAGTCTGCCGGTCTTCATGTTGTATGTCTTGTAATCACCATTAGAAGTTTTTACTGCGATCCTTCCTTCAGCCGTAAGTCGGCACATACCAGCTTTTACCTTACTAAACATTTCGTTCATAAAATTAGTTGCATTCATTGTTACTTCCTCCTTTTGGATAATAAAATTGTTTTGTTATATGCTTAATCACCAGGAAATCTCTCCCGATGTTATAGCTACTTTTGTTGTTTCAGGTCCAATGTATTCCTGATCCAACCATTTTCTAGCACCATTAATACCATTACATCGCAAATAATCAACATGGAATATACATTTTTCACAATCTTCAGTACACCTGATGCCACAATTACGTGCTTCTCCTGTTTCTTTATCAACCATTAAATTCTCAGCTAAAATATCTTTTAAAACTTCTGGATCAAATGTTTTTAGAACGTGTTCGAAGTTTGTCACTAGAAAAACCTCCTTACCAAGTTAAACCATCATCGAATTTCTTCTGCTTCTTTTTGTCGTCTTCAGATTCTTCAGGTTCGATAAGTTCATCAGTTTCTTCTTCAGACCATTCATCATCAGAATCAAATGGACATTTATTACAATCAACACCTCCGCAATGAAATACTTCACAGATATTACCATCTTCACTGATACTAATAGGTTCATCTTTAAGTTGCGGGAATGCTTCTTTGATGGCCTCTATAAATTTATCGCCTCTCGTTTTAAACTTCTTTTTCTTTCTTTCTTCCGGATCAACATATTCTTTATCTTGCCAACCTTCACCAATATATTTTTTACACGTATTACAGTCAGGCATATCTGAACAATATACTAATTGGCAAGCATCCATGTCACTAGCTGAACGTATTTCAACACCTTTTGTCGTTACTAATTCCGGAAAGTTCTCAGCAAGAAGTTCCCTCAATTTTTCACCATTTGTCATGCACATACACTCCTTTTAAAATATTGTTAATAAATTAAAGAAAAAAGGCAGAGCGCCCAAAGATGCGATCATCATCTTATCAACAGCTACTCTCTGCCTTGTTATGGGATATCCTTCCCAATATACTATTAAATATTTTCGCGAGCGATGAAATGAATATTTCGTCGTTTAAGAACTTGTGTAATTTATTACAGCCTTTCGCGAATCTTACTCTTCACCCTTAATCGGAACTTCAAGTAAAATATCTTTATCGTTTCCGCCAAGCATTGTCTCAGGAAGAACACCATTCCAAGCCTGATAGTAATAATACTTCTCAAGACCAGGATATTTGGTTAACTGTTCGCCTATATTGCTTAATACAGCTGCCTCTTTCTTACCTGCATACTCAGCCGCATCCGCATTAATCTCCTGAACCTTTCTATCTGCTTCAGCTGCTAAGATAGAAGCATCTGCATCTGCTTGAGCCTTAATAACCTGACGTTCAGCTGCAGCCTGTTCCTCTATAGTTTTCTGAGCCTGTTCAGTTTGTGACTTAAGTTTATTCTGTTCAGCAACCTGCTTTGCCTCAACTGCATTTGTAAAGGCATCAGTAAAATCAATATTTGCAATCGATGTAGCAACAACTTCAATATGATAAGGAGATACAGCATCTCTTAAAAGAATTTCAATCTGAGATGAAAGTTCATTACGCATACTTATAAGAGTTTCTGCAGTATACTTTGCAGTTACGCTCTTAACACATTCCTGAATCTTAGGTTCCATTACAGTATGTAAGTAATCCATACCTATTGTTTTGTAAATATCTTGTGCATTATCCTTGCTAATTTGGTAGTTAACTGAATAAGTCATATTAACTTCCTGAATATCCGATGAGAAACAAGAAAGTTCAAGTGTTGCGATCTGTGTTCTATTATCCATATCAACAACATTCTTCCAGAATCCAACAAAGTGTAAACCTGAATCAAGAGTTTCATTCTCAACTTTACCAAACACTGTGATAATACCGGTATGTCCAGTAGGTACAAGAGTTGCTGACGAAACAAATATACCGATTACAATAACAAGAGCTGCCGTAGGTATTGCTGCGCCCCAACTCTTATCAAGGTAACGCATTACTCCTACTATAACACAAGCGATAACAACAAATAACAATAACACTATAATTCCCATTTTGATTTTCCTCCTAGAATATTATTTTGTAAAGTATAAATGGTAATACTATTTGAACCAGGTGAAGTGCCTGATCAGTAACAAGATTAATTTTGAGCAAATTACATTTTACATGGTCTATATATGCATGTATTGGTGTTTGAAGTATTACCAACAAAGCATAATATAAATAGCATTCATAATACAATAAAGGCAAATATGTAATGAATGCCCATGAAAACGAATGTACTAACAGAACTACTATGTAATCGTGTTTGTATAATCCATTTGATGCTGAAACATATTCAACCCAATTACTTTTCTGTTTATACGTGGCCATGAAATTATTTTGGAATACAAAATCTGCAAAGATGTGTGCAAATATCATCCCTAATAAAATTACAATATCCATATTAACTCCTTAACTTTACTGGCGGGTTTAACTTAAAACCATTTCTGCCTTTACCATTATCATCTGTATAATCGTATTTGTAAGAATTTCGGTCGCCAGTCTGATTCCAGTTATTCCACTCATTCATAACAAATCCTAAATCGGGACCGCCATCGTCTTTAAATAATGTTCTTCCGCAATCACGACACCGAGCATTAAACAAAAGATCTTTGTTATTTAATTTGCTTACGATTACACCTCTGCCGCCGCATAAGTTGCATTTAGCTATTGGAATACCATCATATACAAAAGTTCTATTATCATTATCAATAGCTTTCTTGCCTTTAGAGTTAGCCATCTGTTTCATAGCTATTTCTTTCTTATTATCAGAAACAATAACAAACACAACAGCTCCAATTACTGCAAGAAACATTACCACTGCTGCAAATAAAGCCATAATCATTCCTCCCATTTTCTACCAAAAGGTATTGTTAATGCCTGACGTACGTATCTTACTTTTATGCCGTCAGTGTCTCCTTTTTCATTAAGTTTAAGATACTCTATTACTTTATTAATGGTATCGACTTCGATTTGAAGGTAAATATCTTTATCCTTTTTATCAATTTTAGCATCTATGTACTTCGAAGCCGCAAGCATACCTGTCATAATCATATCTCGATTCTTCTTGACTTGTTTTGATAACGTTACAATAAGAAACCACGTCAAGATAAAACCAAGAACTATAACAAAGTTAATAGTTTCCATTAGTCCCTCCATCTTAAATGAAGCTCAAGTTCATACCAATAGTACCAGTGATTCCAATACTTTACTTTACGAACAAATGGTTTATCCGAATCGTAGAATATCTTTAAATTCTCAGACTCGATATACTGAACTTTATTTTCTTCATCTAAATAAGCTACTTGTGAAGAAGACTTAGCCGGAGATATAAAGTATTGAGTATCTTCTTCAGTTAGTATATCTGACTGAAATACTACATCTGTAGAAGTAAAACCGTTATTATATATGGCATTCTTTATTGGATAGTAAATCACAATTGCAATGCCTATAATAATGATTGAAAACAGGATATCAAAGAATATGTTCTTAACATACTTCCAAATACAAGCAAGTACTCCTAATGTGACAATAACAACTATAAAAGCTATAATAAACCATAATACCATATCATTCATTTTATCATCTCTCTTTCTTTTTAATATTCTTATTTATACTTTATTAAAACAACATTTGAACTATGCGTAAAATATGTTTTACCGTCCTTTAAAGTAACTTGAATCATGTCTGAGTCGTCCCAGTCCTTCCACGAGTCAACGTTACCTTCGATAATCTTACCATTGCCAAGGTCAATATATGCATAATCAAACGACCACTTTGTATCAATGATTTGCATATTGCATGATGTACAGAAAATAGTTGCTAAAATCATTGTTAACGCTAAGATTATTACGATTATTTTATTTTTCTTCATTATTTTTCTCCTTAAGTATTTATTTTATTCATTTTTTCAACTTCATCACTAGTAAAATCGTCATAAAGAGTCAACTTTTGTTTACAGAAAGGACAATTTATTTTATAAAAACTTGCTGCAGGATAATGCCCTCCATGATCGTCCCATACAGTTTCCTTAGTAACATCTTCGGCTTCATAACTGAATTCGCAGTCACAATTTCCACAAGTTTTCGTGTGCTTTATCTTTCCATTCTTTATTATCTCTATCATTTATTCTCCTCCTTTATCCCTGAAACTCTCTGACATCAGTAACTCTTTTATCGTAAAGAAACTTTTCAACTTCGACAACTCCTCTTACGAAACTACCTAACTCAGAATCACCACCATCATGATTGATAATATCGCAGGCTTCTCTCCTGATTATTCTGAAGCACTCAGCTTCAAGTTCTGATAATTCAAGTTCAATCTTCATTTCTTATTTTCCTCCTTATTAACTTTTGATACCATTACATCGATAAACATTAATTCTTCAAAATTGTTTTTAGAACTATCATCAGATATATGATAAACAATCTTCTCTACATTGTATAAACCTAAATGTGGAAAATAAAGCTGTGTATTTAATTGCGGAGAAATTGTGCTTTTATACATCAAAAAGCATTCATTATACTCTATATCATAAATAGCAATCAAATATTTATTATGAATATCCATTTACTCACCTTCTTTTTTATATTCCTCGTTCAACCATAACGGGCAATCTGTAATATTAAAATTCGGATTTTTCTTACAGTTCGGATTACATTTTTCACTTGTACACTTGCAAGTACCTTTTAAATCGAAACCAAATATCTCTTTAAATTTTTCAACATTCTTCATTCCTCATCCTCACTTTGTAAATAATGGAGAATTGTCTCACCACATGTTTCTGATTTATCTTTTTTACAGAACTCAGTGCCAACAAGACATTCTCCCATAACACATTTCGAATGTTCTATCATTCCACCTTCTAAGATAGAAGCAAACTGCTCATCTGAAAGTTTTGCCAATTCAAGAAGTATTTTATCTTTACCCTTCATCAAAATCAACCTCCGGATTTTCGAGATGTTTCTTCCAAATATCTTTTATTTCGTCCATATATATTGACGCACCAATGCATTCGGTAACATGAGGCGAAGTATATACATGTAAAGTTATACCAAATGCATGTTCTACTCCGTAATAATCGTAACTTTTAAAAGGCACAATGTTAACAACAGGAATTTGAATGTAATACTTTATATTGTTATGAGTAAACTTGTATTGATATGCTTCGGCATACTGGCCATATATGATAATCTCCTCTATAACAATACTATCATCACCGAGTATTTCTCTAATAGATTCAGTAAGTATTTTATAATTTAACTTCTCTTCGCACTTTGTACGCTTATTGATCTTGTTGCCATCTTTATCTTTACCTTCTTCAAGCATTTTAAGCCATTTCATAGCTTTTTCGGTTATACCTGGATTCTGAAAACCGAAGTATAAAATGTTGTTCTTACAAGTGTCAAACTCCTGTTGTTTAAGAAGATCCAACTCATTTTGAACATCTTCTAATTGTTGTTCCTTTGCTTTGATTCTACGCTCCGACTGTTTTATTTTTGCTTTTAATTCCATCTTACCGACATCATCATACATTCCGAACATTATTGTTCCTCCTAATAAACTCTTCTCTCAACAAATTCCAAACTAACATCAAAAGTTTGTATTCTGTCAGCGGTCATTCTTGGTGTAAATTCTTTTATCTTATATACATCTTCTTCTGTCCAAAAACCGTACTTCTTATACCATTTCTTTTGAATACGTTTCTTATGATGCTTGCGCTTAGGTATAAGTGTTCTATTAAAAGACATTGTGTATGGTTCTTTTATATCTTTCGCAATAAAAGCATCGTTGACTTCACATTCGGCGTTAAAGACAACAGGAGTAGAAAACTCCATATTTGAAAGAAATTTCTTCTTAAACAACTCAAGTTCAAATGTTTTCGACTCCGGCATGTATTCAAGTGTTTTAATCTCACCAGTAAATACCGGTTGATTATCAATGTAAATAGTTCCCATTTATTCCTCCTTATATAAAATAAAAAGAAGAAAGGAGCATTATTTCTGCTCCTCATTTTTTCTTTTTAATTCTTCATTCTCTTCTTTTAATTTACGAATTTCTTCTTTTAATTCGTCAATTTTATTAAGATAATAAAGATTAATATTAACACAAAAACGTTCATTCATATTAATACTCTCCTTCTTCTTTTGATTCTTTCCAACCACGAATGAATCCTTTAATAAATTCATATACTGTCTTTAAAATAACAACTTGTATAACTATTTTAAAAAATCTTTTCATGGCTCTTCACCTCCTATAACAGGAGCATTAAATTTAGCGAATTATTCATAGCAGAATATTTCATCCTTTTGACCTGGTACTTTAAGTC
>JAEEGK010032400.1_pt1 | contig 10226 bp, 10 predicted proteins | sample 8958771 | NCBI WGS metagenome assembly JAEEGK01 (sample SAMN16246547, study PRJNA631951) | gut metagenome | biome: gut microbiome; feature: rumen; material: SC-attached | host: Bos | place: Iran: Karaj | collected 2018-10 | reverse complement strand
AGTCACTTGTTGAAGATGACTTCCTTGATACAGCAAAAGATCTTCTTGCAAAGGATGAAAAGTCTGGAGTTAAGATTCTTCTTCCTGTTGACCATGTTGGTGGTGCAGAATTTGCAGATAAAGATCCAGTTGCAGTTGATGCAGTTGATCTTCCAGATAACCTTATGGGTATGGATGTTGGTCCTAAGACTGTTGAACTTTACAAGAACGCTATTCTTGCTTCTAAGTCTATCGTATGGAACGGACCTGTTGGAGTATTCGAGTTCGAAAACTTCGCAAAGGGAACTGAAGCTGTAGCTCGCCTCGTTGCTGAAGCAACATCAAAGGGTGCTATGACTGTAGTTGGCGGTGGTGACTCTGTTGCTGCTGTAAACAAGTTCAATCTTGCAGACAAGATGAGCCACGTTTCTACTGGTGGTGGTGCTTCTCTCGAATTCCTCGAAGGAAAAACACTCCCTGGTATTGCTATTTTGGCAACAAAATAGTTTGCACACGGACAGTCAGTCAAGCTGACTGCCGTGTAAAACATTTAATCTCCCGACAGGCTCCATGCCTTCGGCAACTCGCCTGCAGGAGAAATCAATTTCGACACGACAGCTTCGCTGCGTATCAAATCATATGACAAATAATGTCATTGCCGCACTTGATGCGGCAATCTTTTTTTTTGAGATTACACTATGATCTACAACAACATTCTTGAAGCAATTGGACACACACCTCTTATTCAATTACAGAAAATGGTTACGCCTGATATGGCACGTGTCCTCGTTAAATTTGAAGGACTTAATGTAGGCGGTTCAATAAAGACCCGCACTGCTTTTAATATGATTCTTGATGCCGAACGCCGCGGCCTTATAGATAAAAACACCGTCATCGTTGAACCGACAAGCGGTAACCAGGGAATAGGCCTTGCACTTATTGGTGCGGTTCGTGGTTATAAAACTGTAATCATTATGCCCGACAGTGTTTCAGAAGAACGCCGCAAGCTCGTTAAGCATTATGGTGCAGAGGTTAAGCTTGTTCATGACAACGGCGATATTGGTAAATGTATTCAGGAGTGTATTGATACTGCCTTTTACATGCAGCATATGGATCCTCATGTATTTATCCCTCAGCAGTTTGAAAATCCGGCAAACCCACAGATTCAGCGCGAACAGACAGCTATCGAAATTCTTGAAGACGTTGATGGTCCTATAGACGGCTTTTGTTCTGGAATAGGTACAGGCGGAACTCTTACCGGAATAGGCGAGGTGCTTAAATCAAAAAATCCGGAAATTACAATATGGGCTGTTGAACCTGCACATGCAGCAATTCTTAGCGGAGGTAGTGTAGGTACACACCTTCAGATGGGAATTGGCGACGGTCTTATTCCACCGATTTTGAACAAAGAAATCTATGACGATATTTTTATCGTAACAGACAGTCAGGCAATCAGAACAAGCCGCGAACTTTCTCGTAAGGAAGGAATTATGTGTGGTATTTCCAGCGGAACAAATGTTGCTGCTGCGCTTGAGCTTGCAAAGGCACTTGGTCCTGGCAAAACTGTTGTTACGGTGCTTCCTGATACTGCAGAACGCTACTTTAGTACTCCGCTTTTCGACGAGGATGTGGAATTCTAAAGACTCTTCAGCATCTTTTTGTGCTCATACATTTCTGTATCAGCACGCTTCATAACATCGTTATAGCATTTGTCTATTGTTGAATCGTAAATTGCAAAGCCTGCTGCAAAGGATCTTTTTTCGGCAAGTGTGCAGGCTTTTAGCATTTCATTCTTTGTAACATCATCAACAATCAGCTTGATTCTTTCGAGATTGTCATAATCATCACTGTTCAGAATTGCAACAAATTCATCGCCGCCAATTCTGTAAACCGGACTATGCTTAAAAATATTACAGATTGTCCGGCAGCAGTTGATGATATATTCATCGCCCTTGTCATGACCAAAGGTATCATTAATAATTTTAAGATTGTTCAAATCGCATTCACAGACAGCAAATCTGATTGAATCCGGAGTCTCACGAATATTTCTGTCGAGCTTGGTAATGTAGTTGTCGTAGGAAATACGGCTTAAAACTCTTGTAAGCGCATCATGATTTGAAATGTCTTTTTCTACAGTGATTGTTTCAAGCATAACATGACGCAGCATATTCTGGATAAAAATATAAAGAAGAATTGCAGTTATACAGATTGCAAGATAACCGGAATAAATTTCTCCGTTTATAGCAGTTGCAGTCTGACCAATAATATTTACAAATGCAATAATAATAAGGTTCAGACTGTTTTTAAGCTTAGCCCTGATTCCTATGATTACAAATACGGCAAGAATATATATAAAGCTGAGCCCGCAGAAGAATAAATAAATCCAGTAAAAGTTTCCATGCTGGAAAATACCGTTTTCATCAATATAAAAAATAAAACCAAACCGGATAGAGTAGGCTTCCAGTAAAAGATTTATGGACATTACAAAGAACATCAGCTTTATTGATCTCTTCATACCGCAGCTGCGTGCAAGCAAAACGCCAAGGTATGGACTAATGCTGAATTCTGTAAAGGTTATCATTTTGTGAAGCCAGGGAATATTGATATCAGTTCGGACAAATAAAACGCCAAGATATTCGCATATGGCGCCAATGGCGGCAAAAATAAAACTGGCCTTAAACCATTTAATATCATCTTTTGGTAAAATTGTGTTTTTACCAACGTCAATGACCAGGGAAAGCATGGAGAGAACACTGATTATTATAACAACAGTATAAAAGTGATCCACTTAAAATATTTTAACACCAAAGTTTTCTATTGTAAACAAATCGCAAATTTACTAAAATGAACTGAAATTGGAATTTATAAGGAGATTCTTATGGCAAGAACACATTATATTGCTGGTAACTGGAAGATGAACACAACAAAGGCTGAGGCTGTTGCACTCGCAAAAGACCTTGTTGAACAGTTGAAGGGTAAAACTAACAAATATATGATTGGTGTACCTTTTGTATACCTTGATGCAGTTGCACAGGTTGTAAAGGGAAGCAACATCATTCTCGCAGCTCAGGACTGTGCTGCTACAGATAACGGAGCTCATACAGGTGAAGTTTCTTGCGCTATGCTTAAAGATATTGGCTGTCAGTGCGTAATCCTCGGACACTCAGAACGCCGTCACGAAATTGGTGAATCAGACGAGCTCATCAACAAGAAGGTTCGCAAGGCTTTGGCAAGTGGTCTCGAAGTTGACCTTTGTATCGGTGAACTTTTGAGCGAACGTGAAGCAGGAGAGGCTGAGCAGGTTTGTGCATTCCAGCTTTCTGCAGGTCTTGCTGGTGTAACAGAAGAGCAGATGAAGAACGTAACAATCGCTTACGAGCCAGTTTGGGCTATCGGTACTGGTAAAACAGCTACTCCAGATGACGCTCAGGCTATCCACAAGTTTATCCGCGGATACATTGCAAAGCTCTACAACCAGAAGGTTGCTGACGAAGTAATTATCCAGTACGGTGGATCTATGAAGGCTTCTAACGCTCCAGAGCTTCTTGCTCAGCCAGATATCGACGGTGGTCTTATCGGTGGTGCTTCACTCAAGGCAGAAACTTTTGTACCTATCTGCGTACTCTAATTTCTTAAAATACAGTAAGTAAAATTACTTAAAAACAGGCATTCTTTAGGGAAATGCCTGTTTTTTTACTATAAAGTTACGAAAAGGTTGTCGTAACTTTATTTAAATGATAATATAACAGTACATTTAAAAATCAATTAAAAATATCGGATTGAGTTTGAATGGAAGACAGGTTATCTCTTTTAGTTATACTGCTTATCAGTATAATTCATTGTAATTTTGCGATTGCAGAAGAAATTGCAGCCTGTGAAGGTAAAGTTCTGCAGATTGCTGAAAATTCCTCTTCCACACTTTTTGCTGTCTATGACGGCCTTAGCGTTACTATTTTTGATACAAAAAATCATTCACAGATAGATAAATTCATTGATGAAAAAATTGCAAGAATTAATTTTTATGCAGAAGGTGAAAATGAATTTCTTGCTGCAATTACAGAAACCGGTCAATTTGTAGTACGAAAGCTTATTAAAACAGAAGAAGGGGTGGGAATTGAAGATGGCGAGCCTTATTATTCTGCAGACTGCTCCGATGTTTCCGGTCGTAAAGCCCTTATAGCAGTTGCTTTTAGTGATAATTCTGATTATGTTGCTGCTGCCTTTAATGATAATTCAGTTCAGGTTCATTTCCGCCTCAGGGTAACCGGAGGTTCAATTTCACATACAATTACCTCTCATAAAACACCTGTTTATGGAATTGAATTCAGCAAAACCGGTGAATATCTTGCAACAGTTTCCACAGATGGTGAAGCTTATGTCTGGAACAGTTATACTACCTCCAGAATTACACGCCTCAAGGGAATCTATGCAAGAGCCAGAGTCCCGGTTTGCTTTACAGAAGATTCTGTTTATATAGTAAGCCTCGATGGAAGAAACTCCTTCCGTATATCTGATTTTTCAGGAAATACACTTTATTCTATTTTAACAGGCCGACCTATTACGGCTATAAAGCCGCTTAAAGATCCTGATTTAATTGCAATCCGTAACGATAAAAACGAAGTTATAGTTTATAGCATTTCTTCGAGACGACCGCTTTCTGTTTCAAGCGCAGCCGACGATTCAGATTTTACTGCCTTTGATTTTACTCCAACTGCCGATTTTATGTACGCCGGTTTTGCAGACGGAAAGGTTTGCCTTATAGAGCCTGTTCCATATATGGATGATACTTCCATGCTGATTACCGATGCTTCTCTTGCGGGAAAAGGGGAGGGAAAATTTTTACACCAGAAATTTTCGAGTATTTCAATTTGTGGTGGTGCTAAATATCTGATGGAGCCCTATCTTGCTTCAGCTGATTTACGCGGTGAATATCTTTACTCAAAAGCAATTTCACCATTTTTTGTTGGTGGTGGAGTTACTCTCAGTGTTGGCTTTCCTCGTAAAGATTTTCCATCTAATTATAAAATCGGTGGAGAATATGTTGATGCGCCAAAGCTGCTTTCTGCAACTGTTTATGCACCGGCGGGATATTCTTTTTCACCATGGAATAATTCAATGAGAATTCTTACTTCTTTGAAGACTGGTGTAAAAATATCTACGCTCGCTTTAATTACAGGTGACGGATACATAATTGGTGAACCGTCTGTTTCCTTCTTTATAAGTGCAGGGGCAGGCATGCAGATTAAATGGTTTGAATTTGATATTAACTGTGAGTATGACACCCTTGGAAAGGTATGCCCTTCTTTATATACCGGTTATGTACGTCAATTGGGAGAAAGAAAATGAAAATTCAGCTTATAAAGAAAATCAGAAGTATTCTGAAGATGGGAAGTTTCTTTCTTCTAGTTTTTATGATTGTATCCTGTACGAATTCTTATGATGAGTTAATTAAGAATTTTAATAATGAGTTCTTTTCTCCAGAGAGACCTGTTGAAGACATGTATTCAGTAACAAACCCTGGTTTTGATCCTGAAACAATGCTTGATGAATATTACACTTTTAAGAAAGGATATTTTGTAAATCTCGAAGCTCCTGCGGATGCTTTGACTTATCTATGGACTTATTCTGATTTGGCTGATACAGAAAACCCGATTACTTTATCTAATGATCGTTATTTGTATTTTAATACATCTGATGCATTTAATATGAATAAATCAAATGAAAATTCACATTCTTTTAAACTGGTATTATCTATAACAGTTACAGGTATGGAGGGAACTGTTGTGGAATATATAGATACGTCAACAATAACTATTATTGACCAGAATACAACTGGTCACGGAGGATGTTAAAATGAAGAAGCTGTTAAAATGTTTCTCGCTGGCTGCTGCAGCTTTGATGCTGTTTGCAGGTTGTTCTGGTCTCACTGGTGCCGATGCCACTGTTGATTCTAAAAACTATGATGGAATTTGTAGCCTTGCAATCAGTGTGAATACTGCTGATGCAGAAAATACTGCAGGTACAGCATATAGTATTGTAAAGGGAGCAGGTGCAGCTCGTACTATTAGTCCAACTTCTCTTGAAGGTCAGGAAGCTAGTTTGACTTACACTCTTAAAGGTACTTCTGTTACAACTGGTGCAACCTTGGGAACTGATGGAGCCGGTTTTGTGCTTGGTGGTGAAAAAGCTCCAGAAGGTACAGGAACTAATGCAGGAAAATATATGGCAGAAATTCCATACGGAGCATGGGAACTAACACTCGAAGCAAATGATTCTTCTGGTAAATTAGTTCTTATGGGAAAGTCTTATGCAAATCTTAAAACTTCAAGATCAGAAATTACCTTTACTTTAACAACCGAAGATGTTACAACCCCTGGTGGTGTAGCACTTAGTGGTAGCTATACAGATGCAGAAGGGGCCGCAAAATCTTATAAAGCTGGTCTTTATGATTTAGTTACAGGCGAATTGAAGTATCCGGCAACAGAAAGTGCAGCAGACACAACAGATGCTAAAACATTTGCATTCTCAGCTACCAGCGTTCTCCCTGGCCGCTATTCTTTCCAGATTAGATTTTATAATGATGAAATGGCAAATCAGGCAACTGCAAGTCAGATTGGTTATTGGGAAGATCTCGTAGTTGTAGCACCAGGAAGATTGACAAAAAAAACAACTATTGATTGTGGAAAAATCAACCAGAGTCCTGCTAGTCCTGAAAATCTCCGCGTTTATTTGAAAGATGATTCAGAAGAAGCAGATGGTTATACTGTAATTCTTACATGGGATGATAACTCAAATAACGAAGAAAACTTTATTATTACAATTAAAGATTATAGTACAGTTACTGCAGGTGAAGTTTATAAGATTCTTGGTATAGAAGCAGCTGACCCTGCTGATGCTGACGATAAACGTGAAGTATTCTATGGAAGTTCAATGAACGCAGGTGGTTCTATCCGTGCTTCATCTACAACAGCAAGTATTAAGCTTCCATATGGTAAGCTCTTTGATTTTGAAATTCAGGCTCAGAACTTTGTTGGAACATCTAAAGTTAGTGCCACTGTAGAAGCCAGCCCTCGTATTGCTACTGCTGTTACTACAGGTGCTCCTTCTGATGCGACATTCATCGATGCTGCTAGAGTAAACCGCTTTACAATTGATTATTTCCTTAATGGTGGTGCTTTGTCATTAGCTGGTACTCCATATAACGGAACTAACTATGTAAAGTATGCAAGTATTTATGATTATGCAGATGATACAGCAAAAGTTCTAAATACAGTGCTTAATGGTAAACTTACAATTGATAATGCAACAAGTGGTGCTAATCACCTTGTAAAGGGTTCAAGTAAGTTTATTGGCTGGGTAAAGGCAGATGGTACTGCAATTGCAAATACTGACATTATTACATTTGAAGGAGTAGCAGTAAAGGCTACTTATGATGATTCAACTGCAGTTTCTTACTCAATTGATGATGATTATTATGAAATTACAGCAACTGCATTGTATGGTACAGGAACAGATGATGTAAAAAATACTGCTGTTAATGTTACTTCTAATGAGGCATTTACGATTAGTGCAGCTGTGTCTGGTGCAAATGCTCCAGCTACACTTACAGTTGAATCAATTAAAGTAAAGATTACAGCTCCAAATGGTTCAACTGCCGCTTCTTCTGGTAATGTAACTGGAAGTGGAAGTTCTGCTCCTGAATATGTATGGAACGTTAATGGTGCTGATTCTGGTATCTATAAAGTATCTGTTATTGCAGAACTTTCAGATAATAAAAAATATGAAATGACATTCGAACTTGAACTTGAGAGATAGTTCTGAATAATTTCGTTACTAAAAGGGCTGTCCTGTTATAGGACGGCCCTTTTTTCATATGCTTTAAGAATTGGTTTTTCCATTGACGAGGATAGTCTTTTTCACTAAAATATATTACACTTTATTCGATTAAAAATTTTTTTGGAGAAATAAATTATGGGTACAATTGGTGTTGTTCTTCTGGTTTTCTTTGTAATCGTTTGTCTTTTGCTGGTTCTTCTTGTTTCAATTCAGGACGACGGTGAAAACGGAATGGGACTTCTTGGTGGTCGTGGAACTGCTGCATTTGGTTCACATTCTGCAAATGTTCTTACCAAAACAACTTTCGTATTAGTTTTCCTTTTCTTTGCACTTTCTTTTGCTCTTGCAATGGTAAATAAAAAGCCAAAGCTTGATAAAGACCTTGTTCCATCAACTGCTGTTGAATCTACAGAATCTGCTGCAGAAACAGGTTCAAGCGAATGGTGGGCAGAATCAGAATCTGCTAACTAAGGAACGTTAAATGCTCAGCGGTTTCATTACTCCGGCCAGCATAAAAGTAGGGCTGGAGAGTTCCGAAAAAGAAGAAAGCTTTGCGGAACTTCTCGAGATCCTGGTTGCTAAAAATCCTGACTTAAACAGACGGGAAGCAATGGATGCCCTTATCGCAAGGGAAGAGAAAATGAGTACTGCTGTATTTCCTTTCGTAGCTGTTCCCCATGCATTATGCAGCTCTGCGGGAACTACTATGGTTGCTATGGGAATTAGCCGTTCGGGAATTGAATTTGAATCTCCCGAACCGGAAACTAATCCGGAGCATCCAGTAGTAAATGTAATTTTTGAAATCCTTTTTGAAGAAAAAGATACCGAGACTCACCTGCATGTTTTAAGAGATATTCTTGAAATAGTGAGCCAGCCGGATTTTGTAAAAAATGTTTTGCAGGCTAAAACTTCTCAGGAAGTTTATGAGCTTATAGAATCTATGGAAATGTAGCGTAAGTAAGACAGGAGGCAAAAATATGGCAGAGACAACAATGGAAATAGATGCCATCAATCATCTTCTTGAGGTTGAAAAAAATGCCTCGGCGCTTATAAACGACGCCGCACAGGAAGTAGACCGCCGCCTTTCCGAAGCTCGTGTAAAATACAATTCAGAATATAAAGCCCGCTACGATAAAACAGCGGCAGTCCTCGAAGCTGAATATCAGAATAATCACAATTCAATAGCAGAAAAATATCAGAAAGAAATTGATTCCTATAAAGAATCGCTTGCTGCAAAACCTCAGAATTACGAGGCTTTTTCGTCTTTGCTGGACAAGCTGATTTTTTAATAAGCTGGTCTGAGTTAGGAGTTCCTTTATGGATAAGACTGGTGCTGGTGCTTACATCTTTGCAAAAGCAAATGGAATCTTAGGTAAATCATTTACAGGACAGCGTGCCCAAAAGCTTTTTGCCGTAAAAAGCCTTGGCGAGTTGTGGACACTTTTGTTCCGTACACAACCTCCTATGGTTCCCGAGGTAATGCTTTCGCAGCAGATTGAAGAAAAAGCTCTTTCTGAATTTCTAAATCAGTTTGTAAATTTTATAAGTCTTTACGATAAGCCCGAAGAGGTACTCCAGGATCAGCTGCTTATGTTTGAAGGCGAAAACCTTAAGGAGCTTGGAGCCGCTTTGTGTAAGGGTGAAACAAAATGCCCTGAAATAATCAGCTTAAAAAAATATTCCTTGCTGAACTATGCTGCCTGGCCAGATATTAGAAAAATAACCAAGGGAACTGCTTTTTCATGGTATAATAAGGTGCCCGGAATTCATGAGCAGCAGGAGCAGGATTTTAAGATTGATATTCAGATCTGCCGCCATCTGTGGAATTCGGCCTTAAAACAGAAGGGTGAAGCTGGAGAGGCTTTGCTTAATCTTTACCGCCAGGAATATATAGTTAAAAATATTGTATGGGTTTTACGACTCAGACTGTATTATAAAATGAAATCAGAGGATATTGTAAAAAATCTGATTTATGTAACAGATAAGCCAGGACATTCAGACCCTGTTGCTGCTCCTGCCTTAAAGATTCTGGAATGGCCTTTGGATGAATATGAGGTTTGGAGCAACTGGAAATATGCTTCACTTGTAAATCCTTATGAGCCGGGTACTGTATGGCAGATAGATCCAATCTGGATTGAAAAACGAAACAGAGTGGAAATAAACAGAAAGGCTTCTAAGCTATTTCACCAGTTTCCGGGAGAACCAGCTGGTCTTATCGGCTGGTATAAAATGAAGAATTTTGAGCTCAGCTGTATACGTACCGCTGTTGAAAGTATAAGATTAAATGTTGATTCCGCTGAAGCAATGGATGCTATTGGAGGTATAAATGGCTAGAACTGCAGAAATGACACTTCTGGAGCTTATGGTTCTTAAAGATGATATTTCGTCGGTAATAGAATATATAGGTAAAA
>JAEEGK010032399.1_pt1 | contig 10226 bp, 7 predicted proteins | sample 8958771 | NCBI WGS metagenome assembly JAEEGK01 (sample SAMN16246547, study PRJNA631951) | gut metagenome | biome: gut microbiome; feature: rumen; material: SC-attached | host: Bos | place: Iran: Karaj | collected 2018-10 | reverse complement strand
TAATACTAATAATGTGAAATTTATGGGTAGTATGTTCTATAGATGTTCTTCTTTAACTTCTTTAAATTTATCTAATTTTAATACTAATAATATGAAATATATGAAAAGAATGTTCTCTGAATGTTCTTCTTTAACTTCTTTAAATTTATCTAATTTTAATACTAATAATGTTAATAATATGAGTGATATGTTCTCTGGATGTTCTTCTTTAACTTCTTTAAATTTATCTAATTTTAATACTAATAATGTCAATAATATGAGTGATATGTTCTCTTATTGTTTTTCTTTAACTTCTTTAAATTTATCTAATTTTAATACTAATAATGTTAATTAGATGAGTAAGATTTTCTTTAGTTGTTTACGTTTAACTTCTTTAAATAGTACAGATAAAAGATTATTAAAAGCATGGAAAAAAAAATGATTTTTTTAAGAGACCTTTTTAATATTTTTTATTTTTAATTTTTTCTTTTTTTTCTCTTAATTTTTTGCTTTTGTTCCAATTTTGTTTTGATATTTTATATTATTTTTTGAGAATTTTTTATTTTTTTGAATATAATTCATTTTTTAGAATTTTTTTTGTTTAATTTTTTGAAAAAAAATAGAAAATTGTTTTTTTGATTTTCTGTTTTTATTTTTTTTTTAATAAAAAAAAGTTAATAAAAAAATGAGCTACACTGATTGGGCTTTATTTTTTTTACCAAAATTTTGTTGTTTTTGATATAAAATAATTCAAGCTTTATTTTTCAAAAAAAAATATTTTTAATGTTTTTATTTTATTGATAGATAATATATATTATAAAATAATTTTGTTTATAATAAAAATGTCATCAAACATTTTATCAAGTAATGTTAGAATTTTAATAAGAGATTCTCGGAAAAAAATAAAAAAAATAAATAATCTTCCAATAAAATATAATTATATATCGGTTAAAAATATACATTTTCCAAGAAAAGATATAGACAATATTAATGAAATAGAAAAGAAACAATCAATATTAAAAATTCATTCAAAAGAATTTCAAAATATATCAATGTCTTTTTATGAAAAAAAATTAAAAGAACATCCTAAGTTTAATTCACATATTATTTTCAATAATTCATATTCAAAATTATTTAAATCAAAATTTCCTAAAAAATCTTTATTAAAATATAAAAAATTTATTAATGAAGATCTTATTTTATTTCCTCAGAAAAAATTATTAACTCCAATAAAAAATTTAAATGAAATAAGTATAGTTAAAACAAGAAATAATAATTTAGAAGAAAAGATAAATATTAAAAAAGAAGATTTAAATTCAAATAAAGAAAATATTTTATTAATAAATAATTCAACTTCACCTAAAATAAATACAATTTTAAAAATAAGAAATTCAATTAAACCAATTGTTTATAAAAATAAAAGTGAAATTAATTGTCTTTCAAAAAAAATTCCTTTAAAATTAGGAAATTTTTCAATTGATTATTTGCAAATTGAAAATATAGAAGTAAATAAAAATAATATTTCTTTTCCACTTAATCAAAATATAAATAATCCTTTAAATTGTTTTTATTATTCAATAAATCAAATGTATTATAATCAAATATCTAATTATTTTAAACATAGAATTAATTGGATTTTAATTCAAAGTAAAGATGATCCTAATTTTATTAATGCAAATTTTCAATGGAAATATTATTCTAATAAAATTAGTTTTAAAAGATTTATTTATAATAATAATTTACCTATGAAAAAATTAAAAATGACAAATTTATTTGAAAGAAATTATGAACTTGGAAATAAAAAACATTTTTTTATGAATTTAGTTAAATATTGTGATCAAAATAAAATTAATGTTTTTGATATTGTTCCTTTTACTATTATTTTTAGTCATACAAAAGTTTCTTTTGAAGAACAATTTAAAATATTTACAAATATTTTTCATATAGTAAAAGAAAATATAAAGAATAATAATCATATAATACTTAATAAAAGTTATTCAGAAGTTTTTGATTATGAAAAAAATTTGACAGATTTAAAAAATACTCCAATATATATTAATAAAGAATTTATAAGTGAATATAATTATTGGATTATAAAACCATCAGATTTATATCAAGGAAAATGTATAGAAATAAATAATGATTATAAAGAAATATTTAAAATATGTAAAAAAATGTTTCAAGGAGTTGATAAGAGAATAATAATAAATAATATAGAAGAAACAATAGAAAATAAAGAAAATGAAATTATAAATAAAAATAATAAAGAAAATGAAGAAATAAAACCACAAAAGAAATACTCAACAATGCATTGTTCAAATGATATAATAATACAAAAATATTTAGATAATCCATTATTATATAATAATAGGAAATTTGATATAAGATGTTTTGTTTTAGTTGATTCTAATTTTAATGTTTTTTACTGTAAAGAAGGACATTTAAAAGGAAGTAGTGAAGAATATAATTTAAATAATACAAATAAATTTATTCATATTACAAATCATTCAATTCAAAAAAAAAGTATTAAATTTGAAAAATATGAATTTGGAAATGAAATATCATATAATGATTTTAAAAAATATTTACAAAAAGAAAATATATCTCTTAATAAATTTAATGAATTAATTAATGATATGAAAAATATGATTTTAATATCAATGAATTCAGTAAAAAATAAATTAAATAAAACAAAAAATGTTTTATGTTTTGAAATATTTGGATATGATTTTATAATAGATAAAAATTTTAAACCTTGGATATTAGAAATAAATAATAATCCAGGATTAGGAATTTCTTCTCCACTTATTCAAAAATTAATTCCTAGAATGTTAGATGATGCTTTTAGATTAACTATTGATAAAGTATTTGATACTAAATATGATTCTTCTTGTTTTATTGATGGAAAATATATTTCGAAATTTAAATTAGATGGTTTTGATGATAGTGAAAATATATTTGAGTTTTTATGTAATATTAGAAATACTTTAAAAAAATTTATAAATCTATTTTAATAAATACAAATAACACTAACAATTATAATAGTGATGTAATTGATTCTAAATTAATATTAATGATTAAAATAATTAATTGTTATTTTTTTTTATGAAAAAATTAATTTATTTTAAAATTAAAGTCTATTAAATTATTATTCTCTCTTTTATCATTTAAAACTATAAAATTTTTAAATTTTCTTTTATTATTTTTGATATGTTTCATTTGCTAATTTATTTTTGTCAAGTAAGGTTAAAATAAAAACTAATAAATTTATATAAGTGATTTTTTATTCATAAAAATTATAAATAAATCAATCTCTATTAAAAATTTTTTTTAAAAATAAGTTTACAAAATTTAATTGAATAAATTTTCTTTATTATTAATAATATCATAATATAATCAATTTTTAAATAATTCATTAATAATACATATAGAGACAAGTTTTTAAGCAATAAAACTTTATTTATTTCTGTCAAAATTAAGTAATTGAAATTAAGAAATATATAAATATTATTAATATTATTAATATTTGAAATTAAAGATTCACCCTCCAATAATTCTTTGTCTTTAAATCTTTTATAATGAATACTACTTAATAAATCAAAAAGATATAGGTGAAAAAGTGTAAATTATAATTTAATTCTTGAGTTTCACTTATTAATTCTATATCATTAATTAAATAATCTGAAAAAGATTTTTTAGAAAATAAAATAAAATTAAAAAGAACTTTTTATATAATTCAAAATCATTAACAAATAAAAAAGAATTCTTTTCAAATAATAATTCTTTAGAGTAATTGATAATTATTTTAAATAAAATTCTTTAATCATAATCTTTATTTACAGTTTTTTCAGTCAAAAGACAAATCTTTATAAATTTAAATATTCTTTTTTCATTTTTTCAACAATATCATTCTCATTAAATTTTGGAATTTTAAACAAAAAATAATCACTATTATCAATAAGATCATTAATATCATTTTTTAAAAATATTTATAAGGATAAAGAACTTTAAAAGAATAATTTTTAATAATAATATCTTTATTATTATTAAAATTTAAATTCAAAAATAATAATTCTCAATATTCTAATTCACACAAGTCCCATAAAATGCAAAAAAAGTCAATCTTTTTCAGAAAATCCAAGTGAAAATTAAAATATTATTTCAAATTATTTATAAAAATTGTAAAAGGTGGATATAGAAATGTTCATTTATAAAAATAATCATATACTACAATAACATTTTTATACATATTATGAGAAAGAATCAAGTTTATTTTTGAAAAAAATAAATTTCAAAATTAAATGAAATAATTAAGATTGTTTAATTATTTAAAATAAATATAAATTAATTAGATTATACAATGAAAATTATGATATAGAGAGATTTATTTAATTTTATTAAAATAAAAAATAAATGAATCAAATTTCTTTTATATTATATATAAAAAACAAATAATGAAGTTTTTAAATAATCTTTAGAATCAGAATTTCATCAATTAAAATTAATAAAATATAAAATATATGATACAAACATAGTTTATATTTATTATAAAGATAAATTGATTATCATATCCAGATAATTCTTTATTAAAAGAAATAATTAAAAATATAAAAAAAAAACAAAAATAGAAATATCAGATAAATTAATATTTAAAAAGAAAAAAAATATTAAATATTTTTGTAAATGTAGAAATGGAGCAAATTATATTTCTGATAAATGTGATACATTTTTATGTGAATTTTATTATAAGAAAATAAAACATATTTCTCATATAAATAAATTAACATCTGAACATCCAAGTGATTTAAAAACAATTTTAAAAGATTATACTACTGAATTAGATGATAAAATTATAAATGATGAAGGATATAAATTATTTCATTCAATTTTGTAGATTTACAAAATGAAATTAATAATAAGTTATGAATATATTAAAAATTTAATTGAAGATATTAAACAAATTCAAATTGATTATTTAATTAATATTTGTGATGAAAATAAATATTTAAATTTAAAAAATGGTATTGAATAAGTTATTGAAGAATATGCTAATATTATTATTGATAATAATTTTGAAAATATTGTTAAAAAAAAACATTATTTGATAGTGGCAAAAAAATTTTAATTCAATGAATTAAAACAATTATTATTAAATTATACTAAAACAATAAAAGATATTCAAGTTTTTTTTACAAATAATAATGAAAGAAATAAAAGATAAATTTAATGTAATAAAGAAAAACTATAATTTATCGGATTTAAATTATTTATTATATAAAAGAAATTCTTATAATTATAATAATAATAATTCAAATAATAATAATAATTCTGTAAATTAAAAAAATTTAAATACTCAAAGAGAAAAATCTCCAACAATTATTTCTAATTTAAATATTTTACCAAATCAAATTTCAAATCCTTATTTAACTCCATTGAATGTTACAAGTAATATTAATTTAAATGGAAATTCAATAAAATAATAATAATAATTTTTAAATATTAAAAAAATCAAAAAAATAACTCAACTATAAATAATAATAAAGAAATTAAAGAGAAATTAATATTTAAATTTAAAGATGAAAGAAAAAAACTTTTAAAGAAAAAGTATTTTCAAAAAATGGATATTTTAAAAATGAATTATCATCAGAAAGTAATATTTCTCAATTAAATTTAAATAATAAATTATATATTTTAAGTGGGAAATATTTTAATAAATTTTTCAATTATGATATAAGTTTAATTCTTCTTTATTTATATTATTTTCATCAAAATCATTATTTTCAAAACTTGTGTTTTCAAGTAATGATTTTATTTTAATTTTATTAGATTTTGGATAATTAATAATTCTATCTCCTTTATTATAATTATCATCTAATTTTTGTCTAATGAAATTATAATTGTTTGTTTTAGATATTATATTTGTTTTATCATATTTTTTATTATTTTTCTTTTTTTCATTTTCTTCATCCATTAATTTTTCTATAATTCTATTTCTTAAAAAAATATCTTCTCTATTTTTTAACATACTTTTTTTTAATTTCAGATAATCACTAACAGTTAATTTATTTTTTTGAAATACTGTTTTATTGTTTTTTGAATTATGATTAATTTTTCTTATATTGTTACTTTGTTCACTTTCTGTTTTTCTTATATTTTCTATAATTTTTTTACTATTTATTGAAATTTTTGGTTTTTCTTTTAATTCTTTTAATTCTTTCATTTCTTTTTCTTTTTTTATTTTTTCCATTTTGATTTCATTTTCTTTATATCTTTTTTCCCAATAATTATTATAAGAAGAATATGCTTTTGCATTTTTTAAACAATCATTACAAATTCTTTTATTTTGTTTAGCATTATTGTCTTTTTTATTTTTCAATAAATCTTTATTCTTATTAAATTCATATTCTCTTTTAGGAGTTAATATATCCAATTTATTTAAAGAATATTGATTTTTAGTTTCTCCTAAATCTTTATGAATAGGATTAATCAAATCAGAAATTAATAAATTAAAACTTGTTTTTTCATCCAATTTATTCATTTTACTGTTTAAAAAAAATAACAAATATTTAATGAAAATATAATACAAAAATTTAGTTCAGAAAGAAAAAAAAAGAAAATTCTAATTATTAAATAAATAATGAAAAGAAATAAAAAAACTAAGGAAAAAAGAAAAAAGAATTGAATATTTAAAGATTATATTTAAAAAATGATTGAATAATTTTCATTTTTTTAATAAATAATTATTTAAATTAAGTATATTTAATATATTCCATACTTTTTAATTCATTTCAAGTATTATTTATTTTAATTTTTAAATTTGTCCTTAATTATTTTAATAAGTTATTTATGATAAAGGAATGCATTATTTAATATTAATTATTAATCCTTAAATCTTGATAATATAAATGAAATTGTCAAAAAATAAAATAAAATAAGCTAAAAAAGTTATATAGATTAGATATGATTTTTTAATATTATTTAAAATGTCAAAAGATGAAAATAACATTAAAGAATTTGTAGAAAAAAACTGTAAATTATTCACTTTAATTATTTCATCAAACAAACATTATTTTATTTCTTTTCATCCAATCAATGATCAAAATATAAAAGAATTATTTGATTTTTTATTTGAAGGAGAAAAAGATTTTGAATTATCAAATGAAGATGAAGAAGAAAAAAATTTAGTTTTAATTAAAGGATTACCTCAAATTCAAATGATGAAAAAAGATAAAAATGAAAGAGATATCATATATAAAATATGTTCAAAAATTTTTGCTGATAAATTATTATTGATAAATGATACAGAAGGTAATTTTTATTTCACTTATGATATAAATGAAATAAAAAAAAATGATTCAAAAGAGGTTTTTGGAGTTTGTCTTTTTGATTCTACAGAAATTAATATTTTTGATTTAAAAAAAATATCTTTTTCTCTTTTAAAAGAAGAAGCAGTTTCAGGAGAAGAGATATATTCAACATTAATAGAAGAATATTTAAATGTATTAGAAGAAGAAAAAGAAGAAGAAATAAAAAAAGAAATAAACAATGAAGAATACGAAGAAGAAAATTCAGAAAGTAATTTAAATAAAAAAAGAAACAGAAATAAAAAGAGTAAAATATCAGAAAAAAAAGTAAGAGAAATAACACAATCATTTATATCAAAATTAAATGAATCAGTAGAATTAGATAAGCAAAATCGTAGAAAAAATAAGCCTTCATTAAATAAATTAAAATTATTACCATCAATAAGTAATTTCTTATCAAATATATATTATCAAAAGGAATTTTTATCTCAAAATGGATTAGAAACATTACAAGAATGGTTAATAAGAAATCCAGATGGAACTTTTCCTCCTTTAAATCAAATAAGAACAATGTTAGATAATTTAAATAATATTAATATTAAAACTAAAGATTTAAGTAATTGTCAAATTGGAGGTTGTGTTATGGATTTATCTAAAAATAAAAATTTTCCAAATGATATTCAAAGAAAAGCTAAAAATTTAATTGAAAAATGGCTTAGAATTATTTATAATATTAATATTGATTATAGTGATTTTGAAAGTTCTAATCAAAAATATATTGAATTAATTAAAAAAAATAAAGGAAGTGATGAAGATAATAGTAATAATGAAGATGATGATGATGAAGATAATAAAGATAAAGTAATGGATGATATTGAAATGAAAAATGATATTTTTAAAGAAAATGAAATTTATAATATGAGTAGAGTCCCAAAAAAAGGTTTATTTGATTTTATTAAAAAACCTATTTCTAAATTTGATAAAAGTAAAGTCGATGATAATGTTAAAAACTTTAATTTTGATTTTAAAAGATTTAGAAGAGGGAAAAATAAGTAATAATTTTATTTGTTTTTTTTATTTTATTTTTCGAAATTTTTATTTTTGTTTTTTTTTACTTTTTTTAAATATTGTTCTATAATATTATTTATTTGATATTATAGGAATAATTATAATTAATTTTTTGAATGTTTAATGTTTTTAAAAATATTAAAAAAATTTTTTAATAATTTCCAAATGAATTTTTAAAAACTATTCTTTCCAACAAAAAATAATATTGAAAAAAAATAAATTTAGGAAAATAATTCCATCAATAGAATATTTAAAACAGAAAAAAAAGATTCATTGTAAAATGAATAAAAATTAAAAATCTAAAATGAATATAAAAAGAAAAAAAATAATCAATGATAAAAAAAACTAAATAATTAAAAAAATGAAGAAAAACAATTTGAACTTGATGAAAAAAAATATAATAAAAATAAACACAAAACAAAAAAATAATGTGTTAAAAAAAAAAAATAATAACAAAAGTTACAATGACATAACATTAGATTTATCAAAAGAAGATGAAATAATAAAAAAGTCTCCAGGATTATTTGATAAATCAATAATAAATGATAAATCAATAGTGAATGGAATAGAAACAATGGATTCAATATTTAAAATGAAAGAAAAAGAATTAATAAATAATTCAAATAGATTACAAACTGATTCTAATAAATCTAATAATTCTATTGGAACTGTAAGAATGTCTGGAATATTAAATAATACTAGTAGAGAAGATATTACTGTTAATAATGATATTAATTATCCTGTTAATAATCAATTAAATGAAGCTGTTTTTATTGAAAAAAAAAAATGTTGTTGGAATAAAATTTTATATATTTTACTTTTTGTGTTTATTGGGTTTTTCATTTTTTTATTTGGAGGATGTTTAACATATGTTTTATTGTTAAAACATCAACAAAAAACAAATAAAACTAATAGTAATTCAAATAAGTTATTTATTTTTCAATTGAATTTCTAAAAATATTTTTTTTTGAAAATTATTTCTTTAATTAAATATATTTAAAAAGAATTTTAAAGTATTATATTTAGATTTTTCACTAACAAGATATTTAACTATATAATATTATTATAATTATAATCAAGAAATTTAACAAAGCAATACATAATAAAAGGGAAAATTGAATTCTATAATTCTGAATAAGAGTATTATATATTTTGAAAATTATTTCAAAATAAAAATAACCAATTAAAGGTCAAATAACATTTCCAACAATATTACTATTAATATCAGTATCATCTCTAAAATCACATATTTCATCATAATATATCTATATATTTTTTCTTCTCTTAATTTTTTAGAATCATTAAATTTTATTAAATAAAAAATTGTTAATCTAAATGCATGAATATAATATCTTGTTTGATAAATAAAATTATAATTAAAAATTCTTTTTTCAATTTTATTAAATAATTCATTTACTTTATCTCATATTTCTTTTCCTGTTCATTATCAAATTCTTTTAAATTTAATAAATTAATTGATTAATAATTGCTTCATATTTATTTTTAAATATTACACTTAGTGCCATTAATTCTAAAAGTCCACATGAATAATTATTTTCTGTATTTGGATGTGTTATTCAATTATCATAATATGAATTTTCTTTATTTTTCATAAATAAATCATAATTTTTATTTTCTCTTTTTTCTTTAATAATATAAAAACTTCATTTTTATTCTTATAATAACACCAAACAACAAAAGGAGTAATTCTCATTAAAAAAATCATTTACTTTTTGATTGATTATTTTCAGTTTGAATCTGTGATTTTACTTTATCAAAGAATAGATTCTAAATTATAAATTTTTAGAACCATTTAAACTATTATTTATATCCACATTCAAAAAGTTTTGATAATATCCAAAAAAAGATAATAAA
>JAEEGK010032397.1_pt1 | contig 10226 bp, 10 predicted proteins | sample 8958771 | NCBI WGS metagenome assembly JAEEGK01 (sample SAMN16246547, study PRJNA631951) | gut metagenome | biome: gut microbiome; feature: rumen; material: SC-attached | host: Bos | place: Iran: Karaj | collected 2018-10 | reverse complement strand
TTACTGCCTGTAATGCCTTCCACGAAAGCTCAAAAGTCAGGTTGAACTGCCCAATCACTCCCATTCTATATATTTCATCATTATACGCATTACTAAAATTCGCTTTCTCCAGCACACTTAAGCAATCGACGAAATTATCATACTTTTTCATATATTACCACTCCATCTTTTCTAAGTTCTTCCTTGAGTTCTTCTGTTATTCTATCATCATATTTCACAATATCAAAAGAAAGCAGTGAGTACGTCATTTCCTGGATATCTGATGAAAAGCCGTCAAAATCACCGCCCACAACAGCAAGATCAACATCACTTCGATCATAATGTGTCCCTCTCGCTCTTGAGCCAAACAGTATTATTTTTTCAACGTTATTTTTCATGGCAAAAGACCTTATGTCCTTCATAAGTCTGCCCGGAATGTTTATATTCTGCATAGATCTTCCTCTATATCAAACATATTTCAGAGCTATATGCACATAATCCTTAATATTATCAATAGTTTTATCCTCATTGATAATTCTAACTTTAAAATCTCCGCAATTGTCAAAAGGCATATAATACCTTAAATTCACAGAGACATCTATTATTTTTCCTATCTCCAAAAGCCACTTGGCGCAGTCTTCACCACAGCTGGTAGCATTAAACATAAGATCAGGTCTTTTATAAATACAAATGAGTGTCTGCAGGCTGCCCGATAATCTTTCCGGCGGAATCGGGCCAAGTACATCGCTCTCAATCAACTGCCCACCCTTATAATGCGATTTATCTATATCTTCCATCATCTCAGCAACAAGCGGATTTCCAAACCACTCTTCCCGAAAGTTGAATCTGAACCACGATGGTCCATGCATCGCTCCTTCTGTTTCTCCAAAATAAATATTCAACATATTATTCGTCCTCAATAAAAATCTAATCCATGCAGATGTTCCAACAAATTCCGAATCGAAGCTTGTCAAGTAAGATCGAGATATTTTCCAATTTCAATATCATACTTATAGTCATTAAATGGCATAAATCCAGAGCATGGATAAAAGGTCATTTCAGAAAAAAACACTTTATTATCCACCTCATATAAATCCACTCTTAGAAACCTTGTATTTTCTGCCAACTTTTTGCATATTTCCAACATCTCATCAAAGCAGCTTGGCTTTGGTGGTAATTTAGAAAAACTCTTGTAATCAACTCTATAAAATGGCATTTCACTCCAGTCCAGCGATACAAAACTTATAGAAGCATTATCATGATTATCTAAACCGTAAGATACATAAAGAAATCTTGGAATCCCATTAAAACAATAAAATTTATAGTCCAAAAGTCCTTTAGAAAAAGAGTTTTCTTTACTACCTGAACTATCTTTCATATATTTTTCTACAATGATTCTAGGTTTTATATTCTTATAAGGCCATTCCCTTCCATATCTATAAAAATTCCTTTTCATTAATTTATTTATCTTAGATCCTATTGCCTTATAATTAGCACTGGGTTTATCTCTAACAATAACAACACCACCAGAATCATGTGTACACTTTATCACAAACTCATTAGGCAACTCTTCAAACTTTATATCCTCAAATCGATCCCATACCCCATATGTAGGAATGAGATACTCTTTGCCTACTTTCTCTGATACAAAAAGTTTAGCAGAATACTTATCTACCATGGTTTCATATACTGGCTTACGATCATAAACTTTAAGCCATTGTAATTTTTCATTAAAAGAAACCGGATTATTAAAATCAAACTTCCTCCCCATGATACATTTATATCGAAGCATAAGATATCTTTTATCATCCATGTAGTCAAAAAAGCCTCTGTTAGCCAAAAATACCCATGCCAATCTCGGCCTTTTTATTACTTCTTTTATCTTTTCTTCCAAATTCATAGATAAGCAATAACCTCACTTTTCTTCTCCATCATCTTTCGACCTATCTCCAGAAGCCACATGCGCAGTTTTTTCATAACTGTCAGCATTAAATATATTTCAAATAACCTCTACAGCTCTTTAATTACATAGTGCGCTTTTTTATTATATAATTAACTTAAAGAAAAATAATAACAGCATTGGAAGTAGAATAACATGAGACACAAATACATTGATAATCTAAAAGGCTTCACCATATTCCTTGTTGTTTTAGCACATGTCGCTGAAAGATACTTCATGTCAGGAATATACCCAAGTTACACTAAGGTATTTGAATTAATATACAATACTGTATATTCCTTTCATATGCCCTTATTTATGACCATCTCAGGATTTCTCTTTTCTACAGCATACATAGATAACTCCAATATTTTAAAAAAAGAGAAATTTATAAAACATACTTTAAATCTGATTATAATTTATTTTCTTTTTAGCCTCTTTGCATATTTTGCTAAAAACCTTTTTAGAGAAACTGTTTTACAACCCATTTCGTGGCTCAATATTTTTCTTATTATCTTTATTCCTATAGGACATTTATGGTATCTACACACGCTAATCATCTTATACACATTGAACGCAATAATTGTAAAACCAAATATAAATTACAGACTCTTATTTTTTTTATTTATGACACTAGAATTAGCAAGCACATATTTGCATAATTATTTTCCAAATCCAATTAATACCTGTCTAAAATATGAATTTTTCTTTTTCACAGGCATTCTATTGTCAAAAAAACCTCAAGCACATATTTTCAGCAATACTGCTACTAGTATCAGCATTATCATTGCCACAATCACATTATTATATACCTTGAAATCATTTGATCTTAGACCCGATAATGTTAATATACTTCAGCTCCCTATATCATATGGTTTATGCTTATTTTTATATAAAACATTCAAGAAAGAAGCAAAACAACTAGACATATTTAACTCAATGGGTAAAAGAAGTCTTGAAATCTATTTAATAAGCCAATATCCATTAACTGTTTTAAAAGTAATACTACCCAAATTTTCATACATAAATGGAATATTCAGTTTGTTTCTAAATACTTTTTTCACCTTATCGATTGTATATCTTGCAATTTATTTTTTGAAAAAAATAAAAATCTATAACTATATATTTAAGCCTTATTCCTGTATCACAAATTTTCATAATAAAAGAAAGAGTACAATGTAGAAAAATTATTTTTTTTCTTTTATCAATGCTTCTAAATCTTTTATAAAGTTGGTAGCACAATAATCTCCATTATAATTATAGTTAGTATTCTTATCATTGAAAAAAGTAATATCTATCTTTTCAACTTGGCTAAAATACTGCATCATGCCGGTATTATAATACTTATCAGATAATATATGCCTATTATTGCTTAGTAATTTTTTTCCATATATTACAGCTTCTCTATGCCTACTTGTTAAAGCGTCAGTCCCATATGGAACCAAATCAAGAATACACTTGGATGATTCAATATATAAATCTGCTTCATCTGATGATATTTCTCTGTCACCATATTCAATTCCAGCTCTTTTCTTTCTTTTAGCCTTAGGAACTCCCAAAATAAAAAAATGACAAGTCACATTGTTTTTTTCCAAAAAATCATATATCGCTATCAATAAATCATATCTGTCTTTGGCTTTACCAACAAAAGACAAATCATATTGTTCTAAATCAGTCGACATCATGCGTTTAGTCCGAGAATAAATCGGAGCAATATAACTAACGTTTGCTTTACACGCTTCATTCTCATCATATGTTGCTACTATGTCATAATTTCTTTTTATACTATCCAGATTATGTCTATTCATTATTTGAATATCATAGAACATCGCAACATGAATAATATTATTACTTATGTTTTTAATTTTATGCATAATCCCAGAGTCAACAACAGTACTAATCCATGGATAAAAATATATAAATACGCTTTCTTTATTTTCATTTGCCACCTTGAGTAATTCTTTCGAGCAAAAGAATTTAACAATCCCTCCTGATACCAATCCATGCATTATAAATTCAGTTCTAAACAGTACTTTAATAATTTTTTGGCAAAAATAACTTTTTTTTATATTTATAGGATATTCTACATATATTACATTGTCTAATTCAAACAAATCCCTAAACAATACTTGGGTTGCTTGAGAATTAGGGCCTATAAAAACATATTTCACTCTTCATCCCCTCGTTTCATTTTTTTGCATTTTAAATACAACAAAAGCAAAACTATAAATATCACATAACGATAAAATATTTCTTTATATAACAAAGCAATAATACTCTCAACAAATATCAATACAAGACTAATAAAAACAACCTTCCTCGCGTCTATAAAACAAATTTCTATCCCCCTTAATCTACACGTTCTTTGCATAAACATAAAGTGAATGATTGCAAATGCTATATAACTTATAAGCGTTGTTAATCCACACGCTTGATAACCCAAACTATTTATCGCAAAATAATTAAGAACTATATTAAGTATTGCACACACTAATGAAGCATACATTACATAGCTAGTTTTCTCAAAGTATGTCTCAACATCTACAAAGAGTGTATATAGCAACATAAAAAAAGCACTCGCGCAAATCGCTGGAATAATAATTATTGCATCCATATACTCATCAGCAAAAAGTATATTAACAATTTCAGGAGCAATAATTGAAAACAGAATTACTATCACCCCAAATTTCAATATTATTTTATCTACACTTTCTGAAAAATCATTATATCGTTTCTCTTTGAGACATTTATACCTAAAAGGCTGATATGATTGATTAATAGATGTTTGAAAAACGATTGCAAGTGCAGCTATAGTGTATGAGACCGAATAAATCCCAGCGCAAGAAGCATCAACCATCTCACTAATCATTATCCTATCCGCTTGCCCAAGAATTAAAAAAGACAAAGAATGAATCACTAGCGGAGTCTGAAATCCAATACAAAATTTCCAATACTTTTTCAATTCTTTTAAATCAATACATCTATAACTATCGTTTATCAACTTAATATAAAAGCAAAGGTAAAAAATAATAGAGACAATCAACGTTGTCATTATTTCTACTTCAGCAGTCAAACTAGTTAAAATCATAAAAAATATAGGAATGCCGAAAGTCGACAAAGAAAGCAAAACTGTCACTACAACTATTTCCCTATATCTATACTGAAATCTTTTTTTTGCAATCCAACAATAATAAGCTGGTTGAAAAAAAAACATCATAAAAGTAAGTAGCATTACTCCAATTCCCAATCCAGTATATTGGATGAAATACTTTCTAAATAATAAAGCAATTGCAAAAAAAATAATCGTTATTATATTTGAAAGAATAACCAACGAGCATGTAAACTCCTTTAAAGAATCTCTATGCTCAACATACCCTTTATTATATGCTCCATAATACAACTCAAATGTTGCAAAAATTAGCAAAATCTGCTGATAAGCATTATAAACAGATATGATACCATACTGATCTGTAGATAATAAACTAGTCAAAATGGGGGCTGATATAAAATTTATAGCTTTTACTATAAAATTACATACAACAAACCATAATGCTGCTTTAGATTGCAGCGACATATTATTATATTTTTTTTTATATTCAATGAATACACTGAGCATTATTGTCCTAATCCTATATCAATTATTTTTTTCCATAATGGATAAATATTTTCTTCGTCATAATGCTTTACTTCATTCAAACAATTCTTTGACATTTTGTTTCTTAATATCTTATTACGTACCAACAATTTTATATTTTTTTTCAGCTCCTCCTTATCTCCTTGAGCTGTAACTATCCCCGCATTATTGGAAATAATATCTTTGGCTGTGCCTGGGCTAAAATCTGTAGTTATTATTGGTACGCCGACAGACATTGCCTCAAGAAACACATTAGGAAACCCCTCGTATCTTGAAGACATAATAAAACAATATGCTCCATTTATACTATGTATAGCATTGCCAGAAACACCTTTTAAAACAATGAAATTCTCCATTTCATTGTCAATAATCATTTTTCGCAACCTTTTTTTTTGCAATCCGTCACCATATATTTCTAATGTACTATCAATTCCATCTTTTACACATTCGGAAAAAGCTTCTATCAACAATTCATAATTTTTTTGATAATCCAGTCTCCCTACAGATACTAATCTATTTTCTTGACAAGCTATCAATAATGGTACAGATTTCAAATCAATACTATTAGGAATAACAATAGTATTATGTATAATTTTCTCATAATATTTCTGTACAGCACTGCTTTGGCAAACCATAAACAATGCCCTCTTATATATTTCCTTTAATACGATAAATTTTATTCTAGGAATTTGATTTGGATCATTTCTTTCACTACAAATGTAATTAAACTTTGGAAAAATAAAATGACATATTCCAACAAGTATATCTGCCGAATAATTAAACGGAAGAATTAAATCATATTGCTCAGAAATGATTATTTTAATAAGATTTTTAAATGATATCGGAAAATTAAGCAATCGCTCTATGGTTCTAATAATCTGATTATTACTAGCAATAACTGTTGTACCGGTTTTATAATGTATTTTTTCATTTAAACTATAAAAACTCTCTACATTTTGTAAAGAATAAACAGTAACATCAATATTTTCTTTTATCAAGCTGTTTGCAAGCATAGATACAACCTTCTCTGCTCCACCAAATCTCATCCGTGGGATTACAAATAGCACTTTTTTCATTATAGTTTTCTCCATACTACTCTATACTTTGAATCAAACATTACTTGAGCGAAACACAGCACGAAAACATTTGTTCCAACCGACAATACTGACGAATTCATTACCCCCATAAAATAAAAAACAAAAAAGCATATTAAAAGAGCAAAATCTTTTTTTATCAATCTTCTATACGCCATCAAAGAAGCAATCGTATAAATAAGATACCAAACAACACCATATCTAAGAAGAAGTGTTGCAAAAGAATTATCCATATATGTCTCTGAATACCCTTTTTGCCATGCGAATCTCAAATAGATTTCCTGACCAATAACAGATAAACCATACATTGAAAAACTTTTATTTGTATAAAACAATCTCGAAGACGCAAAACGATCAATTAAGTATGTAATCCTATACTTATTCACACTGTTAATTGTAAAGTAAACCGAATAAAAATTTGCTCCCATCCCAATAAAAAAAAGGAGTTTACTAACAAAAGCCCTCCCAAATTCTCCATGTTTATTAATCCATGAATATACTATCATCAATAGAAAGAGCATAATTGTTCCTACAACTGCTGATAATGAATTTGGAACAAAATATAAAAAGGGTATCATTAAAATAGTTACAATATAATCGATTTTTCTGAGATGTTTTCGATGAAGATAAAATCCACAACAAAGTATTTCCAGTATAACCCATCCAAAAGTATTCGGATGAGTAAAACCCAGACCATATCTAATTCGCCATAGTCTTCTAGTATTACCATCGCTAATTATACCAATCAAAGATAAAACAACAATAATCGGAGTTATAGTAATAAGAATCCTATATAATATTTTTATTATTTCTTCAATATCAGTCGTTTTTATCAAAACCATAAATAAAAAAGCCGATAAAAGTACATAACTATGTGATAACACTCCTGAGATAGCGCACAACGTTCCAAGCAACACTATAATTATTATATCTTGCACACTATACATAATCCCAAAAATGCAATACGCCCCTATCAATACTAATGTAATAACATTTTGTATATCATTCACCAAAAATCTATCTAAATTTATTGCATCACAAATATTTGTTTTTACTAGGAAATCTAACAAAAACCATATCACAAATATGGTGTGTAATAGATTTATATTATCCTTATCGTAATATTGTTCGTATTTCACTTACGTCCATTCCTCTTTACTTCGTTCAGATATACACCATCGATTCCCATAAGTTCTGCTTTTTGTATTGCAATAAGCACATAAAGGAATTGGGTTACCTATAATATCCATAATCTGTTCTTCGTCCATATCGTAAATATTCGCATAATCATTCTTAGTAATAGGTATTTTTTCATCAAAAGTATTGTTGAACCTATAAATGTACGCCGCATATGAACAGGGATATAACTTTCCATCATTTAAAGTAATGCATGTCCTTGCCATATAACATTCATTAAAGCTTTCTTCCTTATTTTGCCTACCATGTATATCTATTGGAAGTGTAAACAACGTTTTGGTGACATAGCCGGATTTTCCAAAAAACTCAACTTTAACGCCATAACTTCGTCCAATTTTTCTTATCTTTGAATAATCCACATTAATCGGATATTTTGTTATCTCGATATCAATTTTATTTTTCGCTGCATCTATCCAAAAGGATTCATCCACATTTTTGAGTAAAATGCCATTAGTTAATATCAAAATTCTGGTATCTGCAAAAATACTTCTGGTAATACTCATTATCTTACTGATATTACTATGTAGAAGAGGCTCTCCCCCTAAGAGATTTATGCTCTTAATGCGTTCTCCCAATACATCATGAAGCTGCTTTAAGTCACGTTCCAACTGCTCAATTGAAATCTCGCCCTCTTCCGCAATTGGTGAGAAATGATTGCATCCCTTACAATTAAGATTACATTTTCCAACCAATTCTATATCTACGGATTTTATTACAGTAAATGGTTCGGAAAAATCCCTTTTTCTCCATATATTAATTGGCATTCCCAATAGCCTTTTAAAAAAATCCCCCATATTAAGCCCTCACGTCTATCCCTATTACTTTTACAAAAAAATAATAAATATATACAAAACAAAAGAACAAATGAAACTTGTATAAAAAGGCTGTTACTCTAAGCGCAAACTCTTTTTTACCGCCAATTCCCTTTCTTCCAAAACTCAAAAAACGATTGCTTCTCCACTCATTTACACATTGATCCAAATATTCTCTTTCCTCTTTTTCCAACTGTTTTACTCTCTTCATATCAACAAAGGATAACCTACACACCCCACCTAATGAGCTTCTTATAAAAATCTGAGCAATTAATTTTTCACGTAAATTTATATCATCAATATTTTTTAAAACTTCTACAAATCCTTGATGCATAGATTCATATTTCTCATAATCAATCTTTCCGGTCAATGATTCACCTCTTAAGCAATATCGATACTTTGCATTATTAGTAAATTGAATTCTTTTTAATTTCAATAAAGCTTCAAAAAGATAACAAGTATCTTCAGACCTTTTAATAGTTCTAAATCGCAAATCTTTAATTGGTTCAAATCTATACAATTTTGAATATGCACATGGATTTATATATGCCAATTGCATACAATCTTTTGCATGTTCAAAAACTTGGCACGGCATCGAAACTAATTCTTTACATATTAGCTTATTAGAATCTTCTTCTATTCTAATTACTCCGCTTATGCAAAGATCCAGCATATTCTTTTCTGCAATCACATATAAATCTTCTAAATAATCATCCTCAATCCAATCATCAGGATCCAAAAAAGTCACATATTTTGTTGGATTATTTCTCACATAATCCAAGCCAATATTTCTGCTTTTACTAAGCCCCATATTACAAGAATTATTGATAATAACAAGTCGCTTTCCCAAAAAGTCTTTATATTTCTCTATTAAATCTATTGATTGGTCCTTGCTCTGATCATTTACAACTACCAATCGAAAATTTGTAATCGTTTGAGCACAAACACTCTCCATAAACCTACATATGTATTTTTCCACTCCATACACAGGCACGATTATGCTGATGTCAATTTTAGAATTATTAACCTGCATAATGCTCCTTTAGCTCAAAAATAATATTATGTGTAAATTATAGCCTATATATAGTATTTTGTCATAGAAAAAGACGCAGATTTTGTGGCAATCTGCGCCTAAATTCTATCTATATCTACTTTATAAACCTCAACAAAAAGTCCGTTATCCCAATAATCGTGAAACCTCTCTCGTCGCGAGTCTCCTTTATCGGTTTGTTGACAACAACTACTTTCTGAATCTGATCGTTGATCAAGATATACGGTCGTATCTCCCTTTCTTTTGTCGCATCATTGGAAATATCCGCCGTTACCTGAATATAATATGCCCGATTGCCTTTATGCGCATAGAAATCTACTTCATTATTCTTTCTGACAGATTTCCCCGCTTTATTCTTTTCAACTGTATCGAAAGTACCGACATTTACGGAATATCCGTTGTAGCGTAACTCATTGTATACGATATTTTCCAACATCTGACCTTCATCGGGAAATGCAAAATTTAATCTGGCATTTCTAAGCCCTGTATCAGCAAAGTAATACTTTCTCAGCGCTCCGAT
>JAEEGK010032396.1_pt1 | contig 10226 bp, 11 predicted proteins | sample 8958771 | NCBI WGS metagenome assembly JAEEGK01 (sample SAMN16246547, study PRJNA631951) | gut metagenome | biome: gut microbiome; feature: rumen; material: SC-attached | host: Bos | place: Iran: Karaj | collected 2018-10 | reverse complement strand
ACCAACCGGCTCCAGCTGGACTACGGCTTCCTGTACTCCGCCGACAAGCCGATCCTCCAGAAGACCAAGGACCGCATCTATTTCGAATCCAAGTGGGGCTACGAGACGTCGGTCCGGCATCTCAGCTACTCCGCTTTCTTCGACTTCAAGACCCAGTTCAACGACAACTGGAAATACGGCACGCCGAAGAACACGGAAGGGCACGAACCCTCCATCGACGACTGGCTGAAAGCCCGCACCCTGATGTCCGACTTTCTTTCCCCGGCCTACATCAACTTCGGTCTCGGTGTCCTGTGGACGCCGAAGCCCTGGTTCTCCCTCAACTTCTCCCCGCTCGCGGCCGACATTGTGATCGTCCAGAACGAACTCCTCCGAAACACCTACGGCATGGAACTGCGCGAAGCGAACCTGAGCAAGGAGGACGGCAAGAACTTCAAGCCGGTCCGGTTCGGTCTCGGCGCCCAGCTGAAGGCGGACGCCAAGTGGGTCATCAATGACAATTTCAGCTACACCACCCAGCTCGTGCTCTTCTCCAACTATCTGCACAAGCCCCTTAACCTCCGGGTCAACTGGGACAACAAGGTGTTCTGGAAACTGGCCAAGTACTTCGCCCTCACCCTCTCCACGAACCTCATCTATGATGAGAACGTGAAGGTCAAGGAACTCTCGGACGGGTCGAAGGTCCCCGCCGTCCAGTTCAAGGAGTTCCTGGAGTTCGGCTTCACTTACACCATCGCCAGAAAGAACTGACGGCCCATGGTGCTGGTCGCCGTCAGCGGTGGCCGGGACTCCATGGTCCTGGCGGAAAAGGTTCGCCGAAGCGGCGGACCTTTTGCCGTCGCGCACTGCAACTTCCGCCTCCGGGGCGCCGACAGCGACGCCGACGAGGCCCTGGTGCGGGAATGGACGGGCCGAAACGGGGTGACCTGCCATGTCAGGGCGTTTGACACGGAGGCCTTCGCGGCCGCGGAAGGGATCAGCATCGAGATGGCCGCGCGGCGGCTGCGCTACCGCTGGTTCGGGCAGCTGTGCCGGGAATACGGCTACGAAGCCGTCCTCACGGCCCACCATGCCGGTGACAACGCTGAGACATTCTTCCTCAACCTGCTCCGCGGAAGCGGTGTAAAAGGCCTCTGCGGGATGCAGGAGGAGGGATTCCTCCCAGATCCCGACTACGCCGACATCCCGCTCCTCCGTCCCCTCCTCCGCATGACGCGGGCCGGGATTGACGCGCTTGCGGCCGAATGGGGCCTTCCGTGGCGGGAGGACCGGACTAATGCGGAAAACACCGTCAAGCGCAACAAGCTGCGGAACCAGGTCTTTCCCCTGCTCCGGGAAATCAACCCCTCTTTCGAGGAAACCCTCGCCGCCGACATGGACCGGCTCCGCCTCGTGGAACGGATTGCTGACCGGTTCTACGAAGAGCATGTCGGACTGGTCTGGGACGGAAGAAGGGTCGACACGGCGTTTCTGAAGACCATTCCCGGCTGGGAATACATCCTGTACCGGATTCTGGAAGGCGAAGGGATGACCCCGCCGCTCATCACCCGGGCGACGGACATTGTCCGGAGCGGGCAAAGCGGCCGTCAGGCGGGCGGTTTCATCAGCGCCGCCGGGCGCCTGGTCCGGGAGGAGGCCGCGGAGGATCCGGAAATCCGGGTCTCGGAAGAGCCCTGGGAATCCGGGCGTTCCCCCGTGATGCCGGAAGGTGTCCTGGCCGTGGACGCCGACAAGGTCCATGGCCGCCTGGTCGCGGACCGCTGGGCCGCCGGCGACTGGATCCGTCCGCTGGGCATGCGCGGCCGGAAGAAGCTCCAGGACTGGTTCAAGGACCGGCATTTCTCCCTCGTCGACAAGCGGCGGGCGGTCGTCGTCCGCGACAGCGGCCTTGCCGACGCACACCATGTGGTCGCCGTCGCCGGCCACACCATCGACGAAACTTACAAAATCACCGCGGACACCCGTCGGATCTTCAAGATAGAAAAAGGTCCGACTGTATCCGAAAAGTGTTAACTTTGCATATTGTCAACTGTCATCTCCATGGAATTCACCGCAAAACAGCTGGCCCAGGTCCTGAAAGGGACCGTGGACGGCGACGAGAACGCCGCCGCTTCCAAGTTCGCCAAAATCGAGCACGGGAAACCCGGCACCCTGAGTTTTTTCGCCAACCCCAAATACGAACAGTACGTCTACACCAGTGAAGCATCCATCATCCTGGTGGACAAATCCTTCGAGCCCAAGCAGCCGGTGAAGGCCACGCTCGTCCGCGTGGACAACGCTTACGCCGCCATCACCGAACTCCTGAAATACGTCTCCGACAAGACGAAAAAGGCGAAACGCCACCGCAGCCTCCGCGCCCGCTGGCACTGCTCCACGAAGTTCGGCAAAAAGGTCTGGCTGGGACCGTTCTCCTGTGTGGGCAGGCATACGGTAGTCGGCGACAACACCGTCATCCATGAGCATGTAACCATCGGCGACAACTGCAAGATCGGCAAGGACTGCATCATCTATCCCGGCGTACGCATTTTCCCGGGCATGATTATCGGGGACCGGGTGATCCTGCACGCGGGCTGCGTCATCGGCGATGACGGATTCGGCAACGCGCCGCGTCCGGACGGCAGCTGGGAGAAGATCGAGCACCTCGGGAACGTGGTCATCGGCAACGACGTGGAGATCGGCTCCAACACCACCGTGGACCGCGCTCAGATGGAATCGACCGTCATCGGCGACGGCGTCCGCATCGACAACCTGTGCCAGATCGCCCACAACGTGGTGATCGGGGACCATACCGTGATGGCCGCCCAGGTGGGCATCGCCGGTTCCACGGTCATCGGCAAATACTGTATCATCGGCGGACAGGTAGGCATCGCCGGACACCTCAAGATTGCGGACCACACTACGCTGATGGCCCAGGCCGGCGTCATCGGCAACATTCGGCAGGAAGGACAGGTGCTGCTGGGCTCCCCCTGCATCCCGACCACCCAATACATGCGGGCCTACGCCAAATTCCGGCAGAGCGGACGGGACTAGATTTTGGGCGAAACGAACATTATTCTTATCTTTGCAAATGCTCCGAAACCAGCATACCGTAAAGAATTCCTATTATTTTGAAGGGAAAGGCCTCCACACGGGGACTTATTCCCATATGAAACTGAAGCCGGCCCCCGCCGGACACGGCATCAAGTTCCGCCGGACGGACCTCCGTTCCAAGCCGCTCATTGACGCGGTCGCGGAGAATGTCTCCAACACCGCCCGCAGCACCACCATCTCCCATGACGAGGCCGTGGCGGTCACCATCGATCACATCATGTCCGCCCTCACCGGGCTCGGCGTGGACAACGCCGTCATCGAACTGGACAACATCGAAGTCCCCATCCTGGACGGCAGCGCGAAACCCTATGTGGACGCCCTCCTGAAGGACGGTCTCGCGGACCAGGGCGTCCCCCGCGCATACATCGACCTTCCCCAGTCCCTGGAAATCCGGGACGACCGGACCGGCTCCTGGGTGCGCATCGAACCCGCCGCCGGCCCCTCCGCCGACATCACGGTGGACTTCAATTCCAGAATTCTGGGCATCCAGTCCGCCCACTGGGACGAAACGACGGACTATGGCTATGAGATCGGCGTCTGCCGCACCTTCTGTTTCTTCCACGAAATCGAGTACCTGTTCCGCAACAACCTCATCAAGGGCGGGGACGTGGACAACGCCATCGTCATCGTGGAGAATCCCGTGAACGACGAACAGCTCTCCACCATCGCCCGGCTCTTCGACATGCCGGAACTGACGGTCACCAGCGAAGGGTACCTGAACAATCTGCAGCTGCATTTTCCGGACGAGTGCGGCCGGCACAAGCTGCTGGACCTCCTCGGCGACATGCGACTCGCCGGCGGTTATCTGAACGCGCGCATCACGGCCTACAAACCGGGCCATTCCATCAACACCAAGGCCGCAAAGGCCCTGCGCGCCCTCCTTTAAAACGCTTATTCTCTCATTCTATGAATAACATCCATCCGCTCGCCACCGTCAGCCCCGAAGCCAGACTCGGCGACAACATCGAAATCGGTCCCTACGTCTTCATCGACGCGAATGTCGAAATCGGGGACGGCTGCAAGATTCTTCCGCACGCCGTCATCTTCCCCTACGTGAAAATGGGCCGCGACTGCACCGTTTTCCCCGGGGCGGTCATCGGCGCCGTTCCGCAGGACCTCAAGTACGAAGGCGAAGTCACCTATGTGGAGATCGGTGACCGGGTGACCATCCGCGAATACGCGACCATCAACCGCGGCACCAAGGCCAGCGGCAAGTTCATCACCAAGGTGGGCAGCGACACGCTCGTGATGTCTTATGTCCACATCGCCCATGACTGCGTGATCGGCGACCATTGCATCCTCGTGAGCCATGTCGCCCTGGCGGGCGAAACCGAGGTGGCGGACTGGGCCATCCTCGGCGGCGGCACCCTGGCCCATCAGTTCTCCCACATCGGCACGCACGCGATGGTGGGCGCCGGATTCAAGATCGTCAAGGACGTGCCGCCCTATGTGCTGGCCGGCCGCGAGCCGGTGTGCTTCGAAGGCGTGAACCGCGTGGGTCTCTCCCGCCGCGGCTTTTCCGAGGAGAAGATCAATGAGATCAAGGACATCTACGACGCCCTGTTTTTCCAGGGGATGAACGTGAGCGACGCCGTGGCCCACATCGAGCAGAACTTCCCGCAGACGGAAGAACGGGACACCATCCTCAGTTTCATCCGCGCTTCCAAGCGGGGCATCATCTCCCGCCCCCGGGCGCCCCGCAAGTAGTGCTCCTGTCCACCGCATACTTTCCGCCGGTGGCCTGGTTCGCCCTCCTGGCCCGTGACATGACCCTGTCCCCGGACAGGGTTTCTCCTTCCACGGTCTTCCTGGAGGCATGCGAAAACTACCAGAAGCAATCTTACCGCAACCGCTGCTACATCCTCGCCGGCGACGGCGTCCAGATGCTACAGGTCCCCATCATCCATGCGGAGTCCATGCGAATCACGGAGGTCCGGGTGGACTACGGCACACCCTGGCTCGTCCGGACCAAACGGTCGTTGGACGTGGCCTATTACACGTCGGCCTATTACGAATATTACCGGGACGAACTCTTCGAAGTGATGGACCGGCGTCCCGACCTGCTGTGGGACTGGAACCTGGCGCTGGTGAAGTTCCTGCTGGAAAAAACGGGCGCGGCATGCCGTCTGGCATCCACCTCGTCCTTCGTGGCTCCCGCTGACGCCGGCCCGGACGATTTCCGCGCCGCCATCCATCCCAAGCGCCCGGATGACATACTTTCCACCCTGGGCCTGGAACGCCCTTATTATCAAGTGTTTTCGGACCGGTTCGGATTCACGCCCAACCTCTCCGTCCTGGACCTTCTCTTCAACGAAGGGCCGGATTCCATCCTCTGGTTGAAGAAACAGAGTAATTTTGCAGACAAAGGAATATGAGCATCCGCGATGAAATGATGTCCGGGCGTCTGTATGACGCCACAAGCGGGGAGCTCCTGGAGGAACTGCTTCGGACGCAGCAGCTGTGCCAGGATTACAATGCATTGAAAGTCACCGATCTGGAGGGAAGGACCAACCTGCTGAACAAGCTCATCGGCAAGGTTGGGAAGAACTTCATCGTCAATCAGCCCTTCTTCTGCGACTACGGATCGAACATCGAAGTGGGTGATGACGTCTTCATCAACGCATACTGTGTCATCCTGGACGAAGCGAAGGTTACGTTCGGTAATCATGTGTTCGTCGCCCCGCAGTGCGGATTCTATACGGCGGGGCATCCGCTGGACAAGGACCTCCGGCGCAGGAAGCTTGAGTACTCGCTCCCCATCACCATCGGGGACGATGTCTGGATCGGCGGAATGGTCTGCGTCATGCCCGGCGTGACCATCGGCTCCGGGTCCGTCATCGGCGGCGGTTCCGTCGTCATCAACGACATCCCCGAAGGCGTCCTGGCGGCCGGAAACCCCTGCCGTGTCATCCGCAAGATCACCCCGGAAGACCGGGACAGATATATCCGATAAAACGATTGAACCCATGGAAGCCCTTGTCATCGGTGCGACCGGAGCGGTCGGGAAAGACCTCGTTCAAATGCTGCTGGAGGATGATTCCTTCGAAAACGTCTCTGTCTTCGTCCGGCGCCCCGTCGGTTTCGAGCATCCGAAGCTGACCTCCCGCATTGTCGATTTCGACCAACCCGGAGCATGGAATCACCTGCTCTCGGGTGACGTGCTGTTCTCCTGCCTCGGTACCACGATCAAAGCCGCCGGAAGCCAGAAGGCCCAGTGGAAAGTCGATCACACCTACCAATTTGAAGCGGCGGATGCGGCCCGCAGAAACGGCGTTCCGGCATATGTCCTCGTCTCCTCCGTCGGAGCGGATCCGAAGTCGAAAATCTTCTACACCCGGATGAAGGGCGACCTGGAGGAAGCGGTGAAAAAGCTCGGTTTTCCGGGTTGTTTCATCCTGCAGCCGCCTTCCCTCATCCGAAAAGGGAGCGACCGTTTCGGGGAGAAAGCCGGCGTCGTGATGCTCAAGGCCATGAACGCCATCGGCCTGATGCGCTCCTGGAAGCCCATGCCCACGGAAGAGGTGGCTGCGGCGATGGTCCGCCTCGCCAAAAGCGGACGCCGGGGAACGGAGACGATTGTCTCGCAGGATATCTTGAAAGCATAATATGAACAAAGACCTAATAGAACTTTCCAACGCCTACCTCGAGGCAGGCAACGCCATTCACGACGCCGTCAGGGACATCATCAAAAATGCCGGCGGCTTCATCAACGCGTCGAACAACCAGCAGGAGAAATCAGACATCAAAGCGCTGGTTTTCGACAGCAAGACCGGGTATTCCGAGGCCTATCCCATCCGAGCCCTCCGCGTCAACGACAAGGATGAGGTGGAAGTCTTCGTGGGCAATTTCGGGACCATCTATACGGATCGATATCTTCGCGGAAAAGGGTCCGAGGAACGCTGGACCTCCCTCAAGGACTCCAACATCCTTTTCTACCAGACCATCCTTTCCATCGCCCGGACCATTGACGAGTACCTTCCCGACGCATCCTAAAACGATCCATCCAAACTCACAGCCAAGCAGGAAAAGAGATCAAGAAACGGCTGGAGGAACTCGCCGACTGATTGTCAGTCATCAAAATAAACACCAAGAGAATAAGTGTTCATATCTGAATCCATGTAGCCTCCCCAATCCGTAATGACTTCCTCTAAAGCATCCCAGATATCGTCTGCGTTCTCACCCCAATCATCAAGATCCACCTCAACATCAACGCAGAACTCGTCATCATCATAATAATACTCAAATGAGCAATCATAATCGGAAACGGCATCCTTAACATCGTTAAAGAATGATCTCTCGTCGCGTGTCATAAAAGAAAAGTTATAATGTTAAATCAAAACAAATATAGGTTTTTTACATGGCAAAGCCAAAAAGGGCATACATATTTCCTGTAAAACCAGTTTTCTATATTTCCAACTTCAGATATTTCCTAGATATATCGTCTCAATCCCCAGAGACCGTGCAATCTCGCAAGCCCGTACCAATGATCCCTTCGGCGTCGGTCCCGGGGAGGTCATTTTATACCGTGGGAAATACCGGCTGAAATGCAGCGGGACGCGCTGCAAGCCGTTTTCCACCATCCAGCCGCACAGGGCCCGCACCTGCTCCTCGGAGTCGTTCAGGCCAGGAATCAAAAGGTTCGTAATCTCCACATGGACCCCGGCCGAACACATTGTAAGGATGCTCTCCAGCACGGGAGCCAGGGAAGCCCCGCACCAAGTACGGTAGAAAGCGTCATCCATGGCCTTGATGTCGATGTTCGCCGCATCCAGATACGGCAGCAACTCCCGCAAAGGCTCTTTCTCCACGAACCCCGCCGAGACCAGGATGTTCTTCAACCCCCGTTCGTGCGCAAGCACCGCCATATCGTACATATACTCCCACCACGTAAACGGCTCCGTATATGTGTAGGCCATGGACGGTAACCTGCGGCGGATGCAGAGGTTCACAGCCTCCTCAGCCGACAAAGCCGTGCAATCCACGTCCTCCGGAGCGGCCTGGGAGATGTCGCTGTTCTGGCACCATCGGCAGGAAAGGTTGCAGCCGGTACAGCTCAGGGAGAGGCACCAGGTTCCGGGCAGGAAGCCGTTCAGGGGCTTCTTTTCGACCGGGTCGACAGCCAGGGCGCAGGGCATGCCATAGGACAGGGCCCATAGCTTCCCGTCGCGGCACTCGCGGCTGCGGCATCGCCCCCGGCCGCCTTCCTTGATCCGGCAGTGATGGGGGCAGAGCCGGCACTCCGCGCCACCCTCAAAAGGGGCGTAAAAACGGGCCTCCCTCATTCTTCCACGATTTCGGTCTGATAGGTGTACAGTTCGGCATCCTTCCATCCGTCCCAGCCGATGCCGGCCTTGTCGCGGGCGCAGTGGCCCAGGAACTCCTCCGTAGTCCAGCCGGTTTCCGCCGCGACCTGCGGCAGGAAAGTCCCGTGATACGGGCCCTTGATCATGTAGATCCCGTCCCTGCCCAGCTTGAACTCGTCGATGGAATGAATCCGCTTGAGCGGGGAAAGGACGGAAACCTCGATTTTCACCTTGTGCGCCTCGTTCCGGGACAGGGCCGGGAAGCGCGGATCGGAGAACGCGGCGCTCCGCGCCATTTCCCGGATCGTGGCGTGCAGGGTGCCGGAAGAGCTGAACCGGCCGATGCATCCCCGCAGGCGGCCGTCCAGATGCAGCGTCACGAACACGCCGTAGCCCTTCTCCTTCAGGATGCCGACAGGCGTATCATCGATGTCATGGTCCAGCCGAAGCGCGGAATAGATGGACGCCTGTGCGGCGGCGATCATCGCCCGCTTTTCTTCATCGGAGAAATGGAACAGATGGTCGTCCGCAGAAGACTTCTCAGGCAGCCGGGTAATGGCAAACGCATTATACCCCACCACCCGGTCCTTGTCCCCATAGACGGAATCGCCGGAGTTCCGGTACATCACGTGGTCCACGGCGAAGCGGTCCCTCCCCTGTCCGTCCATCAGGGATAGCAGGACAGCGATGGCGCAGGCGCCGCATGCAGCGGTGTCCTCGCCCACGAAACCCCGCTTGCGGACATCCGAAAGGGCTTTCAGGAACTCGTTGAGTCCGCCCGAGACGATGGTTTCCGCCATGAACAAATCCGACTTCTTCGCATCCTCGTAGGAAGGATAATGGGAGAAGTCCGAACTGACGACAAAGAGGTTTTCCGGGGTGAAATAGGGTTCCAGCACTTCCGCAATCCGCTCCAGCACGCTGAGCCGTTCCGTGCCGATGACGATGGGAACGACCGGCGGCACCTCGTCCAGCGCCAGTTGCAGGAGGGGCAGCTGGACTTCCAGGCAGTGCTCCCGGTCGTGGGCGTCGCTGCGGTATGTGAACACGCCCTCCCCCGACCGGATGAGCGCCTCGCCCACGGTAACATCGACAGGCACTTCCCCCAGCGGGGTTTCGGCGAATGCGCAAGCGGTCTGCACGCTCGCGCCGGTGAAAGCGGCCCGGTGGCTCGGTCCGAGCAGGAAAATACGCTTGTAGGCATGCCCGCGCGGAATGCGGTTCAAGGCCGATGCGGCCACCTCGCCGCTGAACACATAGCCGGCGTGGGGGACGATGATCGCCTGCGGGGCATCGCCCCCGGCGGCGGGATGCAGCCAGGGACCGGCCATGGACTTGATTTCCCGGGCGGATGCGGGATAGAAGGAACCGGCGACGGCCGGCTTTCTCACTTTCTGGGTTTCAGGATAACGGGGCATGGGAATGACAGTTAGAAGTGCCAGCAGGATCGCGATATGAAAGCGGGACGGCATGCTCAAAGTTAGGCATTCCGACGGGATTATCAAAGAAGGAGTTTTTTTTGTTATTCCGCAAAGAATTGCTATCTTTGCAGCCGTGAACGAGATAGAGGACGGCTGGTCCCCTATTTTTTGTTATATGAGCATGAAAAAAGAAGAGATCATCCAGGCCGTGGAGACGGCCGTACAGGAACGGGGGTGCTTCATCGTGGAGGTCACGGTGAACGCCATGAACGACGTGGAGATCGTCATCGAGAAGGAGGAAGGAATCGTGGACTGGGACGATTGCGCCGCCATCGACGCCGTCGTGCACGCCGCTTTCGACCAGGACGTGGAGGACTACTCCCTCACCGTCTCCTCCGCCGGACTGGACCGG
>JAEEGK010032395.1_pt1 | contig 10226 bp, 7 predicted proteins | sample 8958771 | NCBI WGS metagenome assembly JAEEGK01 (sample SAMN16246547, study PRJNA631951) | gut metagenome | biome: gut microbiome; feature: rumen; material: SC-attached | host: Bos | place: Iran: Karaj | collected 2018-10 | reverse complement strand
GTTCTCGGGATTCTCATCGGTCATGCTGCAGAGTTCCCGCATGTTATCGTTGAGGTCCATGAGAAAGCCGTTTTTGTCGTAGAACGACATGGCGATGAACGGGATGTTCGACAGTTGCTCGTATTTCTTGACGAGTTCACGCTCGGCCTTGTTCTCCTCAACGTCGTGAGTGACGTCGTGGATGGCGTTGACGACGTAGGCGGGATGTCCCTCGTTGTCGAGCTCCAGGATGGCGTGGCCGTGGAAGTTGAGCCAATGGGGGGCGTCGTCGGTGGCGCTGTTGAACAGTTTGTTCAGCACAAATTGGCGCTCACGGCCGTCGGTCAGGCGCTTCATCTTCTGGGTGAACTCCTGTTGCTGGCTAGGATGGATGTGGTTTGTGAATTCCTCTAATGTCAGACCTTCCTTGGGCAGTATCTGGCCGTAGTTGTTGGTCATCCGGTCGTTCTTGATGTCATAGACCATGATGTTGAAGTTGCCCATGTGCAGGGCCTTGTACATCATGCCGTTCAACTCCGTCGATTTGCGGGCGGCGCTCTGCACGTGGGCCTTTGCCAGTCGCGCGAGGAAGTAGCAGAGGGCCGATAGCAGCAGCACGGCGATGATGATGTAATAGACCATCGGCGACGAGTGGTCGTGTACACGCTCGGGATGGAACCAGTGGTCCTGAATGGCAGCAATCTCTCCTCTCTGCTTCAGACGCGAGTACTGGTCGTCTATCTGCTCGATCAATTGCCGGTCGCGGCCGATGATATGGATTTCAGAGATGGGGATGCCCACGTCGTTGAGCACGATGCCCTCGAGGTTGAGTTCCTTGATTTTCCACTTCAGTGGCTCCTCGCCCCACACGTAGTATTTGTAGTCACCATTGAGCACGCCCATCAGCGCCACCTTAGGCGTCTGGAACTCCATGCGGCTGTTGCGCATCGTGTCGCCGTCCATGAAGTAGAAGGCGGAGTAGTCGCCGGGCTTGAAGACGGCACCATCGCGCTCCAACTGATTGAGCGACACCATGCCGACGGAATCGGAGCGCATGGCCACGCGGATGCGATTGTAGTTGACGATATTCTCCGAGAGGACGTAAGGCTCGCGACGGTAGCGGCGGGCATTGGCCAGGATGAGGTCGGCATCGCCGCGCTCGAAGGTCTTCAGGGCGATGCTCCAGTCTTTCATCACGAAGCGGCAAGGCAGGTTCAGTTCCTTCATCACAGCCTGTATCACATCGATATTGCTGCCCGAGGGCTGTCCCTTGTTGTTCAGAAACTCATAGGGCGCCTTGTCCCAGTCGCAGACAATGACGACGGGTCGCTGCTTGGTGTACGTGTCGGATAGTTGCTGTGCCATTGACCTGATGGCAGTGGCGCTGAGTAACCATATAATAATATATGTATATAGGCGTTTCATGGGCTAAGCGGTTTTCTTGCGTTTAATGACTGAGGCGTGACACGGAATCATGATGTAGATGGTGGTGCCCGACCCCTCTTCCGAACTGATCTCGAAGGTGCCTCCCATCTGGCTGACCAGCTCCTTGGTGATGGCCAGGCCCAGACCCTTCGTGTTGTGGGCGCCACCCAGTTCCTCTTCCTGGATGCGGGTAAGCTCGGCCTCGGGGATGCCCTCGCCTGTGTCGTCGACCGAGATAATCAGACGTCGGCCGATGTAGTCGTAGCGAGCCCTGACGGTACCCCGCTTCGTATGCTGCGCGGCATTGCACGTCACCTGTTCGATAGCGTGACCGAGGTTCTCGGCATCGATGTCAACGGTCAGCTGCTCGTAGGGATTCTCCACGATGTAGTGGGTGTCGTCATTCATGAACTTCATCCAGCCCGTAGCGCACTGTGACTCAAACAACTCAGCGAAGTTCTGCGGCTGCCGGTTGATTTCGACCATCCGTGCCTCCAGGCGCGACAGGTAGAGGATATTGTCGACGATGTGCAACAAGTAGTCGGCATTCTGCTGGATGACCTTGCACAGCTCCTGCTCGTTGGCCGAAAAACTGTCGTCGTTGATTTGCGCCACGTGTTCAACTACGGCACTCATCGGAGTGCGAATCTCCTGCACCATGTTCTTTACGAAACTGTTCTTTGTATTCTCCACCTCCTGCACCTTTGCAGTTTGCAGATTCATTTGACGCTCAATCCAGTCCATCTCGCTAATGTCGCGCAGCATACCGCAGTACTCCATCACCTTACTATCGTTGTCGTGGCAGGGCTCTAAGCGGAAATACAGAATCAAGGGCCTTCCGCCCGTCGAGCGGAGGGTAGTCCTAATATTATATTCTATCACCTTGTCTTCATAATCGTCCATATCGCTCAACAGACGCATGGCCTGTCGCTGTGACTGCTCGTCGACCAGTGTCATACAACGTGTCTGCGTCAACGCATGCTGGATGGTGTCGTTACCCCGGTAGATAGTCAGTGTGTGGGAGTCGGGCGAGTAGGTGACTTTACGGATGTCGGTATCGCCGATGGCGGCGTTGAGAATCTCGGTATATTGTCGCTGCTCGTCGCGCAACGCGTCAATCTTCTTCCGGCCTTCCTGTTCCAGGTCTTTGCTGCTGACCGACATGGTGATGTCGCGGCAGAAGGCGAAGACGCCCAGCATCTCGCCGGCATCGTCGTGGATAGTCATCAGGCGGAACTCGGTAATCATGTCGTGGCCGACGGTCAGGGTGGCCTGGTATCCGTTCACGTCTTCTAAATCCTGTATGTCGATGTTGAACATCGAATGGATGTCAACGCCCTTTTCAATGGTTTCCTCGGCATTGCATCCGAAGATGTCACAGGCCTTGGGGTTGATGTTGACGAGCCGGCCGTCCTTGTTGAAGAGGATGATGCCCAAAATCGGGGTGTAGAAAATGGACCAGTAGCGCAGTGCACGCTCTTCGTCGAGCCGCTTCTGCTGCTGTTCCTCCGTCACGTCCTTCTTGGTGCCGATGATGACGGCGGGGTTGCCCTTCTTGTCGCGGCTCAATACAGACAGCACGATGTGGTAGTCGCGGTCGTTGGTGTCACCACCTTCCGTGTCCTTGGCACGCAGGTTCAACTCTATCTCTTTCTCTTCCTCATCGGTCTTTCTGGTCTCAGCGAGTTTTTCCAAGGCCGACTTCAGACTGACGAAATCCTCGTGACTGTATCGCTGCGAGAATTCCTCCATCGAGTACGTGTAGGCCACCTGTCCGTTGTCGTTGTGCCAGGAGAACCGGTTCGTCTTGATATCATAGGTCCAGATGTGTACCTGACTGGTCTGCAAAATCAGCGCCAGACGATTGTTGCGCTTGACGTTCTCGAGTTTTATCTTCCGGTTTTGGATATGGTAACTGATGCCATAGACGGCCATGAAGACGAGTAGCAGCAGGCCGCCGCCCAGCAGATACCACAGTCCTTTCGACTCTTCCATATCCTGCCGCTCGGGATAGAACCACTTATCCTGCAAGGGTTGTATCTTTTCATTGGTATAGAGTTTTGTATAGGTCTCGTCGAGTTTGTCGAGCAGTTGTTGGTTGTTCGACATGAACTTGTACTCTCCATGAGGCATGTTGACAGGCGTCAGTTCAAGGTCGTCGATATGGTAGCGGTTCATCAGCCATTTTAGCGAAAGGGTATTCCACACAATCTGTCCCTCGCCCTTGGCGCTGACCTCCTGAATGGCTTCGCTCATGTCCCCGACGGGAATGGCATTCTCGCCCCACCCGTATTCCAGCATTAAGTGATAGACCAGCGAACTGTCGCAGACTATTACCTGATGATTGCTTAGGTCGCGGAAGCGCTTGATGACCACCTCTTTATTCTTCGGTGTCACCACGCTTTGGGTGAAGAGTGTGACAGCATTTTTCGAGAATTTTCCAAACTCGTCGTGGAATCCTACGGCCAGTCCCAGCATAAGGTCTGATTTCCCTTCCTTCAGGTCGCGGAAGGCTTCCGACGACGGTTTCAGCCTGATCACATAGGGAATGTCCAGCTCCTTCATGATGAGCCGAATCAAGTCGACGTTGAAGCCGTCGGGGTCGCCGTTGTCGTTCAGAAACGAGTAGGGCCACAGGTCCCATACATCTTCATAAATCAGCGGATTGTTCACTGAGAAGACCCGTGTGGTGTCCGATTGGGCAAATGCTACTGCCAATGAGAGATGTACAGAGAGCAGTAGCATCATTACTCTCTTGTACCATGATATTTTATGGCATGTGGTTTTATGCATATCGTACATCTGTTTGAAAAACACCTAAATCACTGCAAACGGTGCAAGCCTGCCGAGGCGCTGCCCGTTCTCGCACGCTTTCGCATGTCAACGACGGTGCAAGCCGAGAGCAAAAGAACTTGTTCATTTTGCCGAGGCGCCGCCCGTTCTCGCACGCTTTCGCGTGCAAAGATACAAAAAATCCAGCAAACTCCGTCTATTAATGACATTAAAAATGTGGTAAAATTTGGTTTCGCCCCATTTTTGCCTCAAAACACTTGTTGTAAAGGTACGACGAATACTCGACGAAGTGGTACATTCAGCAAGAGAAGTCAGAGTATGTCGATGGGAATTCAGCGTCATTCTAAATCCAGGGGGAATACCTCCCAACTCGTTTCTTATAATCAAGATATTCCTGCCCGAAATCCTGGGTCAGTCGCTTTTCCTCACTACGAACTTGCAGGGTAAGCAGGATTACCTCTGCCAAGGCAATAAGCAGTGGCAGAGCTGACCAAAGCCAGACAAGAACACCCGCGTCGTAGATATAGATGCCTACGAGCATTGGATTGCGGCACAGACGATACGGGCCGCTGGTCATCAGATGCTTTGTTCGCGGAGCCACCTCATGAGATTGGTGAAATGCGGATGAAATAGTCGGAGAGTTAACGAAATACTGGACGTGGGATTAAATAAAGGATGATTACTTTTCTATTCTATCATTGTCCCACATCTAAATGACTGTAGCTGTTTGCCCATCACGCCCTTCATTACCTCAAACACATTATCTCCTGTGCAATGGCTGGTGTAGAACCTTGTTTCTGGATAGTTGGTTTTTAGCCTTTGAGTCAAAGCCGCCAGTTCTTCGTCCGTCTCCTGGCCGTCGAGTAAATGGAACCCACCTATTACGGTATGAACAGACCAAGGACAGGCGGCCAGAATGTTCTCCAGTCCGCTGTGAGCGCAGCCTGTAAATAGCAGACCATCGGCATACAAGGCCAACTCATGACGGAAATCGTCGTGGATATAATCTCCATTGACATCCTGCACATAGAGGTTGGATTTTATCCGACCTTTTCTCGCCATGACAGAATTGAAGCAAGCTTCATTCTGTTCATTTGGCTTAACGAAAAGGTTTTGATTCCCCTTGGGCATTGGATGATTCTGAGGGATATGGGCAATCACATGGATATATTCTTCTATCTCACAGGTTTGGTCTATCAAGATAAGTCTGTTTTCGTCTATCTCCGGCCACTCCGTGGTAATGCTATGCAGATTCCCTCGCTTAGAAAAGAACTTGCCACTCATGGCATCGGGCGAGACGATAATCTTGGCTTTTTGATTTTGCTCCAAGAAATATCGCAAGCCTCCTGCATGGTCGCTATGCCCATGAGAAATGAAAACATAGTCCACATCGCTGAGGTCTATGCCCAATTGCTCTGCGTTTCGGATAAAAACGTCACTTGCTCCAGTATCAAGCAGAATCCTATGTTGTTCTGCTTCCAACAGGATAGAAAGCCCATGCTCTGTAAAGAGACGGCTATCGCTGCTTCGATTATCTGATAATACTGTCCATCTCATCTGGTCATCGCCTTCCATGTCCTGATAGACGCGGTTCTGCTCAACCACGAATACCTCGCTACGCACTCCTCCTTGACAGGGAATCATACGACTACAGCCGTTCCGCTGGTGGCTACCATGAGCATCGAGCCGTTAGCACCGATAATGGTTTCACCTGTCACTATACCCTTATACTCGCGGATGGTGTGACCTTCAATTTGTGGGGTTCTTTGCAGAGCAAAGCGTCTCCTTCGTCGCCGAGCGGTTGAGAGTATCATAATCGTTTCTTTTTTAAATATCTGTTAGACGTAATAACAATGCGAAAAGTTGCAGAAATATGTTGCAAATTTAGTCATTTATGGCGAAATATGAATAATAATGTGTAATTTTAACTTTTGTTGAAGATAGGCTGCGTCTCAGAAATCCTCAAAATAATTTGGTATTTCGTTCGATTTGCACTACCTTTGTGCCCAAGTTTTAACAATACTTTAAGAAGAATGATTATTGGATGATGAAAGGACTAACCATATCAATCCTATTCTCCGCAAGCGTGCTGTTTATGGCTTGTGGCGGACGGTCTGCGTCCAGTTCTGATAGTGATGTCAATCCGAGGGACACGGTGACGGTGCCGGAAGGATACACTGGCGAGGACAGCATCGCCTACATCGAGAATGCTGTCTTGAAAAGCAACATCGCGGCTGAAGACCTGCTCAGTCTGGCAGAGGTCCATTCGGTGGAAGAACGGCTCTTTGATTACAATAATGAGGAAAAGGCAGAGGATAATCCCGAATATGCCAAAGCACACATGGTGACGCATCGTGACTCTTCCGCCTTGCGACTGGTCAACCGTATCATGCGAATGAGCGAACTGGTGAAACAGAACGGCAAGGCCAACGACAAACTGCAGTGGGCAGTGGCCGTCAATGCCGCCATCGATACCTTCCTTGTGAATGAGCCGACGATTCATAAAGGCCAGGTATTCGAGGAAATCAAGAGAGTGACGTCTAAATTCTCCTCCGACACACAGAGCGAGATGAACTTCATCTCCTACATCTATGCGACACTCGACTATTACCGGACCATCGAGGCCTATCGCCAGTGGCTGCAGGCCGTTCCGAAGGACATCAGACAGCTGGCCCAGCAGGAATATGAGTCGTGGCATGACCTGAACGATGCGCGTTTCAACCTGTGGAACGACGTGTCGTACCGTCGGGAATGGTACAGCATGAAGCCATTGGAGATTGAAAGTCACTATACGAATCTTTCGGAAAACCGCCGGGCCGAGCTGGACGTAGAACGCGACATCATCCTGAATGGTAAGTTCTATAGACAGAAAGGCCAGACCGTGACAGCAAAGGAATGGGAGGAGTGGATTGCAGACAATTCCGTGCCGGAAGACCTGGATATGCTGCAGCGGTATGACACTGACCGCATACCCAGTGACAGCATCGTCACTGACCGCGTGAACACACTGAGGACAACGTTCGCAAGATGGCTGAAAGCCCGTCAGGCGCTTGCTGCCGCACTCCCGAAAGAGCAGGGCGACTCATACGATTTTCTGACTGCCGACATGCACAGCCGAATGACAGGCAAGCTCGAGGCAATTATACCCTATGATAATTATTAGGATTTGATGTAACACCGTGCCAGACACCGTGTGACCACCCAAAAAGGGGCTGGCAGCTCTCGTAGTCTGTCAGCCCCTTCGGTTTCCCCTCCTGAGTAGGAGGGGCTAGGGGTGGTCTGATCCGCCTCTTTACATCGCTATCGGTCCCAGTCCCATACAACTCGTCGTTGTGATGGCCGTCAGGAAGGCTGTGAGAGCGGCCTTAGTTCTGGTCCATCTCGTCACCTTCACCCTTGGTGAACAGCTTGCTTGCAACCTCACTCGACTCACCGTCCTTGATGGCTACAGCCTTCACGGTCGTGGTGTCGCTCAGGGTGAATGCCTCACTGTAGAGAGTACTCTCAGCCGTAGGTGTCGAGCCGTCGGTGGTGTAGCGGATCTCCGCGCCGTCAGGACCACTCATGCTCACCGAGGTAGTCTCGGCAAACGGAGTCGTTCCGCTGATGGTGGGTGCTGCCAGGGTCTGTGCCTGCGAGCCGTTCTGTGAGCCGTTCTGTGAACCGCCGTTGCCGTCGCCGGTGTTGGTGCCCTCGCCCGTGCCGTTGTCATCGCCCTGTTCAGGCTCCTCCACGGTACCCGGGTCAGTACTGGTCACACGCTTCACGATCTCACCATTGCGGTCGTAGCAGGTGATGTTGATGGCCGTGTTGGCCAACTCCTCCTTCAGCGCTACCGTCGGGGTGAACACGATGCGACGGGTACGGATGAGACTCGACTTGACGTCATTCACGTCTGCCACAGCTTTCGCGGACAAACCAAACCTCATGTTGCCCAGGCCGGGCAAGGCAACAGAATGGCCTTCCGTAGCCCACGCCTTGATCACTTCGCCGGCCCCTTTCCAGCAGGCCTGCATAACTCCTTCTGAGACGCCACTTCGTATGGCCGCCTCTTTGATCACCTTCTCTGAGTCGAGTGTCGAATACAGGTCAGGGACCATCACATAACGGTACACTTCTGGACCATCCTTGGAGAACTTAAGCTTCTTCTCCTTCGCTTTGATTTTTAATGCCATAGTTCTTAAAATTTCATGGTATTAAACTATCATCCGGCCAACTACATCGGGTGGTCGATTCCCGCCTTTTAAATATGGTACAAAGTTACAAAAAATAATTGAATTACGCAAACAATTTCGCAATTATTTTACCACAAAATGCAAAGTTTTTTAGTTAAAAATTGCAATCATAAAAATGGGGTATAACGTGCTGTCATACCCCATTACTTTGTATTCATTAAAATTCTAAACTCCGAGCACGATTGCTGGGTCAATGTTCAGTTTGCGGCTGATTTCTCTGCCGGTTTTTAGCGACGGCTCACCCTTACCAGTGATGATCTCACTGATACGGGCTGTACTGAGACCAAGCATCTCTGCCAGTTTACTCTGAGTCAGTCCCATTTCGAACATTCTGAGCTTGATAGTCTCCACCAGAGTTGGTGCAGCTATTGGGTAATGTTCTTCCTCATAGTCAGCAACCAAATCTGAAATCAGGTCAAGCTCCAGCAGGTTCTTATCATCAGCAGGGGTATCATTATTGACAACCTTCAACAATTCATTAATACGCTCGCATGCTGCTTTATACTGTATTTCATTCTTAATCTGCACCATACTTATATATTTTTAATGTCCTTAATCCTGTCATATTCCTCATGTGTACCGACAAATCGCATATATACCTTTTTATTGATGAAGAGCACAATAGCTATAATACGATAGTTGTTACCTTTGATGTCAAATACATATCGGTCATTGCCTACATAGTCGGCGGTGTTGAATGTCTGCTTGATATCGGCAAAGCTGTTCCAATTGGCTTTGCAAACACGCTTATACCAGTCACGCATAGCAACATCGGCATCTGCATGTTTTGCAACGAAATCCCTTATCATGGAAAATGAAATCACTCCCATATTCTCAATTTTGGTGCAAAGATAAGAAAAGATTTCGGTTTTACCAAATATTTTTCGGTTTATTTTAATTTTCGGCGGTTTACCGTTGGCAAAGCAATATGCACTTCACATCTGTAGACTATGTGAGAGCAGGTTTCCTCATAAAGAAAAAGGGTACTTGGACTATTACTCCAGAAGGCGAAGATGCGTTGAAACTGGGTCCGGAGAAACTGCGTGACTTGGCATGGGAGCGATATAACAAATGGTATCGTTCGAAAGAGCCTGCAAATGAGGTGAAGCCCTCTGCACCAGAAGAAGATTCTGATCCCGTCAAGGAAACAATGATTGAACTTGAGACGCTTGAGGAAAGGGCTGCCAACGGTATCCGTGAATATCTGAAGAGCAAGAATCCGTATGAGTTCCAAGACCTTGTGGCTGCCTTGCTGAAAGCGATGGGGTATTACATTCAGTCTGTCGCTCCCCGTGGCAAGGATGGCGGTATAGATGTCGTTGCTTATGTAGATCCGCTTGGTGCCCAGATTCCCCGTATCAAAGTTCAGGTAAAGCACAAGCCGGACACGGCTATTCCTGCTTCTGACGTTCGTGCATTATTGGGTATCCTAAAGGCTGGTGACATAGCCTTGTTTGTCACAAGTGGCATCTATTCTGCTGATGCCAAACAGGCAGCATCGGGTGGTAATAATTTCATTCGTCTTATCGATGGTGACGAGTTCATCCAGATGTGGCAGGAATACTACGATAAGATGTCCGACGATGACAAGAATATGTTGCCCTTGAAGCGCATCTCGTTCCTCGGGAATAACGAGTAGGCGATATTGAAATATTGATTATTGACTGTCTTACAAACTCAGGACACAAAAGTTCCTGACCCCTCTGTGTCATCTGAAAAATAAATAGGAAAAAACTTGCAAGTTACGAATATTTGTCGTATCTTTGCATCGGATTGATGGTCGCACGGGAGCGG
>JAEEGK010032391.1_pt1 | contig 10227 bp, 5 predicted proteins | sample 8958771 | NCBI WGS metagenome assembly JAEEGK01 (sample SAMN16246547, study PRJNA631951) | gut metagenome | biome: gut microbiome; feature: rumen; material: SC-attached | host: Bos | place: Iran: Karaj | collected 2018-10 | reverse complement strand
GCCCACATGGGCTGTCAGATCCAGATCGGCAGTGATACGACCGTTGACGGTGGGATTGGCACGGCTGTAAGCCACAAACTTATCCCAGTCGTCGGCATTGTTGATGAGGTAGAAATCTTCGGCATCCTTGGTGAGGTTAAACTCGATGTCCTTCACCTCGTCGTTAGCTCCTAACGTTGCCTGGGCGTATGGCGGCATGATGATCTTGGTCGTTGCCGGCACGCCAAAGGTGATGTTATAGCTGCCACCACGCAAAGCGGTATAGCTATAGAGTTCCCACACATTAACACACTTCGACAGGTCGAGCACTTCCAGCTGATTGCACTGGTAGAACAGGTTCACACCGATGAAGTCGAGCGTACTGGGCAGTACAACGTTCTTCATGCCACTATACTGGAATACGTCGCGGCTGATGTTGGAGACACCTTCCTCGATGGTCAGGTTCTCCATAGCGGTACAGTTGGCGAAAGCCCAGTCTAGTACGGCGGACAGCGAGCCTGGGAGGGTGACGTCATTCAGCTTTTCGCAGTAGCGGAAAGCATGGTTGCCAATGGAGTTCAACCCCTTAGGCAGCGTCACGCTCTCGAGCTGATTACATTCGTAGAACGCACTGTTGCCAATAGTCTTGACAGAGACTGGTAGCATACAGCGCTGTATAGAGGAACCTCGGAAGGTCTCGTTCTGGATTTGCTGGAGCTGTATGCCGTCTTCAAACACGACTTCCTCGAGTCCTGTCGCTGCATAGAATGCGGCAGCACCCAATGAGGTAACAGAAGCCGGAATGGTGATGGAACCGAGTGCTGTCGTCAATTTGAAAGCATTGTCGCCAATGGTCGTCACCGAACTAGGAATGACAAAGTCGTCAGACATTTTGCTCTCCTGGAACAGCTGTGGACTGATAACTTTCAGTGTGCTGGGCAGAGTGACCTGTTCCAGATTGGTGCAAGCTTGGAAACCTTGACTTCCGATGGTCTCAACCGACTCAGGAACGACAATGCTTGTCAGTTCTGCACATCCTCGGAAAGCACCGTCGCCAATAGTGGTCAATGCCGTGCTTGAGGGGAAATTCACGCTGGTCATTGCCGAGCAGCGACGGAAGGCCTCGTTATCAATCTTGGTGACTGAGGCTGGTATGCTGATGCTTTCCAAGGCGCGGCACTCATAGAAACAGCTGGCTGGGATGGTCTCCAGGTTGATGCCATCGGCAAAGGTGACTGTTGCCAACAAGGAACAACCATTGAAGGCCGAGGTTCCAATGCTGTTCACTGTTGCAGGAATCGTGATGGACGGCAGTGAGGCACATCGGCCAAAAGCATCATTGCCGATAGTGGTCACGCTTGCAGGGATGTTGATACCAGTAAGACCTGAGCTGTAGAAGCAGGCAACAGGTATCGTCTCCAACTGAATACCATTGGCAAAATTCACGGTGGTGAGCGCTGAGCAGTCACGGAAGACATTCTCATTCATGGTGGTTACCGATTGCGGGATGTCCACTGGCTGCAGTTTCGTACAGCCCTGGAAAGCTCCCATACCGAGAGTGGTCACACCCTCGTAGATGGTCACACTCTCCAGACTGGCGCACTGATAGAAGGCACCTTGTCCTAAGACTGTACAATAGATATCAGCGGTCTTCACGCCACTGTTCCAGAACACGTTCTTATCCATCGAGGTGATGGTGACAGGGATGGTTACTGCTGTCAGACCAGTACAGTCACGGAAGGCATCTTCCTCCAACTTCGTGACATTGGCAGGGAACTCAATACTCGTGAGACCAGAGCATTGATAGAAAGCCTGGTATTTGATGGTATTCACGGAGGTTGGTATCTCCACATTGTTTAACAGCGGATTCTGTGCGAAGGCTCTCGACGCAATCACTGTCAGCTGGTTCGAAATCGTTACTGTAGTCAGTTTGGGGTCTGCCTGGAAACACATCTCGCCGATGGTCTTCACCGTGTTAGGCATGGTGAACGAGGTCAGTGCGTCGCAACCACGGAATGCGCTGTTTCCAAACGACTCTACCACGCAGTCAGAGGCAAAGGTAACGCTAGTCATGCCCTTGGCCTGACGGAAAGCCTCGTCGCCGATGGTCTTCACGTTCTTACCAATATATAAAGAGGTGAAGTTACTCTTTTGATAGAAGGCGCTGTTGGCAATGGCCACCACGGGACTGCCGTCGATGTCGTCAGGAATGACGAGGGCAAAGTCAGCAGAAGGCGTGAAGCCTGGGTCGAAGCCAGTAATGGTGAGCTCGTTATCGCTATTGCGAGTGTAGTTCAGCGGTACGAGGTTCTGATCAGCAATGGCCTTGGTGGGATCGTTGGTATAGCCATCAGCAGAGCGATAGACACGCTTGCTCTCGTCGCTGGTCAGCACGGGTTGCGGATCGACGCCGATGGTCTGTCCCCAGACCAGGTCAGCGCGATCATTCTGCAAGTAGAAGGCCACCTTTCCGTTGGCTATCTCGTCTGCCGTTGCCTGATTGCCCTGAATGGTACCTAAGGGGTTCAAGAAGTGGCAATTGCTGATGGTGCCGACTTTGTTGCGCAAGAATGTGGCGCAGTCGCTGGAACCCATACCATTGGCAAAGGTTGCTGTCAGCAATGAGTTGGAGATGTTAGTGGTTCCTGCCCAGCTATATACCACAAAACCGGAGGAACCTGTCTTGTTGGATCCGGCAGTGATCGTTCCGTCATAGATACAGTCGTTGATGGTCAGTACATGGTTGTCATTAAATGAATTATAAGTCAAACCTGCTGCTCCACGGGCACCATTGGTATAGGTGATGTCAACAGAGCTGTGACAGCGCTCTATGAGCGTACTGCCATTGGTCCAGCCAACAATGCCTGCCACACCCTCATGTGTGGCAGTGATGGTGCCTGCCGTATTCAGATTGCGGATGGTTCCGCCCCACACATAGACAAATGGCGCAAAGCCGTAATAGCCTGACGACGGCACGGGTATTCCTGCATCCGTGTACATTTTCTGCACAGCGTTATCCGTCACATAGTGGACAGTCAGCGTGTGACCCTGTCCGTCGAAGATGCCAGAGAAGTATTTTCTGTAGTTGGTGTTACTATAATGTCCATTGCCTACCATCGTCTGGTCGTCGCCCAAGTCTATGTCGGCAGTCATGCGGGCATTGACATTTGCAAAGCCGTCGTCAATCATCATAGCGAACCGCTTCCAGTCATTGGCACTGCCCAGGAGATAATATCCGTCATCGTCAATCTGCAATTCACCTTCATCAGGCGTGTTAGAGAAGCCTTCCATCGTACGGTATACACGTTTCGATTCGTCGCTGGTCAGCACTGGCTGAGGGTCGACGCCGATGGTTTGTCCCCAGAACATCTTTCCGCGACCAGCCTGCAGCTTATAGGCAATCTCGCCACTGGCCAGCTGCGCGTCAGTAATCTGCGTGCCCTGCAGCACGCCGATTCCGTTGAGGTAGAAACAATTGGTGACAGTACCACTGTAGCGAAGGAAGGTAACCGTGTTAGAACCTGTTCCGCAGTCGAAAACAGCTGTCAGCAGACAGTTAGTGGCCGTGGTCGTCCCATTGTCGGTGTAACCCACAAAACCTCCGTTATGCATTTTAGCATCGGTGACAATAGAGCCGTCAAAAATGCAATCGTTGATAGTCAGCGTACCACGGTAGTTGACTCCTACAATGCCGCCAAAGGAGTCACCACTTCCTGTCGCCGTGATATTGACGGAACTGTGACAATGCTCGATGGTATTGACACCCTGCGCATGGCCTGCTATACCTCCTCCGCTGTTTCCTGCACTACCGGAAATCTGCATGGTGCCTGCCGTATGCAGGTTGCGGATGGTGGCACCTGTAATATACCAGAAAGGAGCAATACGGATATCCGTAGATACATAATTAACAGTCAGCGTATGTCCCTGTCCATCGAACACGCCGCCAAAGGGATGCGCTGAACTGCCAATCATGGTCTGGCAATCGCCCAGATCGATGTCTGCCGTCATGCGGGCATCGACATACGAGAAGCCTTCATCCACCATCGTGGCAAACGCCCGCCAGTCGTCCACACTTCCAATCTTATAGTAGCCGTCGGCGTCAGTCTGCAACATAGCGTCATCAGGATTGTTGGTGAATCCGCTGGCCGAACGATAAACGCGCTTGCTCTCGTCGTTGGTCATCACGGGAACAAGGTCTTCACCGATGGTCTGTCCCCAGAACATCTGTCCGCGACCAGCCTGCAACTTATAGGCAATCTCACCACTGGCCAGCTTTTCGTCAGTAGCCTGCATGCTGGCGGGAATAGTACCCGGCCATTGTTTGACAAAACAGTTGGAGTACGTCCCCCTGGCAATGTCGTAGCTTCCACCAGTATAGTTGAACGTGCCAAGCGAGAGGCAGCTGGAGACAGTGGCAGAGCCCCCGCTGTTAATATAGCCGACGAAGCAGCCGTTGTAGCTGCCACTGCTGTTGACTGTCCCCGTAAAGAGACAGTCGCGCATCACAATATGGCCACTCTTGTAACCATCGACACAACCCACTAAGGCAGCAGCCTCGTCCCAACCGGTTCGCGTGTCGGTTGTGATGACAGAGCTCCACACATTCTCTATTGTCGTCGTTCCATAAATAACGCGAGCTATCACGGCCGGCTGGCTGCCAGAAGTGTTGTTAATCGTACCATCCACATGGATATTCTTGACGGTAGCCGCCTGAAGCATGGCAAAGGGAGCCGTCTGCGACGTCCCCGTATAATGCACCGTCAGCGTATGGCCCTGTCCGTCGAACGTTCCCTGATAGGCATATGTCGGACTGTCTTCGTGCCCACTGTCACCCAGCATCGCCTGGCTTTCGCCCAGGTCGATATCTGCCGTCATCTTTGCATTGGCCGTGGGATTGGTAACTACGAGTGTGGCAAACGCTTTCCAGTCAGCTGCTGTGCCAATCTGATAATACCCGTCGGCATCCTGCACGAGGGTCTGAGCCCACGTCCCCGTCAGTATTCCGACGAGGAGGAGCATCATGGTTGATAGTCTTTTTGTCATAATTATTTGGTTTTTAATTATTTACTTTTGCAAAGATACGAATTATTTCCAGAACCGCCAAAGGATTAGCAGATTATTTTCACTTTGGGCTATAAGAAGGGGGAGGAACATATTGGAAGAACGACGCAGAGGGATGAATAATCAGCCAAAACAACTAATTTTTATACTGATTTGGCTGATTATCCAATAAATTCTGGTTCCTCCTGTTCCAGCGTCGGAGCACTGCTGCCACCACTGATCAAGATGATGTTCCTCTCTATTTCGGCAATATGGCTTTCCCTGACGCCACTTTCTTGTGCATAGTGACGCCAATGGGCAACAACATCCGTTATTTCGTCAATAATCTCACCACAATGTCGGATGCCGGCCTTTTCTCCAACAGTCAGGAGATCCTGACGGGTAAAGTCATCCTGTTTCCCATTCAGCGAGAGCTGGTGCTGTCCTGTCCAACGGCCTCCAGGCTTGTAAGAGTAGCACAGATCGTAGGCAGGCGAAAACATCCATTGTCCCTGTTTGTCCATGAGGAAAGAGAAGTTCTTGGTGTGGTCGTCGTGATTTCTGGCCACAACGTTAAAGACCATTCTTCGGAACAGCTGAATGGAGGTCTCCATCGGCAGATTCATTCTTCGGATAATAGCGAAAATCTCTTCGTACGAATGACGTTGGTCTCGGTCAAGATGGACAAGTCCGGCCACCGTCTGCATGTGAATCTTCTCACCATGATTCGTCCGGTCAAAACGTCGCGTCATGAAATGGTGATTATCCCCCTCGTCCAACAACCGGCATTCCGACATTTCTATACCACAATCTTGAGCCATTTTATAATAGGCATACTCCACATTGCCGATACCTTTAGGATTCTCCATGACAGAGCCATGTTCAGAATAAGTAACACCGTCGAACTTCAGCAGCCAGTAGCCAAAGCCATCGGGAGCCTTGACCTGCCCGGAACACACTTCGTTAGTCTGTTCGTTATAGGCAATAATAGCCTTCGGCTTAGCACCACCTGCTGACGTTCCCACACGGAGAATGTCGAGGATGGTCTTGTCTTCCCGACACATCCGCTCTTGGAAGGCTTCCCGCTTTGTAAAAATATCCTCTGCCAGCCGCGTCAATTCATCAATATAAATCTCCGTCGATTGGTCCAGCAGAGCCGAAGCCTTGCTGGGTTCGAATTCCAAAGCGCCCATGGCTCGCCGTCCTACGTAGCAGAGGCGTTCCAAAGGTGTTATCTCCCCTATCGCCAGTCCCTGGCGCGTGAACCATTCTGTGATTATCTGATTACCGAATTTATCTGGCAGGGCATCGGCTATCAGTCCCGGTAAGCCTTTAAAACAATCTGTTCTGTTTGCGGGAAAAGAGAAAGGACGAGAACCATGTGTCAACGGCATTGTCAACGGAGCAAGCTCCAAACCGTTGCGACGATACTGGCTGTCGTATTCGAATACAGCCATTTCTGTCGAGTTGTCCCATATCAAAGAGCCAACGAACTGACCCCAGAGTTTTACATCTACGATTAAGTTCTCCATTTAGCTTTCCTTTCTGTGTCTTACACGTCGCACCGTTTTTCCCTGCATCCTGCGCAACTGCATCGGACTGATGCCGAGTTCGGGTAACAGGGTCTCCAGATTCTCCAGGACCCCCAACGTACGAAGGATGCTGATAAGCAATAGAACGGACACTGTTTCACCACGTTCCAATCTTACCACAGTTCCCATACTGACACCCGACCGCTCAGCCAGTTCGCTTTGTGTCATTTCCATCCGCATCCTATAGTCGCGGATTCTGCTTCCTATTCTTTGCAGAATGATAGGATCACTCAACTCCGTCCACATAACCTTCTCCTTTTTGCCTGCAAAGATAGTGTAATTTCTAATATCTTGCAAATAAAATGCAAAAAACTTGCTTAATTTGCAAGATATTATCAATTATTCAGGATCAGCAGCCTCCTCAATCTCTGCATCGGGAGCCTCCAACTTCGGAGCACTGCTGCCACCACCCTCCAGGATGATGTTCACAATACCCACGGCATCGGTGATGGTGATTTTGGGGTTATCATCATCGTCGAAATCGCCATTGACATTAGCAGCCTCGATGTTAAAGCCCTCGGCAGGATTGCCCAGGATATAGTTCACCACACTCACCGCATCGGTGATGGTGACGGCACGGTCGCCGTTGGCATCGCCTAACAGTGCCGTAACGTCGAAGGTCACGGAGGAGGCTGGTGACAGCCTGCCGTCGGAGAGTTTCAGCTGGTAGTGCAGGATGTGGTCGCCTTCCTCAAGTTTTCTGGCATCGATGGTCGTCGATAGGTTTGTGATGGCACTCTCCCTGATGTGTGCATCGTCGGCGTCGAACCAGTAGAGAATGGCCGTAGCTGTGGTAGTGGCCAGTTTCATGAACATCTGGGAGACGGGAACGCCGGCAGTGCCCTGGTTGTCAACAAGCTGGTAGTGCAGGGTATGAATGCCGTCCATGAGGCCCGAGGCATCGATGGCGGTGGCTCCGCTGGGAATGGAGGCCGTCGTCGTGGCGGTGCTTGCGTCGTTGTCGTCAAACCAATAGCGCAGTTTTGCGGCCGTCAGTTGTCCCTGGGACTTGATGAAGAGCTTGGAATAAGGTATGCCAGGTACGTCGTTCTGGTCGACCACCTGGTAGTGGATGACGTGGATGCCGTCGACGAGCGCTGCTGCGCTGACGGTTCCGCCAGTGAGATCAGAAGCGTAGAGGTTGTCTGAGTCGCTGTCAAACCAGTAGCGTAGCGATGCTGCCGTTGTAGCCTCCGGCAGTCCTGACAAGTCGACGATTTCCGACAAGTCGATGTCGGGCACATCCTGTCCTCTGGCTCCGATGCTCAGACCTGAGAGCAATATAACTAGAAACAGAAACTTTCGCATAAGCTCACATTGTAAACTATTTCACTTCAATCGTTACGCCCAGCTGACCATCGGCATCAGTTTTCTCGTCAACATCCATCTTAGTAATCAGAGGATAAGTCGGTGTGGTATTGTATGGCATCAGACCACCATAGAGGCCGACCTCCTTGCCGTCGGTGCCCTTGAAATTAGCCTTGATGTCATCATTTAATTCGAAAGTATCCAAGTCCTTGAACACTTTTTCAACACCATGAGTGCAGTTAATGCATCCGCCATGAAATATATTAGAAGCATAATTGCCAATATTTACGAATGTGCTAATGCAATTTGTGGCTTGGCCTGTTTCAGCTATTCCTGCCTCGGAGTATCCTGGTGCATAGAAGATACAGTTATAGAAACGTACTATGTCAGATCTGTGATTGCCCAAATACGTTTGAAGTACACAATTCGTAGCTGTGATGGATGCATTATCAGAACGTTCAGAGATACCACAATAACTGTTAACTAAATATGCTGAACTATTACCCTTGACACCAATCCCTTCAAGAACTTTGCAGTTAACCACCATGATATTAGTGATAGCATCCGAATAATCATATCCCGAAATCCTTTGGATTTGGCTTTTCAAGAAATAGGGATTACTGAATGTTCCTTGTAAGTAAACAATATTTTGACACTTGATGCCTTCCATCGTAAATTGTTTGGCATCGTCTGAAGGAATATTGATAGTGAACTCTCCAGAAATGATAGTAGGGTTGTCACTGGCAATACCAGTACCACGTAATGAAATGGCTTTTCCGATATTTATTGCCTGAAAGATTCCTCCAGACAGACTGATGATATCGCCACTTATCGCGTCAGCTACTGCCTGTTTCAAGGCAGTACCCCCATAATAATACGTTGTATTCTCACCACTGGTTAGCGAAGCCACCAAAGCGTTCTGTGCAAAACTCACGGTTGCAACCAGCACGGCAACCAAAGATAATAAGACTTTCTTCATAACAGTATAGATTTTATTGCTTGCAAAGATACGAATAAACGAGGAAAATGCAAAATAAATCGGCATTTATTTTTATTGTCGAGTGAAAGTATCCTTCGAGACAACGTCTCAAAGATACGAATAAACGAGGACAATGTTCAATGGTCAATGGTCAATGGTCAATGTTTCGTTAACAATCAACAACCGAAACTAAAATTATTGTAATTATCCTTTGATAATTAAAGCTTTTTCAATACCTTTGCAACGAAAATGCTGCGGAAGCAGAAAAACAACCAGCCTATTATTTACATAAGCGATATGAATATAACTGAAAACATGAAGAATTTGTCAGCAAAGGCACTGATCACATTTGTACTGCTGACAGCCCCTGTCTTGATGATATGGGCACAAGAGGCCAACAAGAAGTATGCGCTGACCACGCAGATGTTTCTGAACGAACTGAAGGAACAGGCGAAACAGCCGGTGGGTACCCGTCGGCACACCCCTGCACGACGTTTTAACGGAAAGCTGAAGTCTGAACAACGCCTCATAGCCAGTCCCGACACAGTGGGCGGTGTGGTGTATATCTCATGCTTCATCCATCTGAAGGATGCCGGCAATCTGAGTGCAGTGCGTTCCCTCGGTGTGGAGGTTGAGGAGACCTTCGACGGGTTGGACTTCGTCACAGCCCGTGTACCGGTCAAACAATTGGAGGCGTTGGCAGACATCGACAACGTGACAAAGATCAAGGTGGCACGGCGTATGCGCCTGCTGACTGACGAAGCACGGAAAAAGACCAACGTTGACGACCTGCTGACGCAGTCGCCCGACGCCTTGGCGTTAGGTGTGAACAGCAAGTACGACGGTTCGGGGGTTATACTCGGTGTCATCGATACGGGTATCGACTTCAGGCACATTGCCTTCAAGGATAAAAACGGTAACAGCCGCATCAAACGGGCATACGTCTATAAAGGTTCGAGTGGCACAGAATACACAGAATCAAATATCAGTTCTGTCACAACCGATGACAGCACAGAAGACCACGGTACCCACACGGCATCCACTGCCGGAGGTTCCAGCGTCATTGTGAGTGGAAACAACGTCACCGTGACCGACGACCATGCCAATGCCACCTATGGTGGTATGGCACCTGGTGCCGACCTCTATCTGGCCGGTATTAATGGCCTGAACGATACAGGCTTGACAAATGCGTTGAAGAAGATGGTGTCATACGCCGACGCACAGGGCAAGCCGCTGGTGGTCAGCAACAGCTGGGGCTCCGGCTGGGGACCTCGCGACGGCACGGGCGAATGGGCAACTTTGGTGGAACAATACTTTGGCGACAGCCAC
>JAEEGK010032389.1_pt1 | contig 10227 bp, 7 predicted proteins | sample 8958771 | NCBI WGS metagenome assembly JAEEGK01 (sample SAMN16246547, study PRJNA631951) | gut metagenome | biome: gut microbiome; feature: rumen; material: SC-attached | host: Bos | place: Iran: Karaj | collected 2018-10 | reverse complement strand
ATGTAGCATTTGGGCATCTTTGGATATGTGTTCTCAGTGCAGCTTCTACATTTTGACCGTCAGGATATTCCGTTATCTTCTGAAATTCATCGATAGCAACCAAACAAGGCTTGTCGGTCGTTTTAAGATAGACAAATATCTCGTCGAGAGTAATTGCTGGATTAGTATATGCACCCAAGCCAACTCCCCATACAGGATTGCCATTCATATCGAAAGAAATCTGCTGCTGTATGGATTTCAGGGTGCCAACAAATTTCTCCCAAGTCTTCCTGCCGCGTGGTTTTAATTCATCGAGTATAGCCTGCCCCAGAAGACTTACAAAGTCGGCTAAAGAGCTTGTGGCATATATATCGATGATAAACGTATAGTACTTTTCCTTAATTTCAGGCTGTGCAAAACAATGATGGATCAAGTCTGTTTTGCCTAGTCGCCGAGGAGATATCAAGGCCATGTTGTTGTCATTGGTAAGCAACTTTACCAAATCCACAGTTTCTTGTGCTCTGTCGCAGAAGTATTCGGGACCTGCATATCCTTTGGTTACAAACGGATTTCTCATACTCTTTTATCCTTTATAATTACCTTTTCGGCTGCAAAGATAAGCAATTATCAAATACAAACAAAGCTTTTATCAAAAAAATGATAATCAAAAAAATGATAATCATAAATTTGACACACGGTTGGTGACGTTAATCCTTTATTTGGGTTTTGGGCCAATTGACTAGGTAGAGTTTTTCGGTGGCGCGGGTGAAGGCGGTGTAGAGCCAGTGGATATAGTCGGGGGTGAGCATGTCGTCGGTCATGTAGCCTTGGTCTACGTAGACATGAGCCCACTGGCCGCCCTGGGCCTTGTGACAGGTCACAGCGTAGGCGTATTTTATCTGTAGGGCGTTGTAATACTTATCCTCCTTGAGCTTTTTTATGCGTTCGGGCTTGGTGGGGATGTCGGCGTAATCTTCCATCACGGCATTGTAGAGCGCCTCCTGCTGGTCGCGTGTGAGCGATGGGGCCTCGGTGGTGAGCGAGTCGAGGATGACGGTAGCGGTGAACTCATAATCGTCGTAATCGGGCAGCGTCATAGTGACCTCGGCAAAGCGGAAGCCGAAGAGCTCATGTACATTGCGCACGCGCTGCACCACAGCGATGTCGCCGTTGGCGAGGAAGGTGGGAGACCCCGCCCCTATCCCCTCCCCTGTTATGGGCGGGGAACTTTTGGGGGTATCTTTCACCCAGTAATAATTGTTTTTTACTATCATGATCTGGTCGCCACGGCAGAGTTCGTCTTCGCGGTCGAGGACAGTGTTGCGGATACCCTGGTTATAGATGTTGGCGCGCTTGTTGCTGCGGGTGATGACCATAGTCTCGTCCATGCCCGCACGACTGTAGCTGGTGGCAAGCGACTCTATCAGTTCGTCGCCTGGCACATTTATTATATCAGGGAAGCCCTGGAAACGGATCTTAGGCAGACTCCATCCGCCATCAGCCATCATACATCTCACCTGTGTGGCATTCCACAGTATGCCGGAATCCTGGCTCTGGCGGAGCACCTGGTTGAGGTCGCACTCGTAGACACGCATGCCGTAGGCACGGAGCACATCGGGCATCAGGGCGGGACTCTCGTCTTCGCCTACAGGTGGCAGCTGGGCCTTATCGCCTACTAGCAGCAGGCGGCAATTCTGTCCACTATACACAAACTGCATCAAATCGTCGAGCAGGCAGCCTGAGCCGAACGAGCTCTCGCCATAACCCTGATTGGCAATCATCGACGACTCGTCGACTATAAACAGGGTGTCGTGATTATTGTTGAAGTTGAGATTGAACGACGAGATGTCGCCAGCCGATTTCTGACGATAGATGCGGCGATGGATGGTATAAGCTGGATGACCAGCATTGAGCGAGAAGACTTTGGCTGCACGACCTGTAGGGGCCAGCAGTATCATCTTCTGCTTGAGGGTGGTCATAGCGCGAACGACGGCTCCGGCAAGGGTGGTTTTACCCGTACCAGCCGAACCGCGGAGTATCATCGCCACATGATCGTCGCGGTCGGTCATAAACATTGAGAACACGTCGATGGCATGCTCTTGTTCGGGTGTCGGCGTAAGCCCGAGGGCCTCACGAATGCGGTATTTAAACTCGTCGATAATCATTTCGGGTGCAAAGATAATATTTTTTTCCTACGGATTATACGGATTAAACAGATTTTTTCGTACCTTTGCAGCCGAGTTATGCAGATGAATAATAAATTAGTGAATATCGTGCTGGCTGTGATAGCGGTATGCTTGCTTGCGCTGTGCGTGGCCAGTGTGATGAATGTGAAGTAGATGGACGCCAAAAAGACGATAATACGCATAGGGCGAAACACGCTCTCGTTTACCACTCTCGATGCTGCCAGCGCCGAGCAGCCAATAGTATTCCGCCCATACGTGGTACGTGGCGGCATATCGATGTCGGCCAACCTGCGCGAGGCTATCAGAACGCCAGAGGTACTGAACGAGGAGATGATGAAGGCACAGGTACTAATAGACACGCAGCCGCTGCTGGTACCTGTGGAGGAGTTTGACGAGGCCGATAAGGAGAAACTGTTTGAGTACTCGTATCCTGCCGGACAGGAGAAGCGTGTGGTGCTGTATAACGTGCTGCCCGATCTGAAGGCCGTGTGCCTGTTTGCCGTAAACAAGAATGTGGCAACGGTGCTGGGCGACAGGTTTGATGCCGGCGTTGACTATATACACGCACTGACACCCGTGTGGCGCCAACTGCATCAGCGCAGTTTCACGGGCCATCGCAACAAGCTGTACGGCTACTTCCACAACAAGCAACTGCATATCTTCAGTTTCCAGCAGAACAGATTTAAGTTCTGCAACACGTTTGATGCCGCCCATGCACACGACGCACTGTACTATCTGCTGTACGTGTGGAAGCAGCTGCGACTGGAGAACGAACACGACGAACTGCACTTGGTGGGCGACATACCAGAGCAGGAGTGGCTGATGGACGAGGTAAAGAAATATGTGGCTAACGCCTACGTGATAAACCCACAGGCTGACTATCAGGATGCCCCTGCCACAAAGATTAAGGGCATGCCATACGACTTGATGACACTTATAACCCGCGGACGATGAGAATTATTACAGGAAAATATAAGGGTAGGCACTTTGATATCCCACGCTCGTTTAAGGCGCGGCCTACTACCGACTTTGCCAAGGAGAACATATTTAATGTGCTGACCAGATACATCGATTTCGAAGGCATCAGCGCCCTCGACCTGTTCTCAGGTACAGGCAGCATATCGCTCGAACTGGTGTCGCGCGGATGCGAACACGTGGTGAGCGTAGAGATGGACCGCGACCACCACAGGTTTATCCAGGAATGCTTCCGCAAGCTTCTGGGCGATCACGGGGACAGGTCGCGTGATTCGCTCGGAACGAGCGATCATGGACCTGTCCCCATGATCGCTATCCGCGGCGATGTGTTCCGCTATATCAAGTCGTGCAAACAGCAGTTCGACTTTATCTTTGCCGACCCGCCTTACGCGCTGAAGGAACTGCCAACGATACCTGGACTGATATTTGAGAAAGGACTGCTGAAGGACGATGGCATACTGGTGTTTGAGCACGGCAAGGACAACGACTTCAGTAGCGATCCCCACTTTGTAGAGCATCGCACATACGGCAGCGTAAACTTCTCGATTTTCAGAAAAGAGGCGACAGCATCCTTGTAACGCTCTCCCAAAGTCGGGTGAAGAATCCGTTACCCCTCTGCTTACATACATCCTCGAACGACACGGCCTGAGCAAGGTCGCGCATAAACATGTTTTTCATGCGGAGTGCCACACCCTCGTCGAAGAAGAAGATGTTGGCCTCGAAGTTATTCTCGAAACTGCGGAAGTCGAGATTGGTAGATCCGCAGGTAGTGATAGCATCATCACACACCAACAACTTGGAGTGGAGGAATCCGGCCTCGTAGAGACTCACCTTGACGCCAGCCTCCTGAATCTCGCGCAGATAGCTGCGACTGGCCCACTCTACAAATCGGGCATCGCTGCGGCGCGGACACAGCACACGCACATCGACACCAGCCAGCGCAACAGTCTTAAGGGCAAAGAGTACTGACTCGTTGGGCAGGAAGTAAGGAGTCTCGAGATACAGATAGCGACGGGCACCAAGAATAATGCGCACGTAGCCCTGCATAATCTCAGGATAAGGCGTGGTGGGACCGCTGGTTACGACCTGTGCCAGACAGTTGTTGGTAATCTGTTCGCAACGGGGATAGTACTTGCGGTCGGACAGCAGTGTGCGGTCGACGAAATACCAGTCGACCAGGAAGGCGCGCTGCAGGGCGTGAACTCCCCCACCCGACACGCGAAGCATGGTGTCGCGCCAAGGCTGACCGCCAGTACCCTTAACGTAGCGCTGGGCTATGTTCATGCCGCCGATATAGCCCACAGTGCCATCGATGACGATGATCTTGCGGTGGTTGCGGTAGTTGACCTTGCTGGTGAACGACGGGAAATGCACAGGCATGAACGAACGGACCTCGATGCCTGCCTCACGCATGCGCTCGAAGAAACGGTGATGCACATTCCAACAGCCCACGTCATCGTAGATGAGACGGACCTCGACACCCTGACTGGCCTTGTCGATAAGTGCATCGGCCACCATAGTGCCCAGTGAGTCTTCGGCAAATATGTACATATCGATATGGATGTGCTCCTTGGCGCGACCTATGTCCTCCATCAGTTCGGAGATGAACTGGTAGCCATCAGTACATATATCCACCAGATTATCCTTGAACGGCAGGGCCAGGTTCTGATTAATAAAGAGGTCGATGAGCGGCTTGTGCTTATCGGGCAGACGCAGATTCTGCTGCTCGGCAAACTCAAGCATAGAGCGCTTGGTAAGCTGGTTCATAGTGCGCTCGCTGACATAACGCTCCTTGCGGTGGTTGATGCCGAAGAAGAGGTAGAAGACGATACCAACCACGGGTACGAAGTATATCACCAGTGCCCACGCCATAGTCTTGGCGGGTTGACGGTTATCCATCACCACGTGGATGATGGCGACAGTCACCACCACGTAGTACACTAGCCATATAATATTAAACCAACTCATCGTCCCAGTCTCTTCGCCAGTTCGTCGTATATCTCCTTTACACGTTTGTATTCTGTCATTATAGCCACATAGTCTTCCTTACACGTCTTGAGTTGGGCCAGCAGTTCCTTCTGCTTGGCACCAAGACAGTAGTAGCGGAAGTCTAGCACCAGATGCTCTACATGCTGGCGCAGACCGCCCTCGCGCTCCTTGAGCTGGAATATTCTGCTGAGCTGGTAGTCATCGACAGACAACTTTGCGGCAATTGAACTTATCTCGTAGTCAGAGTGGCGCGTCAAGTAGTCAGTGGCCTTGAATCCCTCCTCGCCGCAATGTGCTACCACCTCGCGCAGTATCTTGTTGTAGACGGGATTGCTGTTGAAGCTAAGTCCATCAGAGTCCATATCGAAAGCGATGAACTGCGCTACTGAGAAGTTGATGGTCTCGCCGTCGTCGGTCTGCAGATTCTCGTAGATTATCTTCTCGCCATCGCGGACGATAGCCATAACCAGCATTTCCTCGATCTTTGCCATCTTCTCGTCGATGGTGTGCAGACCTATTGCGATGGGCTTGCCCTGAGCCTCCTTTTCGGCTTGTATAGCGTTATGAGCCTGTTCGCGACTGTACTCCTTTTCCTTCTCCTCGCGGTCGCGACTTATCATGCCGTTCATCGACTGGAGCAGAGTTTCCTCCTTGAGGCCCAGGCGGCGTGAGAGTTGTGTGAGGTACTCATCGCGCAGCAACGAATCGTCGACCACAGATATGCTCTTGACTATGCCACCGATGGCCTCTGAACGCTTAACAGGGTCAGTGACGTTCTCGACCGTCAGCTTGGTCTTAAACGAGATAAAGTCCTCGGCATGTTCCTCGATATATGCCTTGAACTCAGTAGCGGTGTGCTTGCGGGCGAATGAGTCTGGGTCGTCGCCATCGGGCAATAGCAGCACCTTAACCCTCATACCCTCGGCCAGCAGCATGTCGGTTCCTCGCATAGCAGCGTGGATACCAGCCTCGTCGCCATCGTAGAGCAGTATGATGTTGGGGGTGAATCGGCGCAGCAGTTTTATCTGATGTTTGGAGAGCGCTGTACCACTGTTGGCTACCACATTCTCAATTCCGCACTGGTGCATGGCTATCACGTCGGTATAGCCCTCAACCATATACACGCAGTCCTCTTTGGCGATAGCCTTCTTGCCTTGATACAAGCCATAGAGCTCGCGTTCCTTGTGATATATCTCTGAGTCGGGTGAGTTCACGTACTTCTGTTGCACGCCCTTGGTGCGAGCATCGAGCAGGCGACCACCAAAGGCCACCACCTTACCGCTGACATTGAACCAGGGGAAGATGACACGACCTGCGTAGCGGTCGTACACACCCTTTTCGCCCTTGATGCACAAACCTGTCTTAATCAGGAACTCCTCCTGATAGCCGGCCTTCTTGGCGGCCAGAGCCAGAGCATCGCGCTTGCTGAGCGAGAAACCCAGGTTGAACTTCTCTACAATATCATCGCGTATGCCACGACTGCGGAAATACTGACGACCAATGGCCACACCATCAGGATCGGTATTCAGGATATCCTTGAAGTAGTTCATCGCCCATTCATTGACGATGAACATCGACTCGCGGTCGCTCTGCTCGCGTTTCTCCTCGTCAGTGAGTTCCTTCTCCTGTATCTCGATGTTATACTTCTTGGCCAACCATCGCAGAGCCTCTGGATAGGTTATCTGCTCGTGCTTCATCAGGAAGTTGATGGCTGTGCCACCCTCGCCACACGAGAAACACTTGCATATCTGCTTGGTGGGCGACACCATGAACGATGGTGTCTTATCGTCGTGGAACGGGCACAAGCCCTTATAGTTTACACCCGACTTCTTAAGCGTAACAAACTCGCTTACCACATCGACAATGTTGGTGGCATCGAGTATCTTGTCAATCGTTTCTCTGTCGATCATACACTACGGTTTCATGAAGACAAAGTAAACAGCCATGACCAGACAGAGTGCCGCGGCAGCGTGATTCCAGTGCAATTCCTCATGCTGGAATACAAAGTTGGCGATGATAGCAAACACCACGAGCGAGATGCACTCCTGGATGACCTTGAGTTGAACGAGGTTGAACGGACCGCCATTGTCGACAAAGCCTATACGATTGGCTGGAACCTGACAGCAGTACTCGAAGAAGGCAATCACCCATGAGAACGCTATCACGAGATACAGCGGCCAGTTGGTAGAGACACCCGACTGCTGCAGGCGCAGATGGCCGTACCAGGCGAATGTCATAAACACATTGCTCAAGATGAGCAACAGGATAGTATATATACCGTTTGTCATACCTATTATTATTTACGGGTGCAAAGTTACAACATTTTTTTTAATGTATAATGTTTAATTTTTAATTTTTCGTATCTTCGCACCAAAAATCGGAGAACCCGATGCTAGCGATAGCACCGGGTTCTGATATCAGCCGAAGAAGCTCCGATTTCGAAGCATATCTTTCCTTTCTCAGGTATGAAGGCGTGCTGCGCCGCATCCCAGTAAGTCAAGTCGCTCTTGGCCACTTCGAGCACCACCTCACAGGTCTCGCCCGCAGGGATAGTAACACGGCGGAAGGCTTTGAGCTGACGCTTGGGGTGCTCAACCTGCGAATCGGGATAGCTGGCATAGAGCTGCACCACCTCGTCGCCATCCATCGCACCTGCATTCTTTACAGGCACTGAGATGTAGATCGTCTGCTTGTCCTGCTTCAGCACTTTGGCATCGCCATACTCGAAACGGGTATAACTCAGTCCGTAGCCGAACGGATAAAGCGGTGTGCCCTTGAAATACATATAGGTACGACCATTAAGGATATCGTAATCCATCATCTCTGGCAGATCCAGAATATCCTTCACCCACGTCTGGGTGGTACGACCTGCTGGGTTAACCTTACCAAACAGCACATCGGCCACGCCATGACCCTGCTCCTGAGAGCAGTGGGTGACCTGCAGAATAGCCGGCAGGTGCTGGTTGCTCCAGTTGATGGTGTATGGGAAACTGCTCACAAGCACAAGAACCGTGTTGGGATTGATGGCCTGCAGACGACGTATCTCATCCTCATCGGGCAACTGCAACGAATGGCGATCGTTGGCCTCACGACCATCGCTTGGCACAGGACAAACCTTCCAGGTACGATCAGTGCCATAGGGGTGATTGCCTGTGCACACCAATACCATATCGGCCTGACGAGCCAAAGCCTCAGCACGACCAAACTGATTATCAGGCGCATAGAGTATCTCTATGCCATACTCACGGCCAGCCTCCTGCATAGCTTTCAGGATGGTGTTCTCGTAAGGAGCAGTGCCGCTATACCAGTCGTACACTATCTTATCGGCATAAGGACCAACCACGCCTATCTTCTTTACACCCTTGATGGGCAAGATGCCATCGTTCTTGAGCAGCACTACGCTCTTGGCCGTTACCTCGCGCACAAACTGCTTTACCTCAGCACGCTCATAGGGAGGCATAGCCGTAGAGTCCTTGCCTATCTCGGCATACGGGCACTTGTCGTCGAGCAGTCCAAGTTTCAGTGCCACATAGATGTTACCCTTGATTACTTTTTCGATTTCGGCCTCAGTCACCAGTCCTTTCTCTACAGCCTCCTTAAGGTATGGCTGGAAGCGATCGAGGAACTGACTGGTACCAGCTTTTACTACTCCTGCAGCAGCCGCTGGCAGATCGGGGTAATAGTGATGGGCACTTACCAGCATGCCATAGGCTCCGCCATCAGTACAGATTATACCATTGTTGCCCCACTCCTTACGGGTTATCTCGTCGAGACAAGGATGCACGCACATCGGGATACCATTCCAACTATTATACGACGCCATAAACGCACGACTGCCACCTTCAGTAATACCCTTATAGAAAGGATATGAGTAATACTCGCGGAACAATCGCTCGTCGAAGTTGCTCGATGTCGAGTCGCGCCCGTCCTCATTGCTGTTGGCCAGGAAGTGCTTCATCAGGGCAGCCGTCTTCCAGTAGCGCTTATCATTGCCCTGCAGACCCTTGACCATCGCCACTGACAGTTGACTTACAAGATAAGGATCTTCGCCAAAGCTCTCCTCAGTACGTCCCCAACGGGGATCGCGAGCCAGGTCGGCATTAGGAGCAAATACCACCAAGCCCTTACGCCTTGCAATGTTGCCCTGAGCATACCAGCGCACCTCGTCGGCCTCAATCTCGCCGATACGCTGAATGAGCTGCGGATCCCATGTGGCGCCCATGCCATAGGCCTGAGGGAAGATGGTGGTAGGCAGATCGTTGGGCACCTCCTTACCGTCTACGGTCTTCACGCCATTATGACGCGACGGTCCGCCTAAAGCCAGACCGTGCAGGCCCTCGTAGCAGCCATAGATGGGCACTCCGAGCCGTGGTGTGCCTAGCATAGGCGACATCCACATCATCTTCTCGTCGAGCGTAAGATGCTTTACAAACAGATCGACACGCTTCTCGTCGCTGAGTTTCGTGTTCTGAAAATCATAGGGTTGTGCACTTGCAGTCAGCCTGGTTGCCAAGCCGAGAGCCACGGTTAAGAACAGTTGAAAATGTTTCATACGTCGTTTAGGTTTTAAAATGTCAGCTGCAAAGATAGTGCAAATCGAGCAAAATACAAAATAAATCGCGAATTATTTTTATTTTCGAGATGCAGCCTAGCTTCGAGCTTTAGCTCAAAGATAGTGCAAATAGATGAAATAACCAAATAATAATTGCACAATTTGCGCGATTTGTGCACATTTGGACTAATTTTGTGCATTTTATTTGGCTGTATGCATAAAAAACACTACCTTTGCAGCCGATTTTGAAATTTCATTCACATTATTAATAATTATGGCTTTAAAGATTGTTGTGCTGGCCAAGCAAGTGCCAGACACTAGAAATGTGGGTAAGGACGCAATGACTGCCGAAGGCACCGTAAACCGTGCAGCCCTTCCCGCCATCTTCAATCCAGAAGATTTGAATGCCCTGGAGCAGGCCCTTCGCCTGAAGGAGCAGAACCCAGGCTCAACAGTAGGAATCCTCACGATGGGTCCTCCACGTGCAGGTGAAATCATCCGTCAGGGACTTTATCGTGGCGCTGATACAGGTTGGTTGCTTACCGA
>JAEEGK010032387.1_pt1 | contig 10228 bp, 7 predicted proteins | sample 8958771 | NCBI WGS metagenome assembly JAEEGK01 (sample SAMN16246547, study PRJNA631951) | gut metagenome | biome: gut microbiome; feature: rumen; material: SC-attached | host: Bos | place: Iran: Karaj | collected 2018-10 | reverse complement strand
CCCTCTCACGACCGACTTTTACGGAGCCTCCGTCGTCCAGTGCTGTTCCACGGTTACCTTGTAGTTGCCTTTTTAGTGGTACTCATGACATATTTTGGCGTTAATTACCTGTTAGGTGGAATGCATAGTTACGCCAATGCTTGATTATGTCGTAAAAAAGTTTTAATTTTGCAGTCAAAACAAAAACGATGGGTGTCATCCCATTGTACAGAAAGAACCAAAACAAAATAATGACACGTAATAAAATATATTGGGACGAGATAGGAGTCAGTGCCGAGTTGTCGTTGTTCAATCCTTCAGGTATGACCGAGGAGATTCATGCCATTTTTCATGTGAAGGCCAATGATGAGGAATTCGCCAGCCAGTTGTCTCGCCTGAATCATGGTCAGAAACAGTTTGAATCTAAAATGCCTGGATTTAAGGCCGTTTTCAAGCGTTATTTTCTGAGCGACTCGACCAACCAGCGTCCCTTGATGGAAGAAGAGCCAGAATGTTCGGTATCTTATATCCAGCAACCTCCTTTGGACGGAAGCCGCATCGCCTTATGGGGTTATTATGTGAAAGGCGCCGATGTGACCAACGAGGACGGGATGACAATCGTCTCTCACAATGGTTACCGTCATTTATGGAAGATGGGCATGCAAGAGCATCAGGGTGACTCAGAGTCTCAGACGCGCAGTTTGTTGTGTCGTTATGAGTCGGACCTTGCCCATCATGGTGCCACATTGTCTGAGAATTGCATCCGTACCTGGTTTTTTGTCCGTGATGTAGATTCGCAATACGCCGGCATGGTGAAAGCCCGTAGGGAGAACTTTGAGGAGCAAGGTTTGACATCCCAGACGCATTACATCGCAAGCACTGGCATAGGTGGCAGTCCTTCCGACACCCGCGCGCTGGTACAATTAGGTGCCTATTCCATGACAGGCTTTGAACCGTCACAGCAACGCTATCTTTATGCTCCGACCCATCTTAACCCGACTTATGAGTACGGCGTGACTTTTGAGCGAGGAACGAGTATAGAATATGGTGACCGTCGCCATGTCTTGATCAGTGGTACGGCGAGCATCAACAACAAGGGTGAGGTCATGCACGTAGGCGACATCTCCAAACAGATGGACCGTATGTGCGAGAATGTAGGCAAATTGTTGGAAGAAGGTTGTGCGAGTTATTCCGACGTGATGCAGATTGTGGTTTATCTTCGCGACCTTGCAGACTACAATATCGTAAAGCGTATGTTCGACTCTCGTTTTCCCGATATACCTTACGTGATTACCCTTGCTCCAGTATGCCGACCGACCTGGTTGATTGAGATGGAATGCATCGCAGTTGTAGCGAACAAGAACGAAAACTATCGTAATTTCTAAAATTTGGGGCCTTCTATAAATTCTACGTTCCCTATATCATCTTCGTTATTGGGCGAGATTACCTACTTTGGGTGCGAAAAAAGCGACATTATACTCACTAAAGGTTTGATTTTCATCAAAAATGAGTATTGCAAGGTTTTAAAAAACGCTGTAACTTTGCATTGTGAAAAAAACTACCATGTATAAGCATATCGCACACTCATAACTTTTAGAATTACGTAAACATAAAATGTTAGACATACAGGTTTCCCGAAGTGATTTCGCGAAACCTGTATGCGTTTTTTGTCTGAAATCAGCATAAAAGAATCATGAAATCGGTAAAATTCATAGAAAAGATATAATTTTGTAGTTTGAAACAAAACTGACGATAAGAAAAACTATAAACTACAAGATTGCAAAGACAATGGCAACAGACCAACATAAGCAGGACAAAGCAGATTTGAGCAAAATAGAGGCAGACTCAGCTTTCATCCATGAGCAGACCGACCGCTACTTGGAGACAATCGGCGGTCAACTCAATTCTGAAAACATGGGATTACTGAATGTGAACCAGCACACGCTCCTGGCATATCGCATCATTCTCGACGAGGTGATGGAAGGTGGTTTTATCCAGTTGATTCAGAACGGCTGGGGTCCGTATATCTTCAATAATCCCTTCGCCAAGATTCTGCGTGAATGGGGAGAGAAGGACTTGGCCAACTTGATTTTCTCTGCCGGCAATTACTATCGCAAGCATAAAGAAGAACTGGAGGCAGATATGAGCGAAGAGGATTTCATGGCTCTGTATGAGGCTCATGAGGAACTCAACGACATGGGTGATGATTTTCTCGATGAGATTCAGGAATTCAGCACACCATCGATAGCGAACTACGTAAGGGAGCATCAGGAGAGTTTTTGAGCTTCGCCTAAAATGCTCACGCTCGGCAATTCAAGTAAACTTGATTGCACTCGCTTAATCGGGTAGTTGGCTTCGCAGGCTGGTAAAGAATAAAACAAGGAAAGGATATAGAATATGGCAAAGAAAAAAGGGCTGAAAAGAGGTCCAATCAACATAAAGAACAAGAGAGCGACCTTTGAATACGAATTCATCGACGAATACACGGCAGGTATCGTATTGACAGGCACCGAGATCAAATCGATCAGGGAAGGCAAAGCCAGTCTGGTAGACACCTACTGCTATTTTGTGAACAATGAGCTGTGGGTGAAAAACATGCACATTGCCCAATACGCCCAAGGTTCTTACAACAACCATGTAGAGCGTCGTGAACGTAAGCTTCTCCTGAACAAGCACGAACTTCGGAGCCTTGAGGAAGACACCAAAGCTCCAGGTCTGACGATTGTACCCACTCGATTGTTTATCAATGAGAACGGTTTTGCGAAATTGGACATTGCCTTAGCCCGAGGCAAGAAAAGCTATGACAAGCGCCGTTCGATGAAGGACAAAGAAGACAAGCGCGATATGGCCCGTGCCTTCATGAAATAGCCGTAATAAAGACAGCACATTCAAAACGTCAGAGACACAATGAGACTGGAAGACGCGATTAAAGACCGGATACTGATTCTGGATGGTGCAATGGGCACCATGATTCAATCCTACAATCTACGTGAAGAAGACTTCAGAGGCACCCAATTCGCCTCTGTTCCGGGTTTAATGAAAGGTAATAACGACCTATTGAACCTGACCCGTCCAGATGTAGTGAGCGACATCCACCGTCGGTACTTAGAGGCCGGCTGTGACATTATCGAAACCAACACCTTCTCCTCACAGCGCATTTCAATGAGTGATTACCATGTAGAAGACTATGTGGAGTCCATGAATCGTGCCGGTTGCCGTATCGCTCGAAGCCTTGCTGATGAATACACCCGTAACAACCCTCTTCATCCTCGTTTTGTGGTAGGTTCAGTCGGCCCGACGAACAAGACCTGTTCGATGAGTCCAGATGTGAACAACCCCTCCTTGCGGAACCTCACCTTCGACGAGTTGTCCTCCGCTTATTTGGAGCAAATGAGCGTGATGATAGAAGAAGGTGTTGACGGTCTGCTAATTGAGACGATATTCGACACCTTAAATGCCAAATGTGCGATTTATGCCGCAGAGGAAGCGATGCAAGCCACAGGCCGTCGTGTGCCATTGATGCTGAGTGTGACTGTAGCCGATAAAAGCGGCCGCACGTTGTCGGGTCAGACCCTTGAGGCTTTCCTTGCCTCAGTCGACCAGGCCGACATTTTCTCCGTTGGCCTGAACTGTTCGTTTGGCGCAGACCAACTCAGGCCCTTTCTCCGCACCTTGGCAGAAAAGGCACCTTATTATATAAGTGCATATCCTAACGCCGGACTTCCCAACAGCCTTGGGTTATATGATGAGAGTCCAGAGGAGATGGCAGAGAAAATCCGCAGTTATGTGGATGAAGGTTTGGTAAACATCATTGGTGGTTGCTGCGGCACGACCGATGAATACCTTCGCCTCTACCCTGCCCTGATTGTTGATGAAGAAGGACGGTGGAAGCAACCGCACAAACCCGGCCAGGGAACCTTGGCCGACGATGCCCTTGGACACACCACCTCCAAACCATCTGAAACGCCGAAAACACTTCATCTTTCAGGTCTTGAGGTGCTTGACGTAAGTGAAGAGAAACGCTTTATCAACGTAGGCGAGCGCTGCAACGTAGCTGGTTCAAAAAAGTTCAAGGACCTTATCATCGCCAAAGAGTATGACTCAGCTTTAGCCATCGCCCGCAAGCAGGTGGAAGACGGCGCCATGGTCCTGGACGTGAATATGGACGACGCTCTTCTTGACTCGCGCTCAGAGATGGTTAATTTCCTGAACCTGATGATGAGCGACCCCGATGTAGCCCGCGTACCAGTGATGATTGACTCATCGAAATGGGAAGTGATTCATGCAGGTTTGAAATGCCTTCAGGGTAAAGGCATCGTGAACTCCATCTCCTTGAAAGAAGGTGAAGATGTCTTCCTCGCACACGCCCGTGAGATTCGTCGTTTAGGTGCAGCGGTTGTGGTGATGGCCTTCGATGAGGAAGGGCAGGCCACGACTTTCGAGCGCAAGATTGCGATATGCCAACGCAGTTACGACTTACTGGTGCATCAGGTAGGTTTCAATCCTCTTGACATCATCTTCGACCCCTGTGTGCTGACCGTCGCCACAGGAATGAAAGAGCACAACGACTATGCCAAAGATTTCATTCTGGCCACTTCATGGATACGCACTCATCTTCCCGGCGCTCATGTGAGCGGCGGTGTGAGCAACCTGTCTTTTGCCTTCCGAGGCAACAACTACATCCGCGAGGCGATGCACGCCGTCTTCCTTTACTCCACCATTCAGGCAGGTCAAGATTTCGGCATTGTGAATCCAAGCACAAAGGTGATGTACAATGACATCGCTCCCGATGTACTTGAGGCCATCAACGATGTGTTGCTCAACCGTCGGGAAGACGCTACCGACCGTTTGATAGAAATAGCCACCCGTGTGAAGGCTGAACAAGAAGCAGCCAAATCTGGTAAGGTTTCAGAAAAGTCTGCATCAGCTTCGTCCGTTGAACGCAGTGTTGACGACCGATTGATTCTGGCTCTGATGAAGGGTCAGTCAGACAGTCTTGAGGCAGATTTGATGGAAGCATTGTCGAAGTACGGCAATCCCGTATCGATTATCGAGGGTCCGCTGATGGCGGGCATGAACAAGGTAGGCATCCTCTTCGGTGAAGGCAAGATGTTTCTTCCTCAGGTCGTGAAGACCGCTCGTACGATGAAGAAAGCCGTGTCGATTCTTCAGCCATACATAGAGGCCAGCCAGACTTCCGGTTCCAAGAAAGCGGGTAAGGTTCTGTTGGCGACAGTCAAAGGCGACGTTCACGATATCGGTAAAAACATCGTGAGTGTGATTATGGCTTGCAACAACTATGAGATTATCGACTTGGGCGTGATGGTTCCGGCGGAAGAGATTGTCCGTGTGGCCCAAGAGCAACAAGTGGATATCATCGGCTTGAGCGGTCTGATTACTCCTTCTCTGGAAGAGATGGTGAATGTGGCCAAAGCCTTAGAAGACGCCCAATTGGATATTCCCTTGATGATAGGCGGTGCGACGACTAGCGAGCTTCATACAGCGTTGAAGATATCTCCTGTGTATTCGGCTCCCATCGTATGGTTGAAGGATGCCTCCCAGAACACTTTCGCCGCATCGAGGCTGATTGCTTCCAAGGAAGAATACGCAGAGGAGCTGAACAAGCGGTATAGTGAACTCCGTAACGAATACGAACAAAAAGAGGAAGGACTTCTGAGCTTAGAAGAAGCGAGAAAGCGGAAACCACGTCTCTTTTGACAATTCCATTTATATATTGTTGTGTTTAAGTTCCTCTTTATACATAAAAAAGAACTTAAACACAACTTTTCTTACTTATTGCCAAATAAAAACGACAGTTGTTTGTTGATATAATAATAAATATTGACTAAATTTGCGTCCGAATTGAGAAACAATCTATAAAGACTCTTTCTTTACTCACTTAACTATAACAAAAACCCCGATAGAAGTAAACTTTTTTTCGGGAAAAGCACAACAATGTAATGATAAAACAAAGAATCACACTCTCTACACTATCCGCTCTGCTGATATGTAGTTTTTCTTATGCCCAAATCCAGATTGACACCACACTGGCAGTCTTCAAGCCCATCATTAAGAAGACCCCGACGACAAATTATTGGAATCGTACTCAACGCCACACTGGTATTCCCACCATTTATGTTGATATCTTCGACGGCCTAAAGACCAATGGTGTACTCGACACTTTCGGAGAGGATTACAAATATGATTCGAATAACCAAATCATCTATGAGACCGACAAAAACGGGAACTATAAACTAGACGAAAACGGCAACAAGATACCCAAGACCAACGGCTACAAATACAAAATATACAACACCAACAATGGTCTTGTAACCATCTACAACACATTGGTTTCCAGAAATAAGAACCTGACGACCAATATGCGAGAGGAGAGATGGCAGAATTACTTCAAGACCGACATCTGGGCTGCCAAGGATAAGAACTACGATATCGCCCGCATACATGTGATAGACGCCTCTGGCGGAATGAAGCAGCGCGACGAGCTGGTGCGACTTCGCGGCCGTGGCAATTCGACTTGGCAGACTGCAAAACGCAGTTATCGTTTGAAATTTCCCAACAAGACCGCCCTTCTCTCCTTAAGCGACGGCACAAACACCCATGCTGATGCCAAAAGCTGGACACTGATAGCCAATGCTTTCGACAAATCGATGATTCGCAATGCCCTAGCTTCAGAGATAGGCAAGAAAGTGGGTATTCCTTTCAATGTATCCTACAAACTGGTGGATATGTATTTCAACAACGAGTATTACGGATGCTATCAAGTAGCGGACCAGATAGCCATCGGTGGTCGACGTATAGATATCGACGAGGATGAGGGTTGGCTGATGGAAGCCGTAGCCACAGAAACCAAATTCCTTTCAGACCCCTATATCACAGTAAATATCCCGGGTGTAGGTTCAGGCACCATCAATATCAAGAACCCGGAAGTAGCAGGGGATAATGCTTCCGACCCTAAAATCACAGCAATAGCCAATTGGTTGAGTCAGGTTTATTTTTCAGACCACTCCGAGGAGACGGGCTACCGTAAATATGTAGACATCTATTCTCTCGCCGACTATCTTGTGGTGCTGGATATCACTGGCAACTATGATGGTTGCATCAGCAATTACATGTATAAAGACAAAGGAGCTAACGACAAATTGAAGTTTGGTCCAATTTGGGACAATGACCTCTCTTTCGGCAACTTCTATGGTGACAACAACATGAAATATACCTTGATGCGTGATGGTGCAAAGAGAGGTGGCGCCAAAGGATGGACCCAATTCTCATCTTTGGTGAATGTCGCCATGGACGATGCCGTGTTCATGAAAGCCCTGATGCGTAAATGGAACAAAGTCTATCCGACGATGCAGTCGTTCATCGCCAGTAAGGTGAGCGAGATTGCCGATGCCAATATCGCCGCTATCGGCGATAACAACACCGTCTGGCCCACGACACAAGACCTCTCGCCAGGTAGTTGGACCGGCAGTGCTGTCAACAATTACGAGGATGCTCTTTACCGCATCAATCAGTACTCAGGCATTCACCTTCCTTGGGTGAATGAGCAATACACCAACTACTACAACGCTTTCAAAACCACGACGACCATCAGAATCGATGCAGCCTCAACAAACAACTCCACTAGCCCATTCAGTTCAGTAAGCAACAAGATTTGCACGACTTACGTTCAGAACAAGAGTTTCTCCGCCAACACCTGGACAACGATATGCCTTCCATTCAATTTGGACGAGGATGAATTGAAGACCTACTTTGGCGAAGAAGTCAAGTTGGCCGAATACAGTCGTTTGGAAGGAGCGGGCACCTTGATGGTTTTCAAGAAACAGAAGAAACTGTTGCTTGAGGCAGGTGTTCCCTATCTGATATGCCCGAGTAAAGCGGTGACCAACCCCACGTTTACAGAAGTCGCTCCAAGCATCCAGACTCCCAAGACCATCAAAATCAGTTCGAGCGATGCTGTAGGCTTTACCGGCACTTTCTTTAAGACCAACATCCCGACCACCAATGTCAGCACCTTGCAAGGTATTGACTTCAACAAAGACACCAGCGGTGTGATAGAAGGCGTGAGCGCCTACGTGAGCGGTTCAAGCATCGTGTCGTTGCAGATAGAGGGCGAGGTCCTCACTCCTCCGATAGCATTGGGAGATGTGAATGAGGATGGCAGCGTGAGCATCCTTGACTTGACCGTCTTGATCAACTACCTGCTCAGCGAGAATCCGGCTGCCTACTACACTCCATCGGCAGACATGAATGGTGACGGCAGTCTATCAATTCTCGATGTAACGATGTTGATTAACCTTATTCTGAGCCAACCCGCAGAATAAGAACGAATCGAACACAGTATAGAACAATCCCCCATTTCTCGGCGAAATGGGGGATTTTTTTGATGAAGGTGCATCTACCTTAGTAATGGAAGAGATTCCAAATGGAGATAGAACCACGGTTATTCTTTGTCTGTCACTTTTTCTTCTTCCTTTTTTTCTTTTTCTTTTTTTGGTGTTTTATTTCTTTTTAATTTATCTAACAAATTTAAATATTCTCCTCTTTTCCAGTCACTTACAGTCCTTCTTAAATTTAAAAAATTATTTTTATATTGATTATATGTTTTATGCAATCGATCAATTTTAATTCTCGATTCTTTCCTTAATGAATTTGAATAATTAACACTTTTATAATTATCAATATAATTATGTCTATTCTGATTCATTTTTTTCAAGTTTCCTTGATCATATAATGAGAGACAAAAATTATGGGAGAAACTTTCATCATCATCTTTTGATACCGTATTATTATCATCCATGTTATTATTTTTTCCTTGACTATTATTTATATCTAGTGTTTTTGCTTTGTTATATAAATTGCATAATGATTGATAAGATTTATTCGTTTGAAATAGGTGATCTGTTGCCATTAATTTTGTGATTATTTCTGAAGAGGGTTTATCCACAAATTTTTTGACGTTATTTAACATATTATTTTGCACTTTTTCTCTATGGACTTTCAATTTTATTTTTATTTTGTTTAACTTTAGTGGTTCTAATACTATTTTATTTTCGATATTTTTTATAGAATCCGTTTTTATTTTGTTTAGTAATCCAGAAATTATTTTTTTTTCTTGTTTTATTTTTTTCTGTAATTTGTTTTTATTATCATCATTATTACTAGGTGATATTGGTACAATATTTTGAGCATTTTTATCATTATTGTCATTTTCTTGTTCTTTAACTGGTTCATTTTTGATTTTTTTTATACTCCTACTACTTTGTTGTTGAACTATATGACTAATGCCTAAATTAAATTCTTGGTTTTTTGAAGACATTTTTGCGTATAAAATATCTTTTTTACTATTCCTACTTTTAGGATTTATATCATTCATGGATTTACTTGGCTTTAATTTATATTTTTGTAAAAGTGGTGAACTAAAGTCATGGGATTTAACATACATATGAATAACATTTTTCATTTCATATTTGTTATTTACTTCCTCTTTATATTTAGCTCTTATTTTTCCCATTTTTTCAATCTGGGATTTGATTTCTTCTTGATTTCTTTTTTCCTATGGGATTTCATTTTTCTATCCAGAATTTGTTTTTCGTAAATCATATTTTCATAATTATATTGGGGACGATAATACGAATAAGAAAATTTAGTTTCTTTACTTAACGGAGGAAAATATAATTTAGACTCCTTATTATAACTAGGAAAAAAATTATTTTCATGATCTCCTCCTTTAACAGTATCTCTGAAAGTATTGAATTCATTTTCGGTTGAATGAAATTTGGCAAGTGATGCTGTGTTTGTTCCGTATTTATAAGAATAAAATGTTGAATAACTACCACCTCCTGAAAATTCCTGATTTTTTAATGACATTAAAGTTTTGGTTAATTCTGCATTATCTTTAATATTAAAAAATTCATCATTTGTTTCCATTGGTTCTGATGTCTGCATTCTGTTTATTTTTTCTTCTAATGATTTCGATAATATTTTTCTTTTATATTCATCAATCATTTTTTTATCAAGGATTTCATCATTTCTATGACTATATAATTTCCTATCTATTTTAGTGGTGGCTTTTTCAGAACTTTCTTTTTCTTCTTCTCCTTCTTTTCCTTCCTCTTCTTGCTTATTATCTGCCCATGTTTTCATTTCTTCATCTGTTATTTCATCTAATTCTTTATATGATTTCATATTAATTTTTCTTAAGTCTTCATTAATTTTCGTCCTTTCTTTA
>JAEEGK010032385.1_pt1 | contig 10228 bp, 3 predicted proteins | sample 8958771 | NCBI WGS metagenome assembly JAEEGK01 (sample SAMN16246547, study PRJNA631951) | gut metagenome | biome: gut microbiome; feature: rumen; material: SC-attached | host: Bos | place: Iran: Karaj | collected 2018-10 | reverse complement strand
TGCCAGCGGCGCCGACGACAAGGTGAAGATTGTGCCTCCCATCGTGTTCAGCCTTGAGGAAGCACTGGAGTATATCAAGGCCGACGAGTATGTAGAAATCACGCCGAACCACATCCGCATGCGCAAGATCATCCTTGACGAACTCGAGCGCAAGCGCATCGCCAAGCAGAACGGCCAGGACGAGGACTAACACCTCGCCAGCTCACGTAAAATAAACATTTATGGGGTTGCTCATTAGAGCGACCCTATTTTTTTTATTTACAATGCCTATTTTAGTCCCAAAACACATTATAATATTAGTCAAATTTTTATACCTTTGCACTTCAGATGTATAACAGTCCACAACGGTGAATATCCATTCAATTTTTACATCATGGCGTTCAAGCAACTGTTTAACAGATTCAAGGGGAGCCATTACCGCAACTCCATATCGGCCATTGCACTCATCCTGCTCGCGGGTGCACTTATCGAGCTCATTTCGCTGACGCAATACAACTATGCTCACAACATGGTTGAGGAGGGGCTGGATTACCGCGCTGAAAACGAGATGACGTTAAAGGCAGTGGTTGTCAAGAGTATGCTCAAGTCCCACGAGGAAATGGTGCGCAACTATCTATGGCCTATCCAACATCAGCTCAAGAAACCCGATGCCATTCCCCGCATCCTCAAACGACTTGTTACATCCAATCAAGACGTGATGACTTGTTTTACGGCTTTTACTCCAGAGTATTATCCCGATCGTTCACGGCTGTTTGAGCCAGTGGCCATCCGTCGTGGTGACAGTGTCTATACCAAGCAAGTCGCCAATGAGCTGCATGACTACACTCAACGCGAGTTTTACCAGCAAGCCGTCCTGAACAACACTCCCTCGTGGAGCGACCCCTATCTTGATGCCGACGGTTGCGGCGAGGTAGTGACAACCTATGCCATGCCCCTCACCGACGAAAACGGCAAAATCGTTGGCACACTCGGTATCGACCTGTCGACCGAGGGCATCATCGATACCTTGAACACCCGACACAATTATCCCTCCACCTTTTTCCTGCTACTCACCGAGGACGGGAAACTCATCTCCAAACCCGACTCTAGCCATACCCAACAAAGTGATGTGGACGCTGTAGTGGAAATGATAAACGACAGCACCTGCCAGCGCGAGCTCAGCAGTTCATGCCGCAGCAAGGTCATCACGTTCGAGAGCAAAGAGAAGGGCACGGGATACGCCTACCATGCCTTTATGAAAGGCCACCCCCACTGGCAGGTAGTGATGGTGTGCTATGACAACGAGGTTTTCGCCAAGCTCAATGACCTGCGCCGTAACATGCTGTTACTCATGCTCGGAGCCTTCTCCCTGTTAGGGTTCATTCTGTACCGCGTCCACCAATACGTGAAACGGTTGCATGAGTCCAGGCTGAACAAGGAGCGCACCGACAGTGAGCTGCACATTGCCCAAAAGATTCAGAGCGAGATGCTACCCCAGACCGAAATTACACGACCCAACGTCGACGTGAGCGGTAAACAGGTCTCGGCGCTGGAAGTGGGTGGCGATCTGTATGACTACTTCATCCGCGACGAGAAACTGTTCTTCTGCATCGGTGATGTGAGTGGCAAGGGAGTGCCGTCATCGCTGGTGATGGCGGTAGTGCATTCCCTGTTCCGCAGTTTGTCCCGTAACGAGAGCAATCCCTCGCGCATCATGCATGCCATCAACGAGGAAGCTTGTGAGGGCAATGATGCCAACATGTTTGTCACCATGTTCATCGGTGTGCTGGACCTGCCCACGGGTCGCCTGCGCTACTGCAACGCCGGCCATGACGCCCCGCTGATGATAGACCATGAGGTAAGAACCCTGAAAGTGAACGCCAACTTGCCATTGGGATTATTCAGCGACACTACCTATCTGCTGCAAGAAGAGCAACTACCCCGTGAGTCGTCCTTGCTGCTCTATACCGACGGCTTGACCGAGATGGCCGACACCAATCACAACCTGTTCGGCCTGCAGCGCATCATTGAAACGGCTCAGACCAATCTGGAACAAGGCAAGGTCTCCCCGTCACAGCTGATGGGGGCCCAGCATGAAGGAGCCTTGCGCTTTGCCAACGGAGCACAACAGAGCGATGACCTGACCATGCTTTGTGTCCATTACCACCATCGCGAAGAGCATACCGTGCTCGACGAGACGATCAAATTGAGTAACGATGTGCATCAGGTTCCTGAGCTCAATAATTTTGTCAAATCGGTGTCTGAACGATTAAACCTTGAGTCATCTTTATCGTCACAACTGATGCTGGCTGTCGAGGAGGCCGTCGTCAACGTGATGAGCTACGCCTATCCTATTGGCACACAAGGAAATGTTACCATCACTGCCAAGGGCACCGATAATGGCATCAAGTTCATCATTATCGACGAGGGCAAGGCCTTTGACCCGACTATGAAGAGTGAAGCCGACACAACACTCAGCGCCGAGGAGCGTCCCATCGGCGGGTTAGGCATCCTGCTCGTGCAGTCGCTGATGGACAGCGTCAACTATGAGCGCATCAACGGCAAAAACGTGCTCACGATCATGAAGAATTATAACAACAAACAATGATATTAACCATTTAAAATTATAATAAAATGAAAACTACAATTCAAGAATTAGACGAGAAAACGATTATCACGCTGATTGGCTCATTTGATACAGCTGCGGCAATTGAGGCAGATGCAACGCTGAAGCCCGTTACCGAATCAATCAGCAAGGATGTGGTATTTGAATGTAAAGAACTGGAGTACATCGCATCTAGCGGCCTGCGCATCCTGCTCGACGTGCTCAAGAAGACCAAGGCCAAGGGCAAGACTGTCACGCTGCGCAACGTGAACGACGACATCAAGAACGTGTTCCAAATCACTGGGTTCATCAACCTGTTTGAGTTTGAGTAAACGACCCATGAGCATGAAACGCATGAATATCAGGCTATGGCTGCTCGCAGCCATAGCCATACCTGCGCTGCTGGCAACGGGTCAGCCCTCGACTGATACCATTCCCGTTCCCAAAAACGAGTTTAGCGTGGATCTTCAGTTTCTGGGCCGCGGCGAGTCGCGATATGGCGGAATGCCGTCAGCACCTGTTGAGGAAGAGGAAGAAAGTGAGGATGTTAAGGTACCTAAGTCCAATTTCTTGCTCAGCCGCACACGCCTGCCCATCAACTTCAAACGCGACTGGCTCGAAGCCCGCGTCACGCCTCAGCACTCTGGTGTGTGGGGACAAGCGGGCAAAGGAGGTTTCAACCTGCATGAAGCATGGGTGAAGATGGCAACCCGTTCCGGCATGTTTGCACAAGTAGGTCGTGTGGCCCTGAACTATGATGACGAGCGCATCATCGGCTCGGACGATTGGGCAATGGCCTCTTCGTCACACGACATCTTGCGTCTGGGATATGAGGGACATGGCCACAAAGCCCATATCATTCTGGCTTATAACCAGAATGCCGACATAATGGAAACCGGCGGCTCCTACTATGTTAACGGCGGTCAACCCTATAAAACCATGCAAACGGCGTGGTACCACTATGACTTGCCGCGTTTGCCATTGGGGGCTTCACTGCTGTTCATGAACATCGGTATGCAGAGCGAACTGGACAACAAACCTGATAAGACCTGGTTCCAGCATTTGGCGGGTACCTATGTGTCATTCCAACCCAAACACTGGAAGGCCGAGGCGTCATACTATAACCAGTTTGGCAAAAATGAGCATGGTGTTAAAATCCAGGCCTGGATGGCGAGTGGAAAACTCACCTATATTCCGTCGCCCAAGTTCAATGTAACAGCGGGTTATGACTACTTGAGCGGTGACAAGTATTTTGCCGTGCCAACCGGTCACAACATTGGTATGGTGCATCACGATGTCATCAAGGGCTTCAGCACAGTCTATGGCTCCCACCACAAGTTCTACGGTGCTATGGACTTCTTCTATGTGAGCGCCTATCATCACGGATTCACTCCAGGCTTGCAGAATGCTTATATCGGTGGCACTTACAGTCCGTTAAAGAACTTGATGCTCAATGCCAGCTATCACTACCTTGCCATCGCCACCGACCTTAAGGACATGGATAAGACGTTGGGTCACGAGATTGAGTTCCAGGCAGCCTATGCCATCAGCCGTGACATGAATGTGTCGGCAGGAGCCTCGTTCATGTGGGGCGGCGATACCATGGAGCGTCTGAAACGTTCCACTACAAATAACAGCCTGCGCTGGGGATATATCACGCTTGTCGTCAACCCGCGCATCTTTACAACCAAATGGTAGGCTAGTTTCTAGTCCCTAGTTTCTAGTCCCTAGTTTCTAGTCCCTAGTTTCTAGTTTCTAGTTCCAAATATTTAGTTTTAACGCCTAAAACCAAAAAGTAACCATAATATGAAACTTACAGCACCTTTATCAACCTCCCAGTTCGGAATCTATGTGGAATGTGCAAACCACCAGGGAGAACCATGCTATAATCTACCTTTCGTTTATGTGCTTGACCGTTCGCTGGATGGCCAACGACTGCTCGAGGCCGTTAAGACGGCCTTTCAGGCTCACCCCACACTGTTCACCCGCATCGAGTTGGGCGAAGACGGAGAGCCGGTACAGACGCTCGACATGGCCAATGAGCAATGGTCGCTCAATATCGAAGACATCCAGGACATAGAACAGGAAAAAGCCCAGTTTGTGGAGCCGTTCAACATCTACGGCGACCGACTGTTCCGCTTCAGGCTGTTGCGCGACCAGGAGCATTATTACTTCATGGTCGACTTTCACCACATCATCATGGACGGCGCATCGTTCCAGATCCTGATGCAAGACATCGACAAGGCTTATCGAGGCGAGCCCATTGCCCCCGAGGAGTTGACGATGATGGAAGTGGCCACAGACGAAGCCGCCAGGCGCAAGACTCCCGCCTATGATGAAGCCAAGAAGTGGTTTGCCGCCAACTTTGACTGTGGCGACACCTTCACCCAGTTTGTGCCCGACCTGGAAGAGCCCGGGTATCGCGAGGGTCAATTGCTGCGCACCCTGTCGGTAGACCTGGGCCGCGTGGATGAATATTGCAAGAAGAACGGTGTGTTCAAGAGCACATTGTTCACCACAGCCTATGCCTTCCTGCTGGCCAAGTTCAACAATGAGCAGGAGAGTCTGTTCAACACCATCTATAACGGCCGCACCGACAAGCGCTTCAACCGCTCGTTGGGAATGACGGTCAAGACCCTGCCGGTCTATGCCAAATTCACCAACGAAACCACCGTGCTCGACCTGCTGCAGCAAGGACAGAATCAGATGAGCGGATGCCGCGAACACGATACCTACTCCTATGCCGACCTGATGACGGACTTGAACCTGCAGAGCAACTCCATCTTTGCTTGGCACGGCAATGTGCTTGACGTCCAGACGATAGACGGCAAGCCTATGGAGATGGTTAGAATTGCCAACAACACGCTCGAAGAATCGTTCTACCTCAAGGCCTTCATCAACGACGGCAAGATAGAGATTGAAGCCGAATACAAAGCCAACGAATACTCGCAAGAGCTCGTTGCCCAGATTTTAGAGAGCTATGAGGCCGTGCTTGAGGGCTTCATCACCCAGGAATACCTGCGCGACATCGACATTGCCACAGCCGACCAGGTAGCTACCCTCGACAGCTTTAACCCGGGCGAACTGGAGTATGACGACAGCCAGACCATCGTCTCGCTGTTCCGCCAGCAGGCCAAGGCCACGCCCGACGCAACGGCCGTTGTATATATGGACAAGCAGTTCACCTATGCCCAGGTTGATGAAATCAGCGACCGCATTGCCGCCTATATCGTCGGCAAGGGCTTGGGTGCCGAGGACGTGGTGTCGGTCATCATTCCCCGCTGCGAGTGGATGCCTATCGCCTCGCTGGGTGCGCTCAAGGCCGGTTGCGGCTATCAGCCGCTCGACCCGAGTTATCCCAAGGAGCGCCTGAACTTCATGATGCAGGATGCCAGCGCCAAGCTGCTGATCGCCGACGAGGAACTGCGTCCCATCGTTGACGAGTACCAGGGCGAGGTGCTGCTGACCAAGGACATCATGGGCCTGCCCGCTGCTGATGCTCCCCAGGTGGACATCAAGCCCGACCAGCTGTTTATCCTGCTTTATACATCGGGTTCGACAGGTGTGCCCAAGGGCTGCCAGCTGACCCACGCCAATCTTGTGGCCTTCTGCCACTGGTACCATCAGATGTTCGACCTCAAGGAAGGCTGCAAGGTAGCGGCCTATGCCAGCTACGGCTTTGACGCCAACATGATGGATACATATCCCGCGCTCACCAGCGGAGCAACTGTCTATATCGTTCCTGAAGAATTGCGTCTGGACCTTATCGCCCTCAACGAGTATTTTGAGCAGAACGGCATCACCCACTCGTTCATGACTACGCAGGTGTGCTACCAGTTTGCGACAAGTGTCGAGAATCACTCCTTGCATTATCTCTCGACCGGTGGCGAGAAACTGGCATCGATAACGCCCCCGCAGGGCATCAAGTTCTTCAACCTGTACGGTCCCACCGAGTCAACGGTCTTCATCACCTATTATCTGGTGGACAAGAAGATGAAGGAGATTCCCATTGGCAAAGCGCCGAAGAACATACGCCTGTATATCGTCGACCCGCAGGGCCACCGCCTGCCCGTGGGTGCGGCCGGCGAATTGTGGGTTGCTGGCTCCCAGGTGAGCCGCGGCTACCTGAACCGCCCCGAGAAGACTGCCGAAGTCTTTATCCCCAACCCGTTCTCAAACGAGGCAAAATACAACCGCGTTTATCGCACGGGCGACATCGTCCGTTACTTGCCGTCGGGCGACATCCAGTTTGTAGGACGCCGTGACGGTCAGGTCAAGATTCGCGGTTTCCGCATCGAGCTCAAGGAGGTCGAGAGTGTCATTCGCGAGTTCCCTGGCATTAAGGACGCTACGGTACAGGCCTTTGACGACGAGGGTGGCGGCAAGTTCATCGCTGCCTACATCGTGAGCGATGAGACCATCGACATCGATGCATTGAACAACTTCATCATGGACCAGAAGCCGCCTTACATGGTGCCTGCCGTGACCATGCAGATCGACGCCATCCCCTTGAACCAGAACCAGAAGGTGAACAAGCGCGCCCTGCCCAAGCCCGAGAAGAAGGCTGCTGCCGTCGAAGAGAGCAACGTGCCCATGAACGTGCTGGAACAGGAACTGCACCAGATTGTCGCCGACATCGTCAACAACAAGGAATTCGGAGTGACGACCATACTGGGTTATGCCGGACTGACCTCCATCTCGGCCATCAAACTGGCCGTTCAGGTCAACAAACGCTTTGGCGTGACGCTCGACTCCAAGAGTCTGGTGAAAACCGGCACCATCCAGTCGATAGAGAACGACATCCTGAGAATGTGGCTCGAGGGCGGCAGCAAACCCGCCGAAGAGACCGCTCAGGAAAAAGACACTGCAGCAAAGACCAGCGCACCGCTGTCCTATGCCCAGACAGGTGTCTATTTCGATTGCCTGAAGAATCCCGCTTCGACCATCTACAATATTCCTTATCTGCTCACCTATCCCGAAGGGACCGACGCCAACCACCTGGCCGACATCGTGAAGCGCGTGATTGAGGCACATCCCGAACTCAGCGTCCACTTTACGACCGAGGGCGACACCATCATCCAGACGACCGAGGACAGTGTTCCTGTCGAGGTGAACATCACCGAAATGAGCGAAGAGGAACTGGCGAAATACAAGAGGGAATTTGTGCGTCCCTTCAATCTGCAGAAGGCCCCGCTGTACCGCGCCGAAATCGTTAAGACAGCCACAGGACTTCACCTGCTGCTGGACATGCACCACCTGGTATTTGACGGCGGCTCGGCCGATCTGTTCATCCGCCAGCTCAATGCCGCCCTCGAGGGCAAGGAAGTAGAGAATGAATCCTATACCTATCTGGACTTTGTCGACAACCAGAAGGCAGCCGAGGAGACAGACGAATTCAAGGCCTCACAGCAGTTCTTTGCCGAGCGGCTGCAGACCTGTGAGGGTGCCAGCGAGATTCCCGCCGACCTGCCCAAGACCGACGAGCAAGGTTTCATCGGCGAGGCAGTCTGCCCCGTCGACCTGGAACGTGCCGCCGACTTCTGCCGCCAGGAGGAAATCACGCCAGCCCACCTGTTCCTGGGAGCAACGGCCTATGTGGTATCGCGCTACACCAACAACCGCGACGTCTATCTGTGCACCGTGAGCAGCGGCCGCAGCAACCTCAAGATTGCCGACACGGTGGGTATGTTTGTCAACACGCTCGCCCTGGGCATGAGCATCGACGATGTGACCGTGAGCGAATTCCTGAAACATGCCAGCGACACGTTTGACCAGACGCTGCGTCACGAGGACTACCCGTTTGCCCGCATCGCAACTGACTATGGTTTCCGTCCCGCGATAGCCTATGCTTATCAGGTGGGCGTACTCTCGGAGTATACCGTGAACGGCAAGCCCATCGGTCAGGAATTGCTGGAGTTGAATGTACCCAAGTTCAAAATCAACGTCAAGATCGAGAACTGCGGCGTTGTTGTCGAGTATGACGACTCGATTTACAGCGAGCGCGTGGGCCGTGGCCTGGCCGAGAGCATCGTGGCCGTGGCCAACAGGATGATGGAGCAGCCGCAGGCCAAACTGCGCCAGCTGTCGATCGTGAGCGAGAACCAGGAAGAGGAACTGAGCCACCTGCGCCAGACGGCGACGGGTGATGCGCCGTTCACCTTCTTCCACGAGTGCATCGGCCACTTTGCCCAAACGCAGCCCGACCATGAAGCGCTGGTTGCCATCGACGGCAGGTTCACCTATAAGGAAATGGACGAGGTGACGACACGCATCGCCGCCGCACTGCAGAACCGTGGCGTGCATGAGCGCGACCGCGTGGCCCTGCTGCTGCCGAGGACGAGCCGACTGATTCTCGCCCTGTTCGGCGTGCTCAAGTCGGGTGCCGCCTATATCCCCTGTGACCCCGAATATCCCGCCGACCGCGTGAAACTCATTCTTGAGGACAGCGAGGCCCGCTACATCATCACCACTGCTGACCGCATGGATACCGTGCCCGCCGACAAGGCCATCAATGTAGAGGACCTGATTGCCGCCCATGACGACTATCACGCTCCCGACATCACCCCCAACGACCTGGCCTACCTGATTTATACCAGCGGCTCGACCGGCCGTCCCAAGGGCGTGATGCTGCATCACCGCGGCATCTGCAACTACCTGTACGGCCATCCCGCCAATGTGTTTGCCAACGGTGTGTTGACCGACGCCAAGCGCATCATGAGCGTGACAACCATCTCGTTTGACGCTGCACTGCAGGACATCGGCACCGCCTACTTCAACGGCAAGACGCTCGTCGTCGCCACCGAGGAACAGGCCAACAACCCGCTCGACCTGGCCCGCCTCATCAACGAGGAACACGTCAACATGGTGTCGGGCACCCCGTCTCGCTGGATGACCTGGCTGACGAGTGAGGACTTCTGCGACGCCATCAGCCGCATCAACATCGTGCGCGCCGGCGGCGAGAAATTCTCGGACCAGCTGCTGCAACAGCTGCGCAAGGTGACCAAGGCCCGCATCTTCAACTGCTACGGTCCCACCGAAATCACCGTGGCATCGAACAACAGCGAATTGACCAACGCCGACATCGTCACCGTGGGCAAACCGCAGTTGAACGTCATCGAATACATCGTGGACCAGGACGGCAACGAACTGCCCGTGGGCGTCGTGGGCGAACTTTACATCGGCGGCCGCGGTGTGGCCCATGGCTACAACAACCTGGACGAGATGACCCGTGAGCGCTTCGTCGACTACCACGGCACCCGCATCTACAAGTCGGGCGACTATGCCAAGTGGCTCCCCGACGGCAATGTCGTGATCCTGGGCCGTACCGACCACCAGATCAAGCTGCGCGGCCTGCGCATCGAGCTGGGCGAGATCGAGAACGTGATGCTCAAGGTCGAGGGGCTGAAGAAGGTGGTTATCCTGATACGCAAGATCAATGACAAGGAGCACCTGTGTGCCTATTATACCGCCGACCGCGAAATCGCGCCCGACGCCCTCAAGGCCGAAATTTCCAAGAGCCTGACACAATATATGGTGCCCACGGCCTACCTGCAGCTCAAGGAGATGCCCATGACGCCCAACGGCAAGACCGACGTCAAGGCACTGCCCGAGCCCGAACTGGCCATCAGTTCGGCCTATGTAGAG
>JAEEGK010032382.1_pt1 | contig 10229 bp, 10 predicted proteins | sample 8958771 | NCBI WGS metagenome assembly JAEEGK01 (sample SAMN16246547, study PRJNA631951) | gut metagenome | biome: gut microbiome; feature: rumen; material: SC-attached | host: Bos | place: Iran: Karaj | collected 2018-10 | reverse complement strand
CATTATGACCATGCGCCGGATAGGCAGTCCCGACGTGATTAGCCGCATCATTATGTCGCTCGTTATGTAGTAGGGCAGGTTCCCGACCGCGGTCAGTTCTCCGCCGCCGAGGAGCGAATGGATATTGCCGAGATCCACCTTGAGAAAATCGCGGTTTATTACCGAGGCGTTCTCCGGCAGCCTTTCCGCGAGAATTTCGGAAAGCGCCTTGTCAAGCTCCACCGCGGCGAGCTTGACCCCCGTTCCGGCAAGCGGGAACGTGAGCGCGCCGAGCCCGGGACCTATCTCGAGCACGGGAAGCCCCGCCTCCGCGGCAAGCGAAACGATACGGTCTATCGCCTCTTCGTCGATAAGAAAGTTCTGCCCCAGCGCCTTGTTGGGCTTGAGCGAATATTCGGTTAACAGTTCGATCGTGTTATTCATATCGGTTCAGTTTATCAGTATCCCCTTCGGGAGATGATTCTTCATCACCCCGTCGACCGCTTTTCCGAAGCCGATGGGGAACGCCCGCCCGCCCGCGCTCACGCATACCGCGGACCAGCCGCGCCAGTCCTCGGGACAGGGGACGGTATTTCCGGCAAGGAACGCCCGAAGGAGCTTATCGTCCGGCGCGAACGCGAGCGTGCGCTTAAAGCCCTGCCCGAGCTCCGCCATGAAATAGGTGTGGGAGGGCTCGAATCGGCCCTTCCTTATCTCGCCGAGCTCCACTCCGCAGGACACGGGACGGAGCTTGAGCACCGCCTCCGGCATGCCGTTCGGTATGAGCCTCACGACGCCGTTCTTCTCGAAAAGCACACCGTCCGGCAGCGCGTTTTCCTGCGCGGAGGCGATGAAATCGTAAAGCGGCGCGAGCGCCTTGCCGCTGCGCGCGCCCTGTATCGCGGCGCATGAGCAGCCCGCGGGCGAAGCCGCCGACCTTCTCAAACGGCATACGAAATGCCCCTCGCCGCAGGAGGTGTGGGGGTAGAGCCTCTCCTCGAGCTCCACCGAAAAATCGTTGTGTTTGTTGATAAAATCGTCTATCACGCCCTCGTTCTCCTCGTGCGAGAACGTGCAGGTGGAATAGACTATGCAGCCGCCGGGCTTAACGGAGAGCGCGGCGCTTTCCAAAATGAGCTTCTGCCTCTCGGCGCAGGATGAAACGTGCTCGGGCGACCATTCGAGCACGGCGGTCTCGTCCTTGCGGAACATGCCCTCGCCGGAGCAGGGCGCGTCGACCATCACCGTGTCGAAAAAACCGGGGAGCGCGGCGGCGATAACGTCGGGACGCTCCGAAACGACGGCGGCGTTCGTTATGCCGAGCCGCTCGACGTTCCGGGCAAGGAGCTTCGCCCTTTTCGGGACTATCTCGTTCGCGACGATGATCCCCTTCCCGCGCATCCTTGCGGCGACGCCGCCGGTCTTGCCGCCGGGCGCCGCGCACATGTCGAGCACCTTAAGACCGCTGTCGTCCGCAAGCGACGCCGCAACGGCGCTCATCGCGCTCGGCTCCTGCATATAGAAGAGCCCCGCGGCGTGGTAGGGATGCTGCCCGACGCCTTCCGCGTCCAACGCGATAAAGCCCTCCCCGAGTATCCCGGTCGGCTCGAGCCGCCACGGCGAGACCGCCGCAAATTCCCCGGGACCGAGACGGAGGGTGTTCACGCGCAGCCCCCTTTTCGGAGGCTCGTCATAGCAGGCGATGAACCGGGGGAACTCGTCCCCCAGCCCGCGCCGCATCCTTTCAATGAATTGTTCGGGCAGAGCTCTCATCTGAACGAATCGATTATGCCCATAGCGTATCTTAATATCAGCAGACAGTCGTCCGCCGCGATATCGCCGTCGAAATTGACGTCCGCCGCCTCAAGCTGAAGCCCCTCCGCGCCGGTTATGCCGAGGTTGTATCTCAAAAGCAGCAGCGCGTCCGCCGCGTTCACCTCGCCGTCCGCGTCGACGTCGCCGAGCAGTATCGAAGGCGTGGGCGTCGGCGTGGGAGTCGGAGTGGGCGTCGGCGTGGGAGTCGGCGTGGGAGTCGGAGTGGGCGTGGGAGTCGGCGTGGGCGTCGGAGTAGGCGTGGGCGTGGGCGTCGGCGTGGGCGTCGGCGTCGGCGTGGGAGTCGGATCCGGTTCGCCGGTGAAATGCGCGGTCAGGTGCTTTGCGCCGTGACCGAAATCGCAGGCATACTGGGCGTCGGTCGAGATCAGCACGCCGTCCGAGTACCAGCCGAGGAAGGTCTCGCCCTCGAGCGGGCGGGAGGAGGCGTAAGTCACAACGCCGGTCGAAAGGATCGAAACGCGCGTGCCTATATAGCCGCGCCCTTCGCGGTCGATGATGAAGCTTTCGCCGCCGTTCATGCAGGAGATATCAAGGCTCGTCAGCGGATTGTTGAAGGAATAGAACCTTTCAAGACCCGTCAAAGCGGAAACGTCCAGCTCGCGGAGCTGATTCGATTTTACGTTCAGCTCCGTAATGAGCGGGCAGTTCGACAGATCGAGGGAACCGATCCCGTTGTTGGTGCAGCGCAGTATCGTAAGCAGGGGGCAGTGGGTGACGTCCAGCTCCGTTAAGGCGTTGTAGGAAACGTCAAGGCTCGTCAGCTTCCCGTTCGAGGAAAGCTCTATGCTTGAAACGCCGTTCTGCTTCAGCCATAAAAGCGTGAGCTCGGTACAGGAGGAAACGTCTATCGACGGGATATCGTTCCCGGTAAGGTTGAGCGAAACGAGCGAGGAACAGCCCGTTACGACCGCGCCTGTCAGGAAACAGTCGGTCGCGGTGACGTTCGTCAGCCCCGTGCATCCGGAAAGATCGAGCACGCCCGAAACCGCCCAGCCGAGATCGGAGAAGGATATGGTCTTCAGCCTTCCGTTCGCCGTCCACGTGCACGAGCTCCACGTGGAGGGGTCGTTTATATCGTACCCTTCGTCGTTGCACGCCTCCCCGTTGGGGTGACCGGAATCGCTCACGGCGGAAAAGAAGGCGCGCAGCTTATCAACGTCGTGCTGATCGTAATCCTCCGCGCCGAGGGATACCGCAGGCAGCGATACCGTTATCGCAAGAGCCGCCGCAAGTATGAGCGCGGCAAGCTTTTTCATCGTTTTCATCACGGATCCTCCGTAAAAATGTTATTATATTATTTTACCTTAAAACGCGGCGCCGGTCAAATGGAAAATGAAAGAAAAAAGGAAGCTGTTCACAGCTTCCTTTTTGTCAACGCCATATAGCAGGTTTTAGTAAATTACTCGGCAACGTAGGGCAGCAGAGCTACCTGACGAGCGGTCTTGATGGCAGCCGCGAGGTTCCTCTGATGCTCGGCGCAAACGCCGCTCATACGGCGGGGCATGATCTTGCCGCGCTCGGTGATGAACTTCCTCAGACGTGCGGTGTCCTTATAATCAATATGCTCGACCTTGTCCACGCAGAACTGGCACACCTTGCGGCGGGACTTCTTGGGACGGGGCTTCATTTTACGCTCTTCCATGACGGTTCTCCTTTCTCAAAATCAGAATGGCAGATCGGAATCGGTGATCTCGGTAAAGCCGCCGGAGATATCTCCGAACGCGGTGCCGCTCATGTTATCGGGATGAGCGGGGGCTTCGCTGTTCCAGCCCTGACCCTGCTGACGCCTTTCGAAATTGTTCGTCTGCTGGGGCTGACCGTAACCGGCGCCTTCGCTGCGGGGGGAGAGGAATTCGACCTCGTCCGCAGTGACCTCGAGAGAGGCGCGTAAGGACCCGTCCTTGCCTTCATAGGCGCGGGCGGAGACTTCGCCGACGACGCAGACCTTCCTGCCCTTGGAGAGGTACTTGCTGCACAGCTCTCCAAGCTGACGCCAGGCGGCGACGCGGAAGAAATCGGTCTGTTTGTCATCCTTGCCGGAACGGCGGTTGACTGCAACGGTGAACGTGCAGACGTTAACGCCCGAGGGGATCGTACGAAGCTCGGGATCAGCTGTGAGATTTCCGATGATTGTAAGCTTGTTCATTACGGTTCCTTTCTTAAATGGCTTACGCCCTGCGCTCTACAACGTAGCGCATGATGCGTTCGTCATTCTTAAGGTTACGCTGGAGCTCAGCGGGCACCGCGCCGGGAGCCTCGAAGAGTACCAGAACGTAGTAACCCTCGGTCTGATAGTTGATGGGGTACGCAAGACGGCGCTTGCCCCACTCATCGATCTTCTCGATCTCACCGCCGTTATCGGTGATGACCTTCGCGAACTTTTCGACTACGGCTTTGATCTCCTCCTCGGAAAGCTCGGCGTTGATGACGTACAGATTCTCATACTTGTTCATTCGTTTCACCTCCTTGTGGTCTATTGACCCCGCCTTGAAAAACGGGGTAAGTATGGTGCTGACAAATAACAATTATAACACATGCGCCGCCCCTTCGCAAGAGCAAATTTGCAGGAAAAACAAGTATATTTTTGATTTTCATGCGCCTTCGGGCGCATATCGAACGCCCGGGCGTATATCGAAAACGCCCGCGTTTATATCGAAATGCCGCAAGGCGTTATATCGTTCGAATGATATTTTCCGATTGCCAAATCCCTTTCGATGCGGTAAAATATATCTATCAACCGACAATGGAGCGTATTATGAGCAGGATCGAGATAATCCCCGAAGAAAGATTCGTGACCGCCGCATGGTCGTGCGGCACGACGACGGAGCTTTTCATATTCCCGGAGGGCAGCTCCTATCAGGAGCGTCGCTTCGGCTTTCGCATAAGCAGCGCGCTCGTTGAGCTCGAGAGCTCCGTCTTCACCCGTCTTGATGGCGTAAAGCGGTACCTGACCCCGCTGGGGGAGGGCTTTCTTCTCAACGTGAACGGCAGGGAGGTCCCCCTGAAAAACGGCGAGGTGCTCGAGTTTTCCGGCGAGGACGACGTCGTCTGCTTCGGCTCCGGGCGGGATCTCAACCTCATGCTCAAGGGCTATGAGGGCAGCATGAAGCTCGTTTCGGGGCTCTTCCGCGTTTACGACTCCGCGCATGCGTTCGCGTTCGCGCCGAGCGGCGCCGAGCTTTGCTCCGGGGACGAAACCGCCTCTCTTCCGGCGGGCGGCTTCGCAAGGCTTTCGGTGGGCGAATACCTCGCCCGGGGCAGGATCGCGCTCTTTCTCGTCGGCGGCTTGACAAACGAAGAGTAATATATTATAATACAAGGTAATCAAAGAAGGAGGGATCCTTACAATGAGCACGCGCATCATCACCATCAGCCGTCAGTTCGGCAGCGGCGGCAGGACCATCGCGAAGGAAGTCGCCAAAAGGCTCGGCTACGCCTATTATGATAAAGAGATAATCGAGAAGGTCGCCGAAAAGACCGGCTTCGATCCCAAGTATATAGAGGAAAACGGCGAGTACGCCCCGGGCAAGAGCATATTCAGCCTGGCGAGCTCGTTCATCGGCTCCTCCCGCGTGATGGGCGGCATGAGCGCCTACGATTACCTGTGGGTGACGCAGAGGAACACCATACTCGATATCGTGGAGCAGGGACCGTGCGTCATCGTCGGGCGCTGCGCGGATTACATACTGCGTGACAGGAAGGACGCGCTCCACGTGTTCATCCACGCCTCTATGGAGGCGAGGGCGATAAGGATCGTCAGCCGCTACGGCGAGAGCGACAAAAAGCCGGAGGAGCGCCTCAAGGAGAAGGACTCCAAACGCAGCGTCAACTACAAGCATTTCACGGGCCGAGTTTGGGGCGACTGCAGGAATTACGACATCACCTTAAACAGCGACACGGTCGGCATCGAAAGGAGCGTGCAGATCATTGTGGATCTCGCGCAGGGCGAATCGAAGAGCGTACTTGTCGATAAGGAGAATTTGCGGTAAATGAACTTTAAGTGCGGCGCCTGCGGGCGCAGGCTTGACAAAAAAACACCCTTCTGCCCCTTCTGCGGGGCGAGGATAGGCAAAGCGCGGAGCAGGATAAGCCCCGCGGCTTTGTTAATCGGCATAGGTTCCGCGCTCGTTTTCTGCGGCATGGCGGCGGTGATAGGGCTGCTCCTCGTAAAGGGCGGGGGGCTTAACGGCGCCGGATACGCCGCGGAGAAGCTCGTTTTGCGCGCGGAGCCGGGCGCTGTCGCCTACCCGGGCGACAGTGTGAGGATCGCCTGCGACGTGCAGCCGCTTGGCGCTGTCGCCGGTCCGGTGGAATGGAGCGTTTCGGACGATTCCGTCGCCGATCTGGACGGCGGCGTGCTGACCTTCAAAAAGGAAGGTGAGATAACCGTCACCGCTGCGCTCAAAAACGGCGTGGAGGGCAGTCTGGAGCTCATCTGCGGCGTCCGTCCGGAAAGGCTTTCGTTTGAAAAGAAGGAGATCGCGGTACAGCTCGGCAGCAGCGTCCCGGCAAAGCCCGTTATATCCCCCGCCGAAATGCCCTACTACAAGATCGAGTGGACAAGCTCCGACGAAAGGATCGTCCGCGTGGAGCAGGACGGCAGCCTGACAGCCGTGGGGCAGGGCACGGCAAGGCTCACCGCGTCCGTCGCCGGCGTTAAGAGCGCCGTGGACGTTTTCGTCTACAAATACAAGTTCGATCTGCTGGCGCACCGGATAATCAAGACCGGCGAAAGGAATTATACCGGCGACGAGTATTACGTCACCCTGGATGAATCCCGGCACTATGAGAGCGGCGGTCTGCTGGTGTACGGAACGACGGCGCTCATGTACTCGCCCAGGGAGGCGGAGATCACCCTCCTGACCAGGCTCTGGGATGAGGATTACAGCTTCTACTACGTCACGGAGACGCAGTTCAAAAGGAACGAGCCCGACGACGCCTCGTTCATGTTCTACTGCTCCTGCGATCCTTCGGCGGAGGGAGGCTCTTTCAACGTGCCGCTTTCCGATGCGGAGCCGATAAGGGTGGATGCGTCGGGCGCGCTGGATCCCGCGAATTACCGCATCGGCGACGAGGTCGAATTCGACGAATACAGCGGGAGGGACGATTATAGGGAACAGGCGCGCGAGTACGCGGGCAAGCTGATCGCATCCGGCATGCGCGCGCTTAAAATGAAATGGTCCTCCATCGGCGCGGGCTGCACCATAGAGGAGGCCATCGGATTGAAGATGCTGTAATTACGGACGGGCGGCTTAACTGACGCCCGCCTCCGGCAGTATGACGCTCCACGCCCCGGCGAGCTTTTCAACGCTCCAGGCGGCGTTCGCGGGGCTTGTCGACGGCAGCCCGAAGGCATGGACTCCCGTTTCCGGGAAAACGTATTTTTCGTAGCATTCAAGCGATTTTTTGCCGTTCGCGAATATCTTTTCTATCGGGGCTTTTTCAAGAAGCTCCGATATTTTATTGGGCACGGCGTCCCGGATGCTCGCGTCGGAGGAGCCGACGATCGTGCATTCGCCGATCGAATCCCACAGCGCGACGCCGTGGGCGAGCAGGAACTCGCGCCGCCCGGGGACGTCGGTCGGGATATTTTCACCGTAAAGCCTTGACAGCACCTGCCAGAAGCGGTTGCGCGGATGCCCGTAATAGAAGTTCACGCTCCGCGAGGCGGCGGAGGGGAACGAACCGAGTATGAGCACGCGCGACTTCCCGTCGAATACAGGCGGGAAGGGATGGGTCAGCAAAACTCTTTCCATAGGCAATAAAATGAGCCTGCTTCGGCGCATGAGCGCAAGGCAGGCTCTTTTGATCGTTCGCGGTTAATTGGGGAGCGATATGCCGAGGGCGATCATCGCGATCAGCGTGGAATCGTAGGCGGTGAGAGAGCCGTCGCCGTTAACGTCCGCGTTCAGTATGCCCTGCGCCGTAAGGGTCCCGCTGTTGACAAGATAGGCGTTGAGCGCGGTAACGTCCCTCATGTCGACGACGCCGTTGCAGTCGGCGTCTCCGATGAGGACCGTGGGGGTCACGGAGTTAGATTTGTAGGTGACAGTCACAGTGGTGTTTGCGGCGCCCATAGTGCCGCGCACGGTCGCCTTATCGGGGGTGTAGCCGGAGATGGTCGGGCTCGTTACGGAGTAGGAGGCGCCGTAATCGTAATCCCCGGTGTAGGTCGCCGCAGCGGTCGTGCCGTTCTCATATACGTAGAGTATCGTCAAACGATAGCTGTTGATGCTGTACTGGGCGGTAACGGTCATATCGGACGTTACGCTGCTGAAATCCCTGTCCCAGCCGGTGAAGGTGTAGCCGAGCCGCGTGGGATTCGCCGGGGCGGTAGCCGCGGAGCCCTCCATTACCTGCTGGGTCTTGAGGACTGTGCCGTCGTAATCGACGAAGGTGACGGTATAGACCTCGCCCGCGCCGAATATCCACACGTCGATCGGGGTGAGAGTGGGGATCGAGCCGCACTCGGTACCGGTGCCGAGCTGACCCTTCGTGTTCTCGCCCGCGACGAAGAGCTGACCGGATCCCTTGACTGCGCCGGAGACGTTGCTGCCGCATTTGACCGCGACGAAGCTGCCGGGCGTCTGCGTGAAGGTGGAAACGCCGCCGCTGTAGCTGCCGGTGGAGCCGCTGCCGAATTCGCCGCGCCAGTTGTTGCCGCAGAACCACAGCGTGCCGTCGGTCTTGATTATGCCGGTATGATAAACGCCCGCGCTGACCTGGGCGACGCCGGTCATTACCTGGGTGGGGCTCGTCTTATCGGTGGTGTTGCCGAGACCGAGCTGACCGTACTGGTTGTCGCCCCATGCCCACAGCGAGCCGTCGTTCTTGAGGGCGAACACGAAATCGCCCATCGTGCTGACGGTATAGACGTTCGTGAGCACCTGAACGGGGGTCTTCCTGTCGGTGGTGGAGCCGTTGCCGACCTGCCCGTCGGAGTTCCTGCCCCATACCCAAAGGGTGCCGTCCTTCTTGACGGCGGCGGTGAGGCAGTTGCCCGCAACGGCGTAAGCAACGTTCGTAAGGATCTGCTTCGCGGTGTAGCAGGAGGTGGTGGTGTTGTCGCCTATCTGACCGTTCCCGTTCTCTCCGTAGACCCACAGCGTGTCGTCGTTCTTGACGTAAACAAGGTGGTTCGAGCCCATGCTCGCCTGCCTGACGTTCGTGTCGAACTGCATGGGATGACCGGTCGCGTACCCGCCGGAGGGCATTGAAGGATCGCCGCCGATGCCGAACCAGAACTCGCCGCAGACGTACAGAACGCCGTTCGTGTCGATCGAAAGGGTGGTCTTCCTGTTGACGGAGACCGCCGAAACGTCCGAGCCCCAGTTATAGGGCGTGGTCGTGTTCGAGGACGCCATTATGCCGTTGCCGATAGGACCGTCGTAATTGTAGCCCCAGGCGTAGCCCTGACCGACGGGCTGTATCGCCGCGGTATGCGTCACGCCGAAGTCGAAAAGATCCCACTCGTGCGAAAGCTCGACGGATTCCGTCTGCACGGCAAACGCCGCCGCCGGCGCCAGAGCGAGCGCCAGCGCAAGAACAAGGGAAATTAGCTTTTTCATCAAGCCGCCTCCTCAATAATACTACCTTATATTTTATCACTTTCCGAGCCGGATGACAAGAGGAAAATGCGGCGTCAGGCGATAAAAAATAAAGGAAAAAGCGTTTGTTCCCGGGCGCATTCACTTAACGATATCATACTGCCGCGTATGCGTCCCGCTCGATGATCTCGGCGAATCCCGCCCGACCGAACTCTATTTCGGGATCGGCGTCAAGGTCGACGGAGAGAACAAGGACCCGGAATCCAATATCTCGATTACGCGGTGATCCTTTTTATGAACGAAAGCCCGCCCGCCTTTACGGCGGGGCGGGCTTTTCTGATGCTTAATCACAGCCGCTCCCGGTTGCGCGCCCGCTGAATGCGCGCGACCCGATGACCTCTAAGTTTATTCCCCCGCGATCTTCCTTGCGACGTACACGCCGCTTGCCGATGCGTGGGAGAGGGAATGGGTGACGCCCGAGCCGTCGCCTATGACGTACAGCCCCTTATGCCGCGTTTCGAGATCGGAGTCGAGCTCGACCTCCATGTTGTAGAACTTGACCTCCACGCCGTAGAGGAGCGTGTCGTCGTTCGCGGTGCCGGGAGCGATCTTGTCGAGAGCGTAGATCATCTCGATAATGCCGTCGAGGATCCGTTTCGGCATCACGAGCGAGAGGTCGCCCGGGGTCGCCGAAAGGGTCGGCACAGTGAAGCTCTCGGCGATACGCTTCGCGGTGGAGCGCCTGCCGTTTATGAGGTCGCCGAACCTCTGGAGCATGACGCCGCCGCCGAGCATATTGGAGAGCTTGGCGATGTTCTCGGCGTAGGCGGTGGAGTCGTTGAACGGCTCGGTAAAGTGCTTCGAGAC
>JAEEGK010032379.1_pt1 | contig 10229 bp, 5 predicted proteins | sample 8958771 | NCBI WGS metagenome assembly JAEEGK01 (sample SAMN16246547, study PRJNA631951) | gut metagenome | biome: gut microbiome; feature: rumen; material: SC-attached | host: Bos | place: Iran: Karaj | collected 2018-10 | reverse complement strand
ATTTATTCATATTTTATTACTTTTTCAATAAAAAAAATTAAAAAATAAAAAAAATAATTTAAAAGAAAATAAAATGGTATTTTATAATTATAAATTAATTATGAATTAATAAGATTAATTGTTAATATTTTAGATAAAATATAATAAATTTTCTATAATTTTGAAATTTTAAAACTTTGTATTTATCCCTTTTTCAATTCAATAAAATTAAACAGTAAAACTAAAAATAAAATGTAGTATTTATTTTTCAAAAAAAATAAATTCCAATTAATTAAATCATATAAAACATAATAAAATAAAATAAATTATATTTTATTTATCCCCATATTTCTTCAAACATATCAAAATTTTACATTACTTAATAAAAATTTCTAAAATAATATTTATAATCAAAAACATTTTTAAATATTTAAAAAAAAATAAAACAAAACATCCCAAAAAAACCTTATAAAATAAAAACATTAAATAACTTAAAATAATAAAATATTTTCAATAACATTTTAAAAAAATAATTATTTATTAAATACGTCACTACCTCAACATAAATATTAATTCTGACCTAATTACTCTGATCCATTATATAATGCAAAAATAAAAAAAAATATAATAAAATGGGAAATATATACGATACAGAGAAAATCCAATATGGAGTTTTTTGTGGAGAAAAAAAAGAAGGAGAGACTCAAATTCTCCGAAATAAAAACAACATAAAATCCTTAAACGAGGTATCATCCTTTGGTCCAAGAACATCATGGGAAGCATTAGAGAATAATTTAAGGAAAGGAAAAGGAAAAAAAAAATTTATAGGTTACCGTCCAAGAACAGGAAAAGATACATTAAAAAATGAATATGAATGGTTAACATTTGATGATGTCTTTAAATTATGTTCTGAATTCGCAAGAGGACTTTCATATTTAAATTTATGTCCTGATTTTCATTCTGAAAATGATGGTGATTTCAAATTTTTAGGTATTTATAGTAGAAATAAAGTTGAATGGTATCTTTCACTTTTAGGTGCTCATGCTATTGGAGTTACTATTGTTACTATTTATGATACTTTAGGTGAAATTGCTATTGAATATATTTTATCTCAAACTCAATTAAATACTATTGTCATTGAAAGCAAAGTTTTAAAAAAAATGTTAACTTTAATTAAAGATGGTAAAGCTCCTTCTTTAAGAAATTTAATTGTTATTAATCCTGAAGATGAAAATGAAACTGTTAATGAATTAAAAAATCAAGGAATACAAATTTATACTTTTGAAGATATTTGTAAAGTTGGTCAAGTTGAAGGAAGAAATTTACCATTAAATCCAGCTAAACCTGATAATATATTTACAATTTGTTATACAAGTGGTACAACAGGTTTACCAAAAGGTGCAATGATACCACATCATTCAATAATGGTTGAAGTAGATGTAATTCATAGTATAGGTTTTTATTTAAATGAAGATGATTGTTATTTAAGTTTCTTACCTATGGCTCATATAATGGAAACTTTAATTTTTTGTGTTGTATTAACAAATGGTACACCATTTGGAATTTATAATGGTAATGCTGCTAAATTAACTGAAGATGCTGCTTTATTAAAACCAACTGCGATGTGTGTTGTACCACGTATTTTTCAAAGAATATATGAAGCAATTAATAAAAATGTAGAAAAAAAATCATATTTTATACGTAATTTATTTAAAAAAGGTGTAGAAATGAAAATTAAAGATTGGCGTGAGCATCGTATATTAAAAAATGCATTTTGGGATCCATTAGTATTTAAAGAAATACGTGCAATAGTAGGAGGTCGTGTTCGTTGGATGTTAGTAGGTTCAGCACCAATGGATCCATATATCTTAGATTTTCTTCGTTGTACACTATCATGTGAAATAGTAGAAGGATATGGTCAAACTGAAGATTGTGCAGGAATGTTACTAACAAATGTAAAAGATAGTGTATCACTTCATTTAGGTGGACCAGGATATTCAAATGAAATTAAATTAATAGATTGTCCTGATCTTGATTACAAAAGTACTGATATTGATCCTGAAACTGGATTAAGTAGACCAAGAGGAGAAATTTGTGTAAGAGGACCAGTTTTATTTAAAGGATATTTAAATGATGTTGAAAATACTAAAAAAGCTATTGATGATGATGGATGGTTACATACTGGTGATGTTGGGATGATTTTAACTGATCATGGTAATGCTATTAGAATTATTGATAGAGTTAAAAATATTTTTAAGTTACAACAAGGTGAATATGTTGCTCCTGAGAAATTAGAAAATGTTCTTGTTAAATGTAAATATGTTGAACAAATTTTTATTTATGGTGATTCATTTAAAAATTATTTAGTTGCTGTTGTTGTTCCTAGAAAAAATGAAATTATTGAATTTTTAAAAAGTAAAAAAATTGATGCTAATAAAGATAATTATAAAGATTTTTTTAATAATGAAGAGTTGAAAAAGGAAATTTTAAATGATATGGAACAATTAGGAAGAAAAAATGATTTTAAAGGATTTGAAGTTGTTAAAAAAATTTATTTAAGTCCTGAAGAATTTACTATTGAAAATGATATTGTTACTCCTACTTTAAAAATTAAAAGACATATTGCAAAAAATAAATTTTTAGAACAAATTAATCAAATGTATGAAAGTAAATAAAAATCTTTTATTTTAGGAATAATATAGAGAAGTAATAACTAATTTTTTTAATTAGTTAATTTAATTTATTAATTATGTAAAATTGATATTTATAAAATAAATTGTTTTAAAATTTTTTTTTTAAATTCTATTTTTTTCAATAAAGATTAAACAATTACATCATTTTTTATATTAAAAATTGAAACATAATCTTAATTATTATTTTAAGTTTTTTTTCATAATAAATAAAAATCATTTCTTAAAAAAAATATTTATTATTAAATATAATATTATTTTTACCTTCTTTAACCTTTTTAATAAAAAAAAACGAAAACAAAAAAAAAAATAAATTAACTATATATTTAAATTAAAAGAAAACATTAAAACATTTCAAAAATATATTAAAAACCAAATTATAATTTAAATCAATATAATAAATAAATTTTAAAAACAAAAAAATTGATTAAAATTAAATAAAAAAAAGCCAAAAAAATTTTTTTTTAATAAAAAATAACAAAAAAAAAAAAAAACCAAAATTAAAAAAAAAACTTTTACTTAAGATCAAGCATATTACATTGTTTATAAAAATCAACACCAGCTTTCCAAATTTTTTCCAATAACCCAATAATTTTCAAAATATATTCCTTACCTTGATTAGTATTAGCATCAACATCAAAGCACAATTTAACAACATCTTCCTTAGATCCTCTACAAGAAAAAGTTAAAGCAGCACCAACAGCTTGTCTAACAAGCCAAGGATGTCTCGGAGCTAAAACTTCATCATATGAACTTCCTAAAATTTTTTTAACAGAAGTTTCATTTTTATCTAAAATTTTAGTAAAAACTCTAATTAAATATTCCATAAACCATAATAATCTTAAAAAAGTTCTACAAGCTGAAATATATTTTTTATATTCTCCTTTTTTATGACCTAAACTACTATTATTATCTCCATTTAATTTATAAATGTCTAATTCAATTTCTTTTCCTAATAATTGTTGTATATTAGTTACATTTGGATATTCTTTAAATTTTTCTCTCATTTGACCTACTTTTGTTGTTATGTCTGAAAAACCCATACTTAATGCACTTGAAATGTTATAAAATATTTTTGTTAAGTCATATATTGGAGATAAAGTGTAATATGGATTTAAGTGTTCTAAGTCTTGGGATGCTATTATTAATTTTTCTTCTACATTTTTTATGTTGTATGGGACTTTTTGGTCAAAATTCTTGTCATCTGCTAATAAGGCTTTCCAGTTTTTATCCATATTTTTTTATTATTATTCAAAGACGTTTTATATATTTTTTTTATTTGAATTTTTTTTTGATGGTATTTTTTATTTTTTTTTTTTTATTATATATAATTGTTTTTGTTTAAGATTTAGAATTTATTTATTAATTTATAAAAAAAATATTTTGGTAATAATTAATAGATTTAAATTAATAAAATAAATTTCAATTAAATAATAAATGTAATAAAATATAATTGATAATTTTAAAATAATCAAGACAATTAAGATAGTTATAACAAATATATTACATTTAAATATTATGACAAAAAATAATTATATGGATTAATAAAAAATAAAGGAGGGTTTTTAAAACAATTCATTGAAAACAACAATATTTTTTAATTATTATAAAGAAAATAATTCTAAAATAATATAGAATATTATAAATTAAAGAAATTTGTTAATAATTTGTATGAAAATGAATAAAATGAAAGATTAAAATGATTTATTTATTTTTAAGAAAAATCCACTTATTTTAAAATAAATCTTAAGTTGAACAAAGCCAAATTGATAAATAGAATTTAATTTTTTATAATTCTCCATAATATTAATACAGTATGAAATATCAATAAATATTACATTTAATTCGAACAAAAAAATTCTATCAAAATATATAAAAATTGCTTAGAATATATTTTATTTTTCTATTACACTAAAAAAATATATTAAAAAGTTTTTTAATATTTTTAATTTTTATTATATAATTTTATAAATTTGAATATTTAAATATTTATTTTTAAAACTAAGATAAACCTACTAATTCAACTTTATAATATTTGGGTTTTCCTAATTCAAATGAAGTATTAATAGTAAACATATAAGATAAAAATGCAAATAAAAACTTTAAAACATAGATTAAAATAAAAAACCATTTGTCCCAAATCTTAAATAGAAAATCTGGTTCTAGTTTTTTGGATTTATGATATAAATATAAAAAGATTTTTTCGCCTGCAAATATAATAATATAAAATAAAGTTGAAAAGAAAGTTAACATAAATTTACGACACATTCTTTTTAATAAACCTCTTTTAAAATCAAAAGTTTCTGCAAAAATTGATAATAAAATAAAGAACATTATTATTTGAATGGCAAATTGTATTAATGATAATCCAATACATAAACCAGCACCATTATTTTTACATGTTGCTGAATATTGTTTTTTTGTTTGTTTATGACCAAATGTTAAAAATTGTGTAAATGAATTCATTACTATATCTATACACATTAAGAGACATAATGCAATAACTTTATAATAATATAATTTTGGATCAAAATATCTTTTGTTATTATTCATTTTTTTTTTTAATTTTTTAATTTATGAAATTTAACAATTTTATTTTAATTTTTTTTAAATTATAAATTGAGTTTTTCACTTATCTTATAAATAAATTGTTAAAAAAAAGTATGGTTTATAAGAATTAATTTCTATTATTAATTTAATTTTTAGACAATATAAAGTAAAACATTGAATAAGAGATTAAGAGATTAAGAGAAAAAATAAAGAATAAAAAATAAAAAAAAAAAATAAATAAATTGATTTTTAAAAAATTTAAATTTTTATTTTAATTGAATTTTAACTTTTAATTATTTTATTTCCAGTTCATTTTTCCTATAGATAAAATGAAATTTACAACTTCTTTTTACTTGAAAATAATATATATTATTTTTATCAAACAAATAATAATTTTTGATTCTAAAAAAGACTTTTGTTGAATTCACTTTTATATAAAATTAATTTATCAAAAAATATTTTTAAATAATAATATATTAAAAGATATAATACACCATTTTCATTTTACTTTAATTTGATAAAATAAATTAATTAATTAATATTAAAATACTTATATTTCATAAAATATGAAACTAAGTTAATTTAGAACGAATATAAAAAATCATTATATTGAAAAAAAAAAATAACAATCTTTTAAATGATTTATTTTAATTGGAAAACAGCAAACAAAGGAAAATGATCACTAGCATAAATACCACTATTATCTAATTTTAAATCATCACTGGGCATACTAGCATAAATAGGTTTAATATTAGTAAAATTACCATTCATAAAAAACATATGATCAATATGATATTGTTCCCATTGAGAAAATTTACCTCCTGAATGAGTATAAGAAATAGGCATTAATAATTTTCTTAAAAAATAATTATTAACTAAAGTACCTAAATACCAATGAAAAGAACCAAAATATTGTTCTCCTAAAGTACAAAAATTACTATTTAATAAACAAGTATTCCACATATCAATATAATTTTTATTAATAACTACATCATAAGTATATTGATATGGAAATTCATTAAAATCTCCCATTAAAAAAATAGGAATTTTTTCATTATTAATATATGATATTTTTTCTAAATAATTTAATATTAATTTCATTCCTTCAACTCTTGCAATTCTTCCTTTATGATCTAAATGTACATTTGATATTATAATTTTATCATTTGTTTTTATATTAATTAATATTATTATATTTGCAGAACGAGGAAACCAAGAATCCCAACCTAATGCATCTTTTCTTTCTTCTGGATTTAACCAAATTGTATGTTGATGATATAATTTAAATTTATTTTTTTTAAAAAAAATTGAATTTCTTTGTCTTTCATTTGGTAAATCATTATCATCTACTCCAATTTGAATATAATCTTTTAAACTATATTTAAGATATTCAACTTGATCTTTTGAGTCTTCTTGAATTGATAAAATATCTGGTTCTTTTAATAATATATTATTTAGTAGTTTTTCTTTTCTATAACGCCAACTTTGTTTTCCATTATCTAATAATTCAAATCTTATATTATATGACATTATCGTTAAAATGTCTTTTTTTTGTTTTTCTGATAAATTTGATATAAATTGTGGATATGGTGTTCCTTGATAATTATGAATTTTTTTATCAAAAACTGAAATTGATGCAAATATTAGGATAAAAAAAGAGAGGTTTAAAAAAAGTACTTTTACCATATATATCTCTAAACTTATTTTTATTATTTATAAATAAATAAAACACTTATAACTATAAAAATAAAACTAATTGATTACGTAAAAAACAAATAAAATTAAATAACAAAAAATATATAAAATGGAAAATTATTAAAAAAAATATTATTTTTTTTTCTTTGTTTATTATATTTTATTTTTGAGTTTTTTTCATTTTGAATAAAATTTATTTTTTGAATTTTTTAAAAGAAGTAATATTCTTTTTTATTGTTATTGTATTTAATTTTCTTATAATAATGGAAAATAATAAAGTAAATATATTTGAAAAATGATAAAACAATGAAATAATTTCTTTTTTATAATAATATATATAATATATTTATAATAAATTTGAATCAACAACCAAAATTTAGTTTTTTTGATAAATATTTATTCATAAAATTTATAAATTATGTTACTTCTAAAATAGGAAACTCTTAATAAGATTATGAGAGTAATATTTGAAATAAGCATGTCCAAAATAAATATTATTAATATATATTTTTTATGAAAATAAAGTAAAAAATAATGTTAAATGAAAATAAGGCATATTAGAATATATTTTTGAATCATATAAAAAAAATTAACTAAAAAATAAAAGATAAAATTATATTAGATTTATTGAGATAAATAATTAAATTGTTGATGTATTAAATTTATCGAAATTTGTTGATTTTTTTGATTACTTTCAAAATTATTCGTTTGTCAATATATATTTTATATTTTTTAATTATTAGATTATTAAATTTGAAATTAATTTCCAACTTTATTTATCATCTTAATGAGCAATTAATTGATTTTTTATAAAATTTAATGTTAAATAAATAGATATTAGTCCAATTCATTTATTAAAAAAAATTGATATTTAAAGATTATTGAAAAAAAAAGACATGAATTAAATTCATCATTTAATTTTTAAATATCTTATTTAATTAAATATTCATGAAAATATTATAAAATACTATAATTAAAAAAAATATTTAGAAATATTAAAATATAAAATTTTAAAAATAAATATGAGAGTATTTTATTTCCTTTAATTTAAAAAAAAAAATTTTTTAAAATAAATATATTAAATAAGAAAAAAAAACAAAAATAATATCTATAAATAAAATATGGAAGAAGAATTATATCCTAGAGATGATAGTGACGAAGTCCAATTAATTCCTTTTACTAAAGAATATATGGAAAGTAATAAAATAAAAAAAGTCTCATTAATAATAGATTCTTTAAAATCAAAAAATGAATTAATAAGATTATTTTGTTCAAAAAAATTAACAGAAATAGGAGAAATTTTAGGGGCAAAAAGAATAGAAGATGAATTAATTCCATTTATAACTGATTTAATATTAAATTATGAAGAAAATGAAGAAATATTATGTGAATTTTCAAATCAATTATTAAATTTACTTTTAATATTAAGAAAACAAAACATTTTTTCAAGTATAGGTTTACGTTCATTAGAAATATTAAGTGGAAATGATGATGAAAATGTAAGACAAACAAGTGTTCAAAATTTAAGTAAATTAATAGATTCACTTGATGAAGAATTAATAACAACAGAAATATTTCCATTAATGAAGAGATTAATAGAAAATGATTTAAAAACAAAAATGAGTTGTTGTTATTTATTTCCAATAGTTTATCCAAAATTAAAAAATGAAGAAATTAAAAAAGAAATTCTTCTTGCATTTTATGAAATATCACATGATGAGTCACCGAGTGTGAGAAGAGCCTCTGCAGATAATATTAAAAATTTTTGTAAAGTAAATGAACCAAAAATAATTGAACAATTAGTAAATTTATATAATGAGTTTATTAAAGATTCAGTTGATATTGTTAAAATTTATACTATTAATTCAACTAAAGAATTACTTGAATATTTACCTAATGAACAAAAAGAAATTTTAATTTTAAATTTAACTCAAATTATGAGTAGTGAAAAAAGTTGGAGAGTTAAATATGCAACTGCTGAATGTATTGCTAAAATATGTTCTAATTTTTCTAAAGCTTTTAATGAAATGAAATTTGTTCCTCTTTTAATGTTATTTTTAAAAGATAATGAACCTGAAGTTAAATGTAGTGTTTTAACTAATTTTCATATTTTTTTTGAGAATTTTTCACTTGATGTATTTAAAAGTAATTTTTTACCTATTTTTAATGATTTATCAAATGATATTAATTTACATGTTAGAAGTGTTTTTGCATCTACTTTATTAAAATGTATTAAATTTTTTAAAACTGATGAAAAATTTTTAACTGAATCAATTATTCCTTTATTAACAAAATTATTAAAAGATGAAGTATATGAAGTACAATATTCTGCAGTTGAAAATATAGATCAATTAATTTTATTAAGTTCTTTAAATAATGATATAATGGAAAATTTTATATTACCAATTATTCAAGAAGGAATGAAAAATCCAAAATGGAGATTTAGATTATTTATTGCAGAAAATTTATTAAAAGTTGTTTCTCAAATACCAAAAGAAAAAATTAAAAAAGATTTTTTAAGTATTATTATACTTCTTTTTGTTGATCATGCTGAAGAAATAAGAAAAACTTCATGGAAAATTATTGAAGAAATTATTAAAAAAGTTGATCCTAATTTTTTAAATGATGAAATATGGCCTATTCAAAAAGATAAATTATCATCAAAAAATTATATTTTAAGAATTGCTTCAATGAATTCTATTAATTATTTAAAAGAATATTATGAAAAAGATTTTTTGAAAAATACTGTTTTACCAGAAATAAAATTAACTGGAAAAAAAGATAAAATTCCTAATGTTAAATTTTGTTCTTGTAATTTATATAAAAATATTGCACAATATTTAAATAATAAAGATGTTATTAATGATTGTAAACTGTATTTAAAAGAATTTGAAAATGATAAAGATCCTGATGTTGTTTTCTTTAGTAAAAAAGCTTATGAAGAATTACAAAATATTTAATCTTAATTTTATTTTTTTTTAAAATTAATATTTCGATTTATTTAAATTTTACTTGATTTATTTCTTTTTTATGAATTTGAATCAAATTTAATCAAATTTAAATTTTAAAAAAATAATTTTTTTTAAAGTTTAATAGGAAATGATTTTTTAAATCTCAAATTATATATGAAAGATTATAAATTTAAGAATAATTATTAAAAGAATAAGATATTATTTAAATAAAAATTAATTAATTAAATTTATAATCATTTTGGGGATTGGGGATTGGGCCCAATCCCCAATCCCCAATCCCCAATCCCCAATCCCCAATCCCCAATCCCCAATTTTTATAATTTTTAAAATTTTATTTTTGAAA
>JAEEGK010032378.1_pt1 | contig 10229 bp, 7 predicted proteins | sample 8958771 | NCBI WGS metagenome assembly JAEEGK01 (sample SAMN16246547, study PRJNA631951) | gut metagenome | biome: gut microbiome; feature: rumen; material: SC-attached | host: Bos | place: Iran: Karaj | collected 2018-10 | reverse complement strand
CATGGGCGCTATCTTGATGTTTGCGGTCATTGACTTTGTGGGTAACATCAAGACTTGGCTTGCCCGCGACACCAAGGATGCAATCGATTACTATGTAAGCTACCTGCCTTACATGATTTACCTGATTTCGCCGGTGGCCCTGTTTATTGCCGTGCTTGCTTCGATCGGTAACATGACGCGCCACCTTGAAATGAGTGCCATGCAGAGTTCTGGCCAGGCTCCGTTCAAGACCTTGATTCCGATTTTCGTGTTCGGCGTGCTGGTGTCTATCGGTTCTTACGAAATGAGCGAACTCTGGCTCCCTGACGCAAACCACAAGCGTCTGGAAACCATGGAGACGAACGCCCAGAAAAAGAAGAACCCGCGCATCAAGGAAAAACGCGACTTTACCTTTATCGATAGCGAACGCGCTAGCTGGTTCTTTAGGCATTATTCCGGCAAGGGGCGCTTTGGCCGCGACGTGGTCTTGCTCCTCCGCGAAGACGGCCGCCTGGTGGAACGCTACGATGCCAAACTGGTCCGCTGGATTGAAGAGCCGCCTAAGGATTCGCTCGATTCTATCGCAAGGCTTTCTAGCATTGACCCGCCGCCGGGTTGCTGGCAGTTTGAACGCGGGCACCGCCGAGAATTCCATAAAGATGGTACGGTGAACGTTTACCCGATTCATCGCGAAAAATTGTGCGACAAGGTGACGACTTATCCGGGCGACTTGATTAACGAACGCCAGACCGCCGACGAAATGGATTCCAAGATGGTCATGGCTAGAATCAACGTGCTGCGCCGTTCGGGCGAAGATACCCGTGCCATGGAAACAGCACTTCAGTTTAAGCGTTCGGCCCATTGGATGAATTTGATCGTACTACTCATCGGTGCAGCCCTTTGTCACCGCTATAGTCGTTCTGGGGGCCTTTCCCAGAAGTTCGGGGTTGGCCTCTTGATTGTTTTTAGCTATTATATTCTTGAAAGAATTGGCTTAAAGATGGGAGAAAATGGTGCGCTTTCGCCTTTTTGGGCGGCATGGATTAGCCACTTTGTATATGGCGGCGTCTCGGTCGTAATGCTGTACCGTTCCTTCCGTTTATAGTGGGATAAGTATGTCTGTTGCAGAAATTTTATTCGTGGTCGCGGGGCTGTTGCTTGGCCTTGCATTCCAGGGGGGAATGTTCCTGTTCCTGATCCCCTTTGCCGTCGTTGCGTTTGTGCTTGCCTGCATGAACCGCCCGCGCCTTGCCGGCCCGAATTCCCAGCAGCCTGCTACGGCTCCCATTCCGACGATTTTCAAGAATCGTTCGACGACGAACACGCCGGTGATTACCCCGACTTTGCAGAATGAATTCTCCAATGCGCCTAGGGGTATGGCAAATGAACCCGAAGCTGCTCTCAAGGTGAGCCAGGTCTGGGCACGTGCCAATGCCGACATTAACCGTTCCATGACGGACATGCTGCTTGCACTCAAGATCGTGGTTCCGCATGTGAATTCTGTCATCGTGTTTACGCAGATGGAAAACCAGAAGGAATGGGGTATCCGCAATTTCGCAAACGACAAGGAAATTTCGGTGAACCTTCGCACGCGCATTACCGAAACGTCTGGCCTTTTGGGCCAGCTGTTCCGTAGCAACGTGAACCGCCTTCTGGAAGGCGACCTTCCGGGTGCCAAGAGCGTCATGTACTATGTGGACAATCCGGCAATCAAGTCGGTGGTGGCCGTGCCTATGATCGACCATGCCTCCGGACTCCGCGTGGGAGCCTTGGTCATGGATTCCGTGTACCCGAATGCGTTTAACGACATGACGGCCAATGCGCTCAAGTTTATCGCAAGCGCCATTTCGATGCTTGACTACAAGGGATTCTATTCGGCCCAGAAGCATATTGCCTTGCAGCAGTATGGCGGACTTTACAGCTACCTGCGCAAGTTCTTCCAGAACATGTCGGTCAAGGATATCTACAAGCAGATTATCAATTACGTGAAAGCGAACATGGCTTACGACCGCCTCACGATTCTTGCCATGGATCCGGGCGACGACATGAATGGCAGCGTGGTATACTGCGACGGTGTAGATGCCGAGCAGTTTGCGAACAAGAAGTTTACGCTTTCGGACAAGGGCGTATTTGTGCTCTCCCTGATGCGCAACCGCCCCATGGAACGTTCGTTCTTGCCGGGCTTCAAGGATTACCTGCCGCGCTTGAACGATTCGGAACGCAAGAACCTGAACCTGCGCCAGATCTTGGTAATGCCTATTGCGGCGGAGCATGGCTCTGACACCGCTGAAATTGCAATTTGCCTTGAAAGTAGCAGCTCCATGCCGTATAACGATCATGAAAAGGAACTGCTCAAGGCCTTTGCCGGCGTTGCAGGCTTTGCCTACAATCGCGCCCGCAAGTTTGAACTGGGTTGCGACCAGGCCATGCGCGACGGCCATACGGGTCTCATCAACAAGAAGACCATGTTTGAAAAGTTGCGCTCCGAAAAGATTCGCGCAGACCGCAGCAAGTATAGCATTGGCCTCTTGATGATGGATATTGACCACTTCAAGCATGTGAACGATACCTATGGTCACCCGATTGGTGACGTGGTCATCAAGGGCATTGCCGACACCATCAGTAAAGAAATCCGCGGCGAAATCGACGTGGTGGCACGTTTTGGCGGCGAAGAATTCGTGGTAGCCTTGATCGATACCGATTCCGAAGGCATGGTCGAAACCGCAGAACGCATCCGCAAGTCGGTCGAAAAGCTCGTATTCGATGTGCACCAGGCTGACCCCTTGCGCGTAACGGTAAGTATCGGAGCCTTCTTGCTGACGCAGAACTTTAATGGCGATTTGGAAAAGGCCATCAATAATGCCGACCAGGCTTTGTACCGCGCTAAGGAAGGCGGTCGTAACCAGGTCGTGCAGTTCGAAAAACAAGAATCTGAACCCGTGAGTGTATAGCATGTTTACCGCGCTCGATTGGATTGTCTTAGTCGCATACTTGTTACTCTCAATCGCGATCGGCTTGTTTGTCTCGCGCGGTAATAAGAATTTGAAGGAATACATGCTGGGCGGCGGCTCCATTCCGTGGGTGGCCGTGGGCATTAGCCTTATTGCAACGTCCGTGAGTGCTACCACGTTCCTGGGCGCGCCTGCCGATGTCTATGGCGACAACATGACGTTCCTCATGTTCCAGATTGGTGCCTTCATTAGCATTGTGGTGGTGGGGCTTATCTTTATTCCCAAGTTCCGTACTTCTGGCATTAATAGCGCCTACGAACTTTTCGAAGTCCGCTTTTCCAGGACCGTGCGCAGGCTTGCCGCCATATTCTATTGTCTGCACTTGCTGCTCCGTACGGGAATCCTCTTGTATGCGCCGTCGCTTGTGCTTGCGCAGATTCTGCATATCGACTTGAAACTTGCGATTGTCGTGTCGGCTGCTGTGGCCATATTCTACACCTGGTTCGGCGGCATCAAGGCGGTCATCTGGACAGACGTGATGCAGTTCGTGGTGTTCTTTGGCGGTGGCGTGCTGGTACTGATTCTCATTTCGAATGCGGTCGGCGGCTTTGGCGAAATGGCGACCCTTGCCAGCGAAGCGGGCAAGACCAAGTGGTGGGACGCCTCGATGGATATCTCGAATGCGCGTACGCTTGTGTCGGCTGGCTTTGCCTATGCGATTCTTGAAATTGCCATTCGCGGTTGCGACCAGCAGTTTGTACAACGCTACCTGAGTTGTAAAGATGTGAAGGCGGCGAACCGTTCGAGCATTCTTTCGATGGTGCTTGGCTGTGCCGTTTCCGTCTTGTTCTACTGGGTGGGCGCCGCTCTCTATGTTTATTACCAGAAGGCTCATGTGGCAGCCCTTCCCGAGGGCTTGGGCCAGAATGACGTATTCCCTTATTTCATTGTCAATGGACTTCCGGTGGGTGTGACGGGCTTGATTGTGGCTGCCATTTGTGCGGCCGCCATGAGTAGCCTTTCGGGCGCTATCAATTCGCTGGGCAATACGTCGGAACGCGATTTCTTGAACTGGGACGAAAACGCCGGAATCGGTGGACTCAAGCGCGCCAAGATCTGGACGGTGGTCTGGGGCGTGCTGGGCGTTTTCTTTGCCTTGTTTGCGGCGACGCAGCAGGGGAGCTTGCTCAAGAACGCGCTCTTCTTTACAGGCCTTTTCACGGGCCCGCTTCTCGGTATGTTCGTGCTTGCCTTCTATGCCGAGAAAGTTTTCGGCACGGGTGCAGGTAAACTCCGTGGCTGGGCCGTTGTGGTTGCCGTGATTTGCGGTATGGGTAGTTTGATTCTTGTTCAAGGCATTCCTGCTTTTGGAGTGCCGGCTGTATTGGGTGGAATCTTTAGCTGGCCTTGGATGCCCTTTATCAGTATGACGACGACGATTGTGGTCGCCCTGCTTGTGAATGCGGTTGCAAACCTGTTGAAGGTTCGAAAATAAGTTTCAGGAAAACTAGGGGTAAGTTATGAACAAGGTAACATTGGGGCTCGTCCTGCTGGTCGCACTGCTTGGCTTCTTGCTGCTTTCGACCAATAAAGAAAACGCAATGCAGAATGCAATGCCGAAGTCATTGAAGGTGCCGTCTGTGGTCAGCGATGCGCAGATGTCGACAGTCAAGGTGTCTGCTTCGGAATCCCGCAAGTATCAGGCGAACGAATTCGTGACGTTTGCCATGCTTGAATTGCGCGGCCGCGATAAGGAACTTCTCTACAAGCAGCTTGAAACCCGCCGCCAGGCGATTTTTGAACAAATGAATAAACTCGATATCCAGAATTCCGATATCGAGCAGAACAGTGTCGACATGCGTAAGGAATGGTCCTACGACAAGGGCACTCGCAGCCTTACCGGCTATGTGGTGAGCCAGTCCTTTGCAATCCGTTGTTCTTCAAGGTCTGTAGCAGCCGCGGCTGTCGCTGTCCTCTCGGCGGAACTCGATGTCGAAATCGATCGCACCTCGGCTCGCCTCCAAAGCGAAGATTCCTTGCGTAACGAAATCATTCTCGCTGTGGGCAAAAAAGCCATGAGCAAGGCGGAAAGCTATGCTGAAAGCGTGGGCGGCAAGCTCGGCAAGGTGGTTTCTATCAGTGAAAATGGTAGCAATGACGGCGTCTCGTTCGGCAGATCGGTTCGGTCAGCTATCCAGTTTGATGGCTTTAACGAAGAAGCTCTTCTTTCGTCTATCGCGGACTCCGTAAGCATCTCTGCATCGGTTCATTTGGTGGTAGAATTGCTCCAATAATATGGGCTAGTCACAAGGTCCCTGTTTGTCAAGACGTAGTTTATAAAAAACTTTTATTTTTGTGTTGATAAGTGTCCGAAAGGGCAAAATTCGCTAACTGCTTATAAATAAAGGCGTTAGCTTTTATTTTGCTTACTTTGTTGAAAATCGCTTTTAAAGCCCGTTTTCGGAAATGTTGATAAGTTTAGTTTTGTAATCTTAAATTTACACAAAAAGCGCTGTTTTTTTGAAAAATGTCTTCCAATGACAGATACATTTGTTATATTGTTTTCCATATCTTGTGCTTCGGACTTCTTTCGAGACACAAGATATAGTAAATACCAGAAATGAAAGAAAAAAGTATGCTCGAAACGAGTTTCGCCCATAAATACGCTATTAGGGGCTGATTCGCCGGGCAGCAAGGATTGGTAGATGATAGTTTCTGTAAGGAAGCGCGACGGCCGTGAGATGCCGTTCAACATTGAAAAGATTGTCGACGCCATTGTCAAGGCATTCCGCGCATCTGGCGAACTTGACGAACAGATCAAGGCCGCCCAAAGTCAGTTGAATTTGTTGGGAAACGATGACGTGCTCACGAGCACGGCCCTCAAGGTGTCCGCCGATGTGGTGGGCCGACTCGAATCCGAGGGCAAGAATGTTCCTGAAATCGAAGAAATCCAGGACGCTGTCGAAAAGGCTCTGACCGAAGGTGGCTATGCCGATACCGCCAAGAGCTACATCCTGTACCGTGCCGAACGTACCCGCGTGCGCGAAGTCAATACGCGCCTCATGCATACGCTCCGCGACATTACCTTCAGCTCTGCCAAGGAATCCGACCTCAAGCGTGAAAACGCCAACATCGATGGCGATACCGCCATGGGTACCATGCTCAAGTATGGTTCCGAATCCGCAAAGCATTTCTACACCATGATGATGCTCAAGCCTGAGCACAGCCGCGCCCACATGGAAGGTGATATCCATATCCATGATTTGGATTTCTATTCCCTTACCATGACCTGCTGCCAGATCGACCTCAAGAAGCTTTTCAAGAACGGCTTCAATACCGGTCACGGTCACCTTCGTGAACCCAAGGATATCCGTAGCTACGCTGCTTTGGCTGCTATTGCCATTCAGTCTAACCAGAACGACCAGCACGGCGGTCAGTCCATTCCGAACTTTGACTATGCCATGGCCGACGGCGTGCGTATCACTTACCGCAAGGCTTACCTTTCCAACATGGTCAAGGCTCTCATTCTTCTTACCGGCAAGACCGAAGAAGAAATCCAGCCGGTTGTGAAGAAACTCCATACCGAAATGGCCGAAATGGGCATGGTAGCGACGCTCGTGCCGAACGAAAAGTTCGTGGAAGCCGAAGCCCGCGAATTGTCCAAGACCTATGGCGAAGAAACGGTGAAGAACGCCCAGAAGTTTGCCGAAAAGATGGCCTACGAAGAAACCGACAAGGCTACTTTCCAGGCTATGGAAGCTTTCGTTCATAACCTGAACTCCATGCACAGCCGTGCCGGTGCCCAGACTCCGTTCTCCAGCATCAACTACGGTATGTGTACCGAGCCCGAAGCTCGCATGGCTATGCGTAACCTGCTTCTCACCACCGAAGAAGGCTTGGGTGGTGGTGAAACGGCAATCTTCCCGATTCAGATTTTCCGCGTCAAGGACGGCATCAGCCTCAAGCCGGGCGACCCGAACTATGACTTATTCAAGCTCGCTTGCCGCGTGAGCGCCAAGCGCCTGTTCCCGAACTTCAGCTTCCAGGATGCCCCGTACAACTTGCAGTACTACAAGCCGGGCCACCCTGAAACCGAAATTGCCTACATGGGCTGCCGTACCCGCGTGATCGGTAACCACTACGACCCGAGCCGCGAAATCAGCTTCGGCCGTGGCAACCTGAGTTTCACGTCGATCAACCTTCCGCGTATCGCCATCAAGATGAAGTCCGTGGACCTGTTTTTCAAGGAACTCGACCGCATGCTGCAACTGGTGAGCGACCAGCTCATGGAACGCTTTGCCGTCCAGAGCCGCCGCAAGGTCAAGAACTTCCCGTTCCTCATGGGACAGGGTGTGTGGATCGATTCCGACAAGCTCGGCTGGGAAGATACCGTGGGTGAAGTCATCAAGCACGGTACGCTTTCGATCGGCTTTATCGGACTTGCCGAAACCCTGGTGATGCTGACGGGCAAGCACCACGGCGAATCCGAAGAATCCCAGCAGCTCGGCCTCAAGATTATCGGCCACATGCGCGAATTCTGCGACAAGGAATCCGAACGTCTCGGCCTCAACTTCAGCTTGCTTGCTACGCCGGCTGAAGGCCTTTCTGGCCGCTTCGTGCGTATGGACAAGAAAAAGTTCGGTATTATCCCGGGCGTTACCGACCGCGATTACTACACCAACTCTTTCCACGTTCCGGTGTACTACAAGATTTCGGCTTTCAAGAAACTTTCTCTGGAAGCCCCGTACCACGCACTCACCAACGCCGGTCACATCAGCTACATCGAACTCGATGGCGACCCGACGCAGAACCTGGATGCCTTCGAAAAGATCGTGCAGCACATGGCCAAGGTGGGTATCGGTTACGGCTCCATCAACCATCCGGTGGACCGCGATCCGGTTTGCGGATTCGTGGGTGTGATCGGTGACTGCTGCCCGCGTTGCGGACGTAGCGAAGGCCACGCCATTTCCGAAGAAAAACTGAAGGAACTGCGTAGGCTTTATCCGGGAATGCCCGCCTTCAAGGGAATCAGGTAAGAGGAATAGATAGTGGTTAGTAAACAGTATGCAGTGAACAGGAATGTAAAAAGAATTTTTTTATTGCGTTCCTAACCACTAATCACTAATGAAATCAACAAGACTTTTTACATCAAGGAGAAACATCAATGTCTGAAAAAGAACTGAACAAGTATGGTGAAGGTATCGGATTCGAACGTATCCGCCGCATCACGGGTTACCTGGTCGGTACTGTCGATCGCTTCAATAACGCTAAGCGTGCCGAAGTGAACGATCGCGTGAAGCACGGCGTATAATATGGACGAATACCCTCGCTTGCGGATTGCCGGAATCGAACCCGAATCGTTCGTGGACGGTCCCGGAATCCGTATGACAATCTTTACCCAAGGTTGTCATCATAATTGTCCAGGGTGTCAGAATCCTCAGACCCACGATTTCAACGGGGGTCATTTTATTGATATTGACGAAATCCTCGAAATGATCGAGGAAAATCCGCTGCTCGACGGTATTACGTTCAGTGGTGGAGACCCGATGGATCAGGCGGCGGCCTTGATTCCGCTTGCACGAGAAATCAAGGAACGTGGGCTCAACTTGGTGATTTTTACCGGTTATACCTACGAACGCCTGATGGACCTTGCGCACGAGCGCCCGGACATGTTCGAACTATTGACTTTTGCTGACATTTTAATCGACGGCCCCTTCATTATGGCGAAAAAATCGCTCGAAATCAAGTTCAGGGGCTCTACGAACCAGCGTATTATCGATGTGCAGCAGAGTCTAGTAGAAGGTCATGTGGTGCTTCACCAGATCCAGCTGGACGAAATGAAAACTCGTCCGGAACTGGTGCCGGCGTAATCTTACGCTTTCTTCTTGTCGCGCCAGGCAAAGAGGTTTGCGAGTACCGTACCGCTGATGGAATGGTAGGCGCAGCTCAGGGCGCAAGGAACAACACAAAGCACCGCTTCGGGGTGTTGCGCAACATTATCAGGATTCGCGAAGAAGGCGGCCGCAAGAACGGTCGCCATTCCTGCATTCTGCACGCCGACTTCGATGGCGATAGTGCGCTTTTTGGCGGTATTGAACTTGAAAAGGCGGCCCACGCTATAGCCCAAAACGTAACCTAAGGCGTTGTGGCAGAACACCACCGCAAGTACCAAGAAAATGAGGCCGAGGCCGTTTGTCAAAAGCTGCGGGCGTACCGTCACGACCACGCCGCCTACAATGCACATAAGCCCAATCACGCTCACTGCAGGCATGTTTGCCTGGATTTCCTTGAATACGGTTCGCTTGCCCAAAAAATGGTTGCAAAGGAACCCGATCGTTATCGGGGCGACGGTTACATACAGAATATTCAAGAACATGCCCTTCGCATTCACGTCGATGCTCGTGTCGGCGAGCCATAAGACCAAAAGCGGAGTCATGATGGGGGCGAGAAGCGTCGAGACCATGGTCATGCTCACCGAATAGGTTACATCGCCTTTGGCGAGAAAACTCATCACGTTGCTAGAAACGCCGCCCGGACAGCAACCCACCAGAATAATGCCTACGGCCAGGTAAGGGTCGAGTCCGAACACTTTCGTGAGTCCGAAGGCGACAAAAGGCATAATAGTGTATTGTGCGACGGCGCCGAGCAGAATGTGGAACGGCTGCTTCATCAGGTTTCGCACATCGTCCATCGAAATCGTAAGTCCCATGCTCAGCATAATGATGCCGAGTATCACGGAAGAAACGTTCCCGTGTACCCACCCGAAAGTGATGGGGAGGAAGAATGCGACGACTGCGCTTGCGATGACGAAAGGGGAAGCGTAAGAAGAAAGAATGCGGCAAAAAGCCTTAACTATCTTAAACATGTTGCAAATATAGATATTAACGGGACGAATGGTTCTGAAGGTGCTGTATCAATTGCTTTCGAAAGAAACTTCGCGCTATACGGCTTTTTCGCTATATTATACATGTTGTATAATTTAGCTGAAAATATATGTAATTGCGTTACAAAATTTGCTTGTTTTGAGTAGAAATGCGTATTTTTGTATAATAAACTTATTGACTGGGGTGTAGGAAAAATATATATTCCTTAGTATGAAATCGGTACTTGAATACAAAGATTATCACCTCTTTATGCAGGATTACTACGATGAACGCAAGCGTCTCGGTGCATTCTCGTGGCGCGAATTCTGCAAGAGCGCCGGCTTTACTTCGCCGAACTTCTTGAAGCTGGTGTGCATGGGCCAGAGCAAGCTCAGCAAAGTCAAGGTGGGCGATGTCGCGAAGGCGATGGGCCTTG
>JAEEGK010032377.1_pt1 | contig 10229 bp, 4 predicted proteins | sample 8958771 | NCBI WGS metagenome assembly JAEEGK01 (sample SAMN16246547, study PRJNA631951) | gut metagenome | biome: gut microbiome; feature: rumen; material: SC-attached | host: Bos | place: Iran: Karaj | collected 2018-10 | reverse complement strand
GACCCGTACCGAGCTCGAGACGGTGAAGAAGTACATGCTCCTGCAGATGAACAGGAACCCCTACTCCGACTCCGAAGAAGAGGACGACAAGGACCTCTGGAAGAGGGAGACGTCCGCCATCCTCGACATGGAATGGGACGGCCTCATGAAATCCGATCTCGTGGACGTGCTGAAGGATTCCGCCGAGGTCAACAACTCCTTCCTGCTGTTCTTCAGGACGGACGAGGAGTTCGTCATCGGTGATTCGGGATGCGTCGCGGAATGCGTACCCGGGACACCCGAGGAGGGTTCCGACGAGGAGCCCGAGGACTTCATCAACTACAACCTGTTCCCCCTCACGTCGGAGATCGCTGTCCTGCTGATCTCCCTGCCGTGGAAGATGAGGTTCTCCTCCCCCGGCGCCGTACAGGGTCTGCCGCTGAAGTCCCCCATCCTCGAGAAGTACCGTTCCGTCCCGAAGATGAAGTACGTCAACGAGCGCAGGATCAGGTCCGAGGAGGATGTCTCGAAGTTCAAGCACCCCCAGGACAGGTTCACCTACATGATCCACAACGTGTCCAAGGACGACCTCCACTACCTCAACACTCTCACCATCAACGAGTCCGAAAGGTTCATCGGATTCATGACGCCCGCCAAGGTAGCGCCCACCCTCGAATCCTACGACGGTATGAAGGAATCCGTGGAACTGGCACATGATGTCTCCGGCATCCTCGGAAAGGTAAGGGGACTCTGATCCCTGCCCTTCCAAACCCTTTACCATCACCTTTCTGAATCGATATTGATAGCATCCGTCTCGACGGATGATATAAGAAAAACTGAAGGCAGCCCCGGAGGGCTGCCGTTTGGGTTTCAGCTGAGCTTGGCGGACTCGCACGCACCGACGACCGCGACCGCGAAGACGGTTGCGACGGCCAGACCGAACGAGAACGTCATGACGCCTGCGACGGTGGCACCGACGACCGCAACAAGGACGATCGCCATGAGTCCCATGCCCACGGAGTGCTTGTTGGTCGCGAGGTACGCACAGTAGGTCAGCGATGCTGCTACCGAAACTGCGAACGCGACGGTCCACATGTCGTTCCTGGTGACCGCTACGTTGCTGAAGTCGGCGAACAGCGTGATGACCATGAGCGCCGCGGAGATCGCGAACACGACACCGGCGAGCTTGGCGTAGACGTTCTTGTTGGTGTACGCCAGAAGGCCTCCGAACAGCATCAGGACCATTCCGCCCAGGCCGAATCCGACCCTGATAAGGAGATCGGTGTTGCCACTGTACGAGGTCAGTGCGACCATGTCGATCTCGCCGGTCAGTCCGGAGATCAGCAGTGCGAAGGTCAGGCAGACGCCCATGAGCAGGGCGGCCACGATGCCTGCGGAACCGGAGATGCCCCTTCCGAGCTTTCCGGGCTGCTGCAGGAACTCGGGTCCGACCCAGTTCCACCTGCCGAGGAGGTGCATCATGGCGGGGACGATGTAGGTCCTCACGACCAGCGCATCCACCAGGATGGCGAAGCACAGTGCGAATCCCATCTGCTGGAGCATGACGGTGTTGGAGAGCATGAGGGTACCGAAGGTTCCTCCCATGATCAGTCCGCACAGGGTGATGACCGATCCGGAGTGGAGGACGGCCTGATGGATCGCCTCGTCCTCGTCCATTCCCTTGTCGAACCTGTACTCCCTGATCCTCGTGGTCAGCAGGATATCGTAATCCATACCCAATCCGAGACACACCACCAGCAGGATGATCGGCAGGATCCAGAGGACACCGTCCCCGAGGAGGTTGCCGAAGATCAGGTGGGTGATCGCCACGGTCCAGATGACGGACATGAAGATGGTGAGGACGGACGTGATCGGGGTGATGTAGGACTTCAGCACGACGAACAGGAGGAGGATGATCAGCACGATCGCGGTGATCTCGATCTTCATGAACTCGGGGTTGACGATGTCCTTGATCTCGACCATGACCGCCGCGGTACCGGTGATCCATGATGTCACGAGGACCTGGCTGCTGCTCACGGTGTCGCGGACGATGGACCTGAACTCACCGACAGTGTCGATGGACTTGTCGGACATGGCCTGTTCCTTGGTGGCCATGGTGATCTTGACGTAGTTGGCCTCCGCCATTCCGGTCTCGGCGTTGTCGGTAAGTCCGAGAGTACCGGTCTGGACGAACAGCAGCCAGTCCATGATCTTGGCGACCATGGGGTCGCTGAACGGAATGTTTCCAGTGGGGCTGCCGGTGATGGCTGCACGGAGCTCGGGACCGAAGATGGGTGTGACCTTCTCCAGCATCGCCGCTGCGGATGCGGGAAGAGGCATTCCCTTCGCTGCCAGGTAATCGGGCAGTCCGTTGAGGACCACGACGATATCGGTATCTGCGGGTATGGGAGTAACGGGGTCGTTGATCGCGGTATAGACGATGACCTGCCACGTGATCGCCATTGCGCCCTGGTTGCCCTCGATCATACTGACGTATGCTTCGGTCACATTGTCCAGTGCCTTGGACTTCGTGGTTATGGTCGTGAGATCGGCCCTGACCGAATTCAGATAATCGGTATTGGGCGTCCAAGTCAACAATCCCAGTTTCTTGGTTTCGGGATCCAGGTAGTTGACGTATGCGATGGGTGCCGAGGTCTCGACGACCGCATAGTTGGGCATGATCGCTCCGCCTCCGGCGTAGTCGGTCATGACGATCATTCCTTCCTGCGACTCGCCGGTCATCATGGAACCGATCATGTCGTAGCTGTCCTCGGAGGTGGTGTAGACGTACACCATCGGGACGGTGAACAGGATGGTCGCGATGACGATGACCTTGGCGTACTTGATGGAAGCGCGGGTAGAGATGTCGAAGTACTTCTTCGCGATCTCTCCCATCTTCTTGAGGTAACCCTTCTCGAGCTTCTCTCCACAGGATCCAGATGGCCAGAAGAGCTTGTCTCCCAGAAGGACGAGGAGCGAGGACATGAGGGTGAGCGCTGCGAGCAGTGCGAACAGGATACCGATCGCGAGACCGATACCCATGGAGCTGATGAGCCTGAACTCGCAGACGGTCATGGCACCGAATCCGATCATGACCGCCATACCGGAGGTGAAGACGGACTCCCCGGCCCAGGTGATGGCCGCCTGACAGGCGTCCATGTGCTCGAGGCCGCGGCGCCTCTCCTCCCTGTACCTGGAGAGGATGAAGATACAATAGTCGCATCCGGCACCGAGCATGGATACGATCAGGAGCATCTCCACGATGTAATAGATATCAAGCAGGCTGCCGACGAAGAACAGCGCGCACAGAGCGAGCGCGAACGCGACTCCGATGGTGATCGGAGGTGCCGCGCTTGTGACGAAGGACCTGAAGAACAGACCAATCAGCACTATGATCAGGAAGATCGAGATGGGGTCGACACGGGCCATATCCTGTCCCATGGCCTCGCTCGCATCGTATGAGATGGCGGGCGTACCGGTGACGTAGGTGTCGTAGTCGACGTTCTTTCCGTCGAAGGCTGCCTTGGCGGCGTTGCCGACCAGCTTCCTGAGGTTGCCCGTATCGCCGCTGATGTCGTCGGCGGAGATGCCGGTCTTGTAAGTGGCGGCATACAGCTTCATGTGATGCGTGGGATCCTTCTCGACGGTGCTCGCCTCGATGACCGACGAGACCTTGTCGTCGCTGGACGGAATGGCCGTGATGCCCTCGGTCAGTTTCGTCAGGCTATCATTGTCCGCATTGTCGTAAACGATCAGAATCATCTGCATGCTTTCGCTGTCTGTCTGCGATTGGAAGTGCTCGCCGATGATGACCAATCCGTCGATCGATTCGGTGGTCGAGCTTCCCATGCTCTCGGTGCCGTAACTGAGTTTCTCACCTGCATGCATCGCAGGATAAGCGGAAGCCAGCAGAACTACGATCCACACCAGGAGAACGATCTTGGCGTGTTTCATGATGAATTTCGCTAGGCTTTCGAATATCATATTGTATCCTTCTGCAGGCATTTCCCCGCCTGTAAGGGTGCCCTAAATGGTATGTCCCCCCTTAATAATAAGTCATATAAAAGTTGCACGCAAAACCAATTTTTTAGGTAGAGCTAAATTTAATGCCCGTTAACCCGAGACCTATGGAGATCGTGCATGTGCCAGATATGTAAGATGGCTGAGAGCGGTCCGATGTCATCGGGGGTCATCCGACCCTCTTGACCATGAACTTCTCGAGCTTCTCGTAGGCGTCCGCAAGGATGCTCGTCTTCGGGAGGGTGATGGTCCTGAAGTGGCCGCCTCCGAACTCCTCGTCGAAGGAGCTTCCGTTGACCACGAGGACGCCGGTCTCCTTCAGCAGGTCGAGGACGAACTTCTTGTCGTCGCCTCCCCACGGCTTCATGTCGAGGACCTTGGGGAACATGTAGAACGCCCCGTCGATCCTGTTGACCTTGATGCCGGGGATCTCGTTCAGTCTCCTGTAGGAGAACTCCGCCCTGTCCTTGAGCCTCCTGTTAAGGTCCACGATATAATCCTGCGGACCCTGCAGGGATGCCTTGGCCGCCCACTGGCAGGGGACGTTGGGGCAGATCCTCGCGCGGAGCTGCTTCTTGAGTCCTTCCTTGATCTCGTCGAGGATGCCCTGGGAGTCCATGAAGTAACCGTACCCGATGCGCCATCCGGGCATCAGGTTGACCTTGGAGAATCCGTTGAGGATGATCCTGGGGACATCGGCGGGAAGCCTGGACATGGAGTAGTACTGCTTGCCGAAGGTAATCTTGTCGTATATCTCGTCGGATATTACCGGGATCCCGAACTCGGCGGCGAGGTCGCCCACGTCGTGCAGGTCCTTCTTGTCGAACACCGCACCCGTCGGGTTGTTGGGGTTGATGACCACTATGGCCTTCGTCCTGTCGGTGATGCGCTTGCGCATCATGTCGACGTCGGGCCTCCAGTTCTCCTCCTCGATCATCCTGTAGGGGACGGGCTTACCGCCGTAGAAGTGAACGTACTGGTTGTAGGACGTGTATCCGGGTCCGGGAAGGAGGATCTCGTCCCCGCTCTCCACGAACGTACCCATCAGGAGGTTGATCGCCTCTCCGACACCCTGCGTGACGAAGACGTTGTCCGCGGTTATGACGGTGCCGTGCTTGTCCTTCTCCCTCTGTACGATGGCGTCCCTGAACGACGGGTCCCCGAGGGAGTCGCCATATCCGTTGTCGACGTGGTCGACGGCCCTCCTGAGCGCCTCCTTGAAGTACTCCGGGGTCTCGAAATCCCACTTGTTCGGATCGCCGATGTTGAGCCTGGTGATCTGCATGCCCTGGGCCGCATACCCGTCGGCGACGGCGGCAAGCTCCCTGATTGCGTAGTTCATTGAGAGCGAGCGTTCCGATGCCTTGATTGTCCTGGACATGATTCCACCTATTTGCGCACTGATTGGGTCCTTCCTATATAAGGTAGTGCCATGGCATTCCGGGAGGAAATGGTCCGCTGATCCGTAGAAGTCGATATCTGGCACATCCGTATGCCCTCAAAACGCCGTCTGCGCGCGCAAAGTAAGGGTTTATGTAGGCCAGCGACATAGGCTCACTCATGGCAGCGGTAAGGCTGGGAAGGAACCACCTCAGATGGTGCGACGCATGCGAGATGCTCGTTCTCGAGACGGACACGTGTCCGGTCTGCGGAGGGAAGAGCAGGGAAGTCGAGATCACTCCCCCCGGGGACGTCCGTCCCGCGTTCCAGCACGACATCGACCTGATAAGGTCCCTCGCCGACAGGCAGTTCGGAGAGGGTTCCGGGCTCGCCCTCATCCCGGAGGACAGGGTCGTTCTCCTGAACAAGGCGCCCTCGCTCGACAGGATGGATGAGATCATCGTCGACGGATGCACCGTTGCCACCATAAGATACGACCTCGGATCCGGCTGGAAGCTCATCAACCGCATGCAGAGCGCCATGAGGATCGCGCCCGTGATGACGAAAGGGTTCGTGGTGTGCGACGACGGCGCGGTGAAGTTCGTGCAGGAGAGCAAGAACCTGATGGCGCCCGGCGTGATCGATGCCCATCCCGACATCAGATACGACGACGAGGTCATCGTCATAACAAAGGACAAAAAGGCCATCGCGACCGGTACCGCCAGGATGACCGCTTCCGAGATGATCGCCAACGACCGCGGCGTAGCGGTCAAGACCAAATGGTACAAGCCCGAGGAACTCCGCAAGTGCCAGAAGTCCTACACATGGGACCAGCTCGTGGAGAACAACAGGGCGATCATAGAGAAGAGGCGCGACGAGGCCGTCGATTTCATAAGGAAGAACGTGGAGAAGGCCACGACCCCCGCCATCGTATCGTTCTCCGGAGGGAAGGACTCCCTCGCGACCCTGCTGCTCACGCTCGATGCGGGATACAAGCTGCCCGTGCTGTTCGTGAACACAGGTCTGGAATTCACCGAGACCGTCCAGCACGTAAGGGATACGGCGAAGAGACACGACCTCCAGCTCATAGAGGAGTCCGCGCCCACAGATGCCTTCTTCGGGAACCTGGTGCACTTCGGGCCGCCCGCCAAGGACTTCAGGTGGTGCTGCAAGACCAACAAGCTCGGGCCGACGGTCGGAGCGATCATGAAGAACTTCCCCGACGGGGTGCTGTCATTCATCGGACAGAGGAAGTACGAGTCCGAGGCCAGGCACGACAAGGGAAGGGTGTGGGTGAACCCGTGGACGCCGGGACAGACCGGCGCATCGCCCATACAGAACTGGAACGCGCTCCACGTGTGGTTCTACCTGTTCTACAAGAAGGAACCGTACAACGTATGGTACACCAGGGGACTGGACAGGATCGGATGCTTCCTCTGTCCCGCATCGGACATGTCCGAGCTGGAGATAGTCGCGGGCAACTCCGAGAGATACCCGCAATGGGACCAGTACCTCACGGAATACATGGAAGCGAGGGGACTGCCCAAGGAGTGGAAGGAGTTCGCACTGTGGAGATGGAAGAACGCACCCGATTCCATAAGGCAGGAGGTCCAGAGGATCACAGGCAGGGAGGTCTCCGAACTGACCAGACAGACCAAGGCCCCCGAGAAGGGCCCGCTGATCATGAAGGTCCAGGAAGGATATTCGCCGTGCGTCATCGGCTACAGCATCGAGGCGGCCCTCTCCAGACCCGTGGACATCCACAGGCTGGAGGGATTCGGGCACATACTCGGAAAGAGGGTGGAGATCGACCCGACGGACCAGTGGCTGACCATCGACAACATGACCGTCTACCGCGAAGGTTCGATCATATCCAAGGCCGCGGTGGAGAACGACGCGCGCACCAACATCGACAGGCTGTTCCAGCTGATCATCAGGTCGGAACAGTGCGTCGGATGCTCCCTCTGCGTGGCGAGATGCGAGCAGCACGCGCTGTACATGAAGGACGGAAGGGTCGAGATCGACCCCGACGAGTGCATAATGTGCAGAAGCTGCCTCGGACCGTGTCCGGCCGTCAACTTCCGCGCCACCGACAGCGACATGTGATAAGTGCCAGACGGTACGGATTCGAACATGTCCCAGGGTACGGAACGGCATCGTTCTGACGAAAGGTATATGAACGATACCATCATTCCAGACAACACTGCCACCTTTGCATAGCTCGGTAGTGCGGCCGCCTTGTAAGCGGCAGGTCAAGGGTTCAAATCCCCTAGGTGGCTCCACCATTCTATTATCGCTCGTATCTCCCAATTAATCGGAATGAAGATTGCGTCGATCTGTTTTACGAGCGCACATCGATACGATTCTGCCACTAGAGGAAAGACCTTACTGTTTTTCAGCAGGTCGGAGAGTGTGATGCCATTACGGCTTCCTGTTTCAACGAACGTTTACGTTCTCCACAGGCGTAAATTCGGGAATCACCTTCCCTATGTGAATATTCTTTATCCGATCACATCAACCATTATTGTGCCTGTGCTGAAGATATGATCTTCTGTATCCGGATATTCGCAACGTCCGACCTCGTCTGAAGACAGTATACGTAAGCCTTCATGCAATATGTTCTTGGCCGCGTTGTAATCACGTTGGTGGATAGTTCCGCAACTTGGGCACTCCCATTCCTTGATGTTGTGTCCTTTGAGATCATGATTCCTAAAACCACAATCGCTGCAAATCTGGCTACTCGGGTAAAATGTATCAACCCTCACGAACTGACGCCCGTACCATCTCGATTTGTATTCAAGATAATTGGTGAGTTTTACCCACGAAGCATCCATAATATCTCTTCTCGAAAAATAATTTGTTTTAAGTAAATCTCCGATAATGAGGTTCTCACAAGCTATGACTTGGTTCTCGTTCACAATCTTCCTCGAGACCTTATGAAGAAAATCATCCCTGATACTCGTTATTTTTCTGTGTATATTTGCCAATCTGATTCTTTGTTTCTCTCTGTTCCTTCCTCCTTTCTTCTTTCTGGAGAGCCATCTATTCTCTCTTGCCAGCTTTTTCATGTACCTGTCATATGATCTCACATTTTCCACAACGGATCCGTCGGAACACGTGAGCAAATTGATCACGCCCATGTCCAGGCCAATCGCCCTTTCATTGACAGGGAGTTTTTCTACTTCTGATTCCACCAATAGGGTTATGAAATATTCCCCAGAGGGTTCCTTGATGACTGTGGCCTTCTTGATCGTGCCTTCGAATTTACGATGTATCTTTGCCCTGATGAACTTGATTTTAGGAAGCCTGATGTATTCGCCTTCGATTCTGATGTTGTTCCTGTACATCGATGTTGTAAACGTACACCTGTTATCTTTCTTGCTCTTGAACCTTGGGCGATCGGCTGCTTTCTTAAAAAAGCGGTCATATGCATAATCGAGGTTCATCTTCGCATTAGATAGTGCAGAACTGTCGACCTCTCTGAGGAACGGGAACTGGCTCTTGTAACTGTGGGGATTGGTTTGGAGCCTCTTACCCTCCAACTTGTAATAATTCTCAGAATCTTCTATCATTTTGTTATAGACAAAACGAACGCACCCGAAAACTTTGGCGAAGTATTCACACTGCGTCTTGTTGGGATAGATCCTGTATCTATAAGCTCTATATTCCACACATTGACAAATCTGTATATAGTATAAATAATTAATAATGTTATAATTGTTATAATTGTTAGATAAACTGACTCTATTTGTGTCGCGCTCGGTTAAGTAAGTAAGTTTCGTTTTTTTCATATGAAGAATCGAAAGATTCCCCCCTCACGGGGGCTCCCTCCTCTCACCCTTACGGGTCCTGCGGGACTTGCGTCATGCGGCGGAATAGAACTCCTGCATCCTCTGACTTATGGTTTCCAGATCGTAGATCCCCGAGTAGTCCACATCGCCCTTGTCATCCACGGTCACCAGCACCGCATCCGGTGCCGCACCCTTCTCCACCGCATCAACGTCGAATCCTTCCTCGCCGTAACCCGCGATCAGCTTGTTGTACGAGGATATGGTGAACTGCAGACCTCCGGGCACGGTCGCCATGCTCAAGGTGCACGAACCTCCTCCGGAGGTCTCCCCCAGTATCATTATCCCGTTCATCTGCGCGGTCACCGGAAGGTAGTTGCCGCAGGAGAACGAACCCGCGCTGGTCAGTATGCCGTAGTTGAGGTCGAACGGCCTGACATGGTCCTTCTCGTCGAACTTCCCGTCGAGGTTTATGTCCGATGCCATGACGAACCCGTGGGCCAGGCCGGTGCGGGTGTCGTATTGCTGCACGGATACGTCATCAGCGCTCATGAGCGCATTCATGAACACCACGACGGAGACCCTGCCGCCGGTGTTGGTGGTGAGGTCGACGAGGAAGTTCCTGATGTCCGGATTGCCCGATGCCATGCCCAGCGCGACGTACATCTGGCCGATGCTGTCGTCCGGCAGATCGCCTCCGGACCCCAGATAGCGGACCCAACCCGCGTCGTCGTAGTCGAAATTGTCGAAGGAGAACACGGCGGTATCGCCCTGCTCGTAGTACCTGGCACCTCCCGACAGATGCTGGAAATCCCAGGTCTGCTTTCTTAGTTCCGTAAGGGCGTCCCTGACAGCGCCCATATCCGGCGATTCAGGCACGGGGATGGCGTCCGCAAGGTCCTGGATCCTGTCCGGCAGGTCGTAATCGTAGGTGTACAGGATGAGATAATAGACGAAGGAGACGGGGCCGAGCGACGTCTGCGTACGTCCCCCGTCGTAGATCAGCGCGGAGAGCTTCCAGAGCCCGGCGCAGTACTCCCCGTAATCGGCCGACCGGAGGTA
>JAEEGK010032375.1_pt1 | contig 10230 bp, 9 predicted proteins | sample 8958771 | NCBI WGS metagenome assembly JAEEGK01 (sample SAMN16246547, study PRJNA631951) | gut metagenome | biome: gut microbiome; feature: rumen; material: SC-attached | host: Bos | place: Iran: Karaj | collected 2018-10 | reverse complement strand
ATAGCTCAGTTACTTTCTCTGAAAGTGTAGCAATTGGCGATCGCACAAATATGGCCTATATGTCTACCCCAGTTAGTTATGGTAGAGGCAAAGGTGTCGTTGTTGCAACTGGCATGAAGACTGAAATTGGTAAGATTGCTAAAGCCTTAGACACTGAAGAAGAGGAAGAAACCCCACTTCAAAAAGTATTATCCAAATTATCCAAATTCTTAGGCATTTTAACATTAGCAATTGTTGTTGCTGTTTTAGTTATTGAAGTTATTTGGATTCTTTCTAGAGGAAACGGCTCTAATATTGATAAATGGATTGATGCAGTTCTTGAATCCATCGCTTTAGCGGTTGCTGCAATTCCAGAAGGCTTAGCGGCGGTTGTCACTATCGTTTTATCAATTGGAGTTCAACGTATGGTCAAAGTTAACACCATCGTGAAGAAATTACCATCTGTTGAAACTTTAGGCGCTGTCTCTGTTGTTTGTTCTGATAAAACAGGCACTTTAACTCAAAATAAGATGACTGTTTTAGAAGCTTATGTTGATGGAACATATTATAAGAGAGAAGAATTTAACAAAGACCATAAAAATGAAGACCTTAAATTATTAGCGAAAGGTATGTCTTTATGTTCTAATGCGACTGTTGATGAAGGATTATTTGGTGATCCTACTGAAATCGCCTTAGTCGTACTTGCTAATGATTTTGAAATGCATAAAAAAGATTTAGAGTCTGTCACTCCTAGAATAGATGAATTACCATTTGATTCTGTAAGAAAGATGATGTCCACTAAACACCAAGAAGATGGTAAGACAATCACTTACACCAAAGGTGCATTAGACTCTATCTTAGCGAATACTAAATATATTTTAGAAAACGGAAAAGAAAGAAAAATCACTGAAGAAGATATTAAACGTATCTATGAAGTTAATAGTGAATTCTCTTTCCGTGCTTTACGTGTTCTAGCTTTATCTTATAACCGTAAAGATGAAATTGATGAAAAAGACTTAGTCTTCGTTGGCTTAGTAGCGATGATTGACCCTGCTAGACCAGAAGCTAAACCTGCGGTTGAAAAATTTAAGACTGCTGGTATTACTACAATCATGATTACTGGTGACCATAAAGATACAGCGTTTGCAATTGCAAAAGAATTAGGAATTGCTGAGACTATTGACCAATGTGTCATGGGTAAAGAAATTGATAACTTATCCGAAGAAGAATTAAGAGAATTAGTAAAACACGTTAGAGTGTTTGCCCGTGTCTCTCCAGAAAATAAAGTTTCTATCGTTAAAGCCTTTAAGGCAAACGGCAATATCTGTGCGATGACGGGTGATGGAGTTAACGACGCACCAAGCTTAAAAGCAGCGGATATTGGTATTGCTATGGGCATTACTGGTACTGATGTTGCTAAAGGTGCCGCTGATATGGTTTTAGCAGATGATAACTTTGCTTCCATTGAAAAGGCTGTTGAAGAAGGTAGAAGTATCTTCACAAACATCAAGAAAACCATTATTTTCCTTCTTTCCAGTAATATTGCTGAAGTTCTTGTTATGTTCTTCATCATCCTTATTGGATTTGAAACTCCATTTATCGCAATCCACTTATTATGGATTAACTTAATCACTGATTCCTTACCTGCTATTGCCTTAGGCATGGATCCAAAAGATAAAGGAATCATGAGAGAACAACCACGTAATCCAAATGAAACAATCTTCGCTCATGGTGGACTTAGAGACACCATTATGCATGGTTCATTTATTACCATTGCTGTTATCTTAGCTTATTTAAGTGCTTTCTGGCTTAATGGAATTACAGACTATTACACAATTGCTCATATTTCTGAAATCAATAAAGAAGTCTTAATGCAAGCCCAAACAATGTCATTTACTGCTTTAGGATTTGCTGAATTAATTCACATGGTTTGTATGAGTAGTGTTGAACATAGTGCGTTCAAGACTCTTAGAAATAAGAACTGGATGATGCTTCTCGCCTTCATTCTTGGAGTTGGATTGCAATTCTTCGTTGTCCTCACTCCAGGTGTCCAAAAGATTTTCTCAACTTCACCTCTTGATTGGCATGAATGGTTAATTACTGCTGCGGCAGCCTTTGTTCCACTTATTGCTCACGAAATCGAAGTTCTCATCAAATACATCATTAAAAAGCGCCACGCTAAATAGAATTATCTATTTCTAGTAAGAATAATGCTTGATTTGAATTATTAAATCAGTTATATTTATTCTCGCTAGTTGGTCCCTTAGCTCAGCTGGTAGAGCAAATGACTCTTAATCATTGGGTCAAAGGTTCGAATCCTTTAGGGATCACCAACATAAAAATTTAGAGGCATGAAAGTGCCTCTTTTTTGTTCCCTAAAGGATCGACTTTGAAGCACATGATGAAAGAGATTTGAAAATCAAACCGCTAATACATATAATAGATATGCTCCAAAGGAGAAAATTATTATGTTAATCGATCAAATTAAAACCGCAAATATTGAAGCTCTTAAAGCAAAAGACACAGTGGCTAGAGGTGTTCTCTCTGTTGTTAGTAATAAATACAAACTCCAAGAAGTTGAACTAAAAGCAGCAGGAAAAGAGATTGGCGATAAAGAAATGCTCGCCATCATCCAAAAGACTTTAAAAGAACTCGCTGATGAAAAAGAAGGCTATTTAAAAGTTAATAACGCTGAAAGAGCAAATGCTATCGCTAGACAAGAAGAAATCTTATCTGCTTATTTGCCAAAACAATTAAGCGAAGACGAAATTAGAAGTATCATTTCTTCCTTAGAAGACAAGAGTGTTCCAAGCGTAATGAAACATTTTAAAACAAATTATGCTGGTCAAGTTGATATGTCTCTTGTCAACTCAGTCCTTCGTAGTTTATAATCTTATCTCGATGACACTTCTCATCGAGTAATAGGGGTATCGTACAAAGGCAGTACTCCGGTCTCCAAAACCGTTAATGTGGGTTCGATTCCTACTACCCCTGCCAAAACAAATTGAAAATGTCTGATACAATTCAGACTTTTTTATTTAATAAAAATGAATTATTTATATTTCGCAAATTTAATAATTGATGAAAAATGCGAAACGAAATATAATGTAGACGAGGTAATTAAAATGAAGCTCATCAAACGTCCATATTATTTAGACAATTTGATTAATGTTAGAAACGTACCAGATATTAAGATTGTTACTGGAATTAGAAGAAGTGGAAAATCTAAACTTCTTGATGCCTTTTATGACTACTTAATCCAGGATGAAGAAAAGAAAAATATAATTCGTATTAAGTTGAATCTAAAGAAAAACGAAAAACTACTTAATCCAGATGAATTATATAGGTTTATTGATAATGCTTATGTTGAGGGAGTCTCTAATTATTTAATTATTGATGAAATACAACAGTGCAATGGTTTTGAAAGAGTCATCAATAGCTTATACGAGGAAGAGAGATTTGATATATATCTTTCTGGTTCGAACGCTTTTATGTTGTCTAGCGATTTAGCAACATTATTCGGCGGTCGTTATTTTGACTTGAAAATATACCCATTCTCTTTTAGAGAATTTAATATCTATTTTGGCAATACCAACCCAATCGATTCTTTTGATGATTATGTAACCAAAGGCGGTATGTCGGGTTCTTATCTCTATAGAAGTCAAAAAGATGCTTATGAATATGTTAATGGAATATATAAAAAGACCATTTCGAAAGATATTGTTCAAAGGTTTAAAATTGAACATGAACAATTGTTAGGAATGATAACTGATTTCTTGATGGATAATGTTGGCAACAAAACATCAATTAGAAATATTGCGAATTCTTTGACAACCAATTCTTATAAAACAAACGACAAAACTGTTGGATCGTATGTTGATTATCTTTGTAAATCATTCCTTTTTTATCCGTTTGCAAGATACGACATCAAAGGCACCAAGTTTTTAGAATCTGACAAGAAATACTATCTTGCAGACCTTTCTTTCAGATTTGCAAATCTTGGAACCAAGAATATGGATTATGGAAGGCTATATGAAAACTTGGTCGCGATCGAACTATTAAGACGAGGTTTTGAGGTCTATGTAGGCGTTCTTTATGAGAAAGAAATAGACTTTGTCGCTATGAAAGATGGATATAAGTACTATATTCAAGTTAGTGATGATATTTCTAGGGAAGATACGTTTAAAAGAGAAGTCGAACCTTTATTAAAAATAAAAGATGCCTATCCTAAGATGCTAATTGCTAGAACTAAACACCCAGAAAGTCAATATGAAGGAATCAGGATAGTGGATATCGGTGAATGGCTGAATGGCGTTAATTAGGATTGAAAGGCTAAAATATGTATGGCGAGCAGTAGTGAGTATTTAACATATGTTCTAGAATTACTTCGCGAAGTTGGAGGAATTTCGTACAAAAAAATGATGGGTGAATACATCCTTTATAAGGATGAAAAGATTTTTGGTGGTGTTTATGATAATCGCTTCCTTGTTAAAAAAGTTGCTGGTCTTGAAAATTACCATATGAAAGAACAAATCCCATATCCAACAGCGAAGCCTATGTTTCTAATTGATTCCGAAGATCCGGAAGAAATACAGGATATAGTTTCAATCATTGTTGGAAAATAAAATAATATGAAAAAAGAAAAATCATGTGGTGTTATTCCGTTTTTTTCTATTGGAAATGAAAATAGAGTTATTTTAATCAAACAAAATAATGGTGTTGTTGGATTTCCTAAGGGTCACGTTGAAATAAACGAAACAGAAGAAGAAACAGCATTACGTGAATGTAAAGAAGAAACAAGTCTAACTCCTGCCCTTCTTAAAGGCTTTAGAGATGAGATTTCTTATTACATGCCTGAATATGACGCTTATAAGACAGTAGTGTTTTTTATTGGAATTGTTGATGATATCTCCTTTAAAAGACAGGAAAGTGAAATAAACGATATTGTTATTTTAAATATTCAAGATGCTTTAGACGCAATATCATTCGAGGACACAAAAAGCCTTTTGAAAAAGGCCTATAAATATTTCGTTAAAATGCAAAAAACATGTAGGTAATGGCTTATTTACATGAATTTCTTGCGATAGTAATTAGGAGTCATACCCATGACTCTTTTAAATGCTTCTGTGAATGTAGATATATTTTTATATCCAACTTTATGAGCGATTTCTTGAATTGTTAAATCGCTATTTTCAAAATAAACCTTAGCTTGAGAAATTCTCATTTTGTTTAAGTGCATAATTGGGGTGTCATGCATATATTTTCTAAATGCTTTTGTGAAATAAGTTATTGAATACCCTGACATCTCAGCGATCTTAGCAATGGTGAGATTTATATCCGTATAATTATTCTCGATATATAACAAGATATTCTTCATATTCTTCGCATATTTTCTTTCAGGGCGGCGATTATCTTCTCCGCTTTGTAGACCAAGTTCAATTAATAGTCTAATTATTGAGTCTGCTAAAAAGACGATGTTACTACCTTTATTAACATATTCTTCTTCAAACTTTTTGATTAAATCTAAAAGATTTTTCTTATAAAGAAAACGAGTGTAGAAATATTTATCTTTGTATCCTAATTGGGACTTAATGGCATCAAAGTATTTTTGATCCACTGCTATGGAGATAACTTTAGAATGTAAGTCGACATCAATCCCGTGTCTTACAAAAGGATTAACAGGATAAACATATCCAACTTCACCTATATAATTAGCCTTTTCATAATAAAGAAGAGGCATAGTGGTTATAGGAATGATGAATTCGTATTCTTCATGACTATGAATAAACGCTTTTAGAACTTTGTCTTTATCTTCTAAGGTGTTTTCTGCAATAGAAAAGAAACTTAACGAATATATTGAATCGTAGTGGTTAACTTCCGCTAATGTTACGCCATGTGCACTTAAAACACTCATATATCTATTTTTTCAAATTTTTTCCTTTTTGTTCATTATTTTAAAAAGTTTTTCAAATTTTTGCCATTGAGTCTTCTTGGCTAAAAAAGCCAATAATCGTTTTGTCATAGTTTTAATAAGGGGATTCAACACGAAAAATACATTACCAAAGCAAGTCAAATAATATGTCCGTTTAGCTTGCTTTTTTTATTGCGTCAATCTTTATAAAGTTTTAATGTTATTCCTAAGGAGATACTTATGGCATATAAACACATTGTTCAATATTATGAAACAGATAAAATGGGAATCACCCATCACTCTAATTACATTAGATGGATGGAAGAAGCGAGATTAGACTTCTTCAAAAATATTGGATTTAGTTATCTCGAATTTGAAAAGCAAGGACTAGTATCTCCAGTAGTGGGATTAAACAACGTTAAATATAAAAGACCTTCCACAGTCGGGGACGAAGTTGAAATCGAAGTCTCAGTTAAAAACTACACCGGATTTGTATTAACTGTTCATTACGTAATGAAAAAAGACGATACAGTTATATTTGAAGGTGATAGTGAGCACTGCTTCCTCACCCCTGAAGGACGCATTATGAAATTAGGAGATAATCATTTCCCAACTCTCCATAATAAGTTAATGGAATTAGCTTCCTCAGAAGAATAAATTATTAAACTAATAGTCATCGAAAAGATGACTATTTTTAAACTTTGACTTTTTTATTTAAAGTTACAACTTTATAATAAAGCAATAAATAGAAGGTTATATGGCAAACATCAAAGAAGATATTATCTTTTGTATTAAAGAGTTAATTCATAATTCTGATATTAATATCGATGACAAAACATTACTTAAAGAAGATTTGAACATCGACTCTTTCAGAGCGCTTGCATTGATGTCTAACTTAAATCGTAAAGGGATTTTCTTTAAAGATGGAAAAATACCTCCAATTAAGACCCTAAGCGATTTAGTGGAAAGTGTGAAATATGTTCAATGATTATGAGAATATAGTTGAACTTATTTTGGACGTGTTATCTAAAGATGATAACCGTGTTTTTATAATTGACGAAGGAAAAGAAATAACAAGAAAAGAATTAGTAATTCTTTCTTTTAAGATTTACTCCCACATTCCTAAGGGAAAGATTCTTATTAATCTCAAATCAAAATCTTTAACCGTAGCAGCGTATAACGCTTGTCTATTTAAGGGATCACTTCCTTTTATTAGAGACGCCTATATCGAAAAGTCTCCTCTTGATAAATATCAATATGACTTTGTTATTGATGAAAATAATATTCATGATTTCATTAATTCTGAATCATATGAAGAATATAAATATCATAAAGGCGATATCGATCCAAAATCCCCTTGCTTAGCCCTTATCTCTTCGGGGACATCGAAAGATAACAAAGTTATTGTTCTCCCTCATAGAGCAGTCCTTCTTAACTGCTTTGACGCTTTAACTATTTTGGGAATCGTTAAGGGTTGGAGATATATCAATATTGCTCCTCTTACACATGCGATAGGAATTATAAGTGATTACATTTGTATCCTTCTTATTGAAGGATCAATTGTCTATACATATTCAGTGTTTGAATATCTTTCGTCTTTAAAAAGATATGAGCCTGATGCAACTCACACAACATCAAATATGTGTGATGCGATATATATGCTTTTTGAACAAAACGGAAAAGAAAACACTGATAAGAATTTAAAAGCTATCATAGTGGGTGGATCTAAACCAAATAAAGATATCGCTTATAAATTTGAAAAATATGGGGTCTCAGTTTGCTCATGCTATGGGCTAAGTGAATGTTGCCCAGTAGTGTCTATTTCACCGATAAAAGGCGCAAGAAACCCATCGGATGGCTATATTTTACCTATTCACAATGTTGAAATTGCTGAAGATGGAGAGATAGTGGTTAAAGGTGAAAGCATTATGCTTAATTACCTTGAAGAATATCTAAAAGGTGAAGTAGTAAAAGAAGTAAGGACTAAAGATGTTGGATATATAAAAGATGGATGCCTATATGTAGTAGGTAGAAAAGATAGCCTCATTATTATGGCCAACGGAGAAAAAATCCAACCAGAATCTTTTGAAGAAGAAATAAATAAAAACCCACATGTTAAAGAAAGCATTATTTATCAAAAGGATGGTGCTTTATATTTAGATGTGGTGATGAATGATCAATACGATTTAGCGAAAGATTTAACTAAATATGACATTCACATTAACTATGTTAATGAACTCAAGAAGAACACTTTAGGTAAGCTTGATAGGAAGTGCTACAAATAATGAAAAAGAGACAAAAATTATCACTTCGTATTAGATTTATTAACGCAGTTTTAAAAGTCTTTACTAGAAAAGTTAAGTCTGTCGGTATTGAGAATATAAAAGAGCCATCTTTAATTCTCGCTAATCATAGCGGTAGTAAAGGCCCAATTAGAATATGTATGAATTTCCCCTATCAATTTAAGACCTTGATTAGAGGAGACCTTTGTGATGGATTAATCTCAGCGTATAAAGCTGCATATAATTTCAGAAGAGAAAGATGTCATAACAATAAATTTGTTTCATTTTTATTCGCATTCTTTGTTTCTCCTTTTGGCTATTTCTTATCTCACGCAAAAGAGGCAGTTCCTTCTTATAAAGATATGAGATTCCAAATCACAGTGAATAAAGCAAAAGAAGAAATTGAAAATGGAGGATGCGTAATTATCTTCGGAGATAGTCAATCAAGTGATTGCATTAATCACGATAATAAGCCTCTTCCTGGATTTATTTACATTGTTAACTATATTTATCAAAGCGGCAAAAACATTCCAATAGTGTGTAGTTTCTACGATATAAATCATAACATTATTACTTATAGTAAAAGCGTTTATATCAAAGACCTATTTGATAAAGGAATGTCGATAGAAGATATCCAACAGTACTTTGGGGATCTATTTGAAACATTACAGTTAAAATAAAAAGTGGCGATTTGCCACTTTTTTATCTGAACATATGAGGATATCTCTCTAACATATAATCCATATCCTTGTCCCCTCGTCCACTTAAGTTAACAAGGATACTTCCATATTTCATATTTCTTGCGCATTTAATCGCATATGCAAGAGCGTGAGATGATTCAATTGCAGGAATAATACCTTCTAATCTAGAGAGTAAGAAGAATGCTTCTGCAGCCTCATCATCACTAATAGCTTCATATTTAACTCTTCCAATTTCATGAAGGAAAGCATGTTCTGGTCCAACTCCTGGATAATCTAATCCACTAGCGATGGAATAAGCATCAGCGACTTTTCCTTCTTTATTTTGAATAACTAGTGAATTAAAACCGTGCAAGACCATCTCTTTTCCAATTGTCATTGTTGCCGCATTTTTACCAACTTCTAATCCGCTTCCTAAGGCTTCAACTCCAACAATATTTACTGGTTCTTCTAAGAACGCTTCAAACATTCCAATCGCGTTACTTCCACCTCCTACACAAGCAGTAACTATATCTGGTAGTTCACCAGTCAATTCTTTGAATTGTTCTTTGGCTTCTCTTCCGATAATTTCTTGGAAGTCTCTCACCATAAGAGGATATGGGTGTGGTCCAACACAACTACCGATTACATAGAAAGCAGTTTTATATTCTTTGGCCCATCCTTCAAAAGCAGCATCAACTGCTTCTTTTAAAGTTGCAGTTCCTTTAGTAACAGGAATGACATTAGCCCCTAATACTTTGATTCTATTAACATTTGGAAATTGTTTTTCTATATCAACTTGTCCCATATAGATATCACATTCTAATCCGAAGTAGGCTGCTGCCATTGCAACGGCGCTTCCATGACTTCCTGCTCCTGTTTCAGCAATTAGTTTCTTTTTGCCAAGATATTTAGCGAGTAACGCTTGCCCCATGGCGTTATTAAGTTTATGTGCTCCTCCGTGATTTAGGTCTTCTCTTTTAAGATAAATTTGTACTTTTCCTAAATAATTAGAGAGGTTTTGACAGTGATAAATAGGTGTAGGGCGTCCTTGATAGTTCTTTCTAATATCACGCAATTCGTTGATAAATTTAGCGCTTTTAGCGATAGTTAAATATCCAGCGTAAACTTCATCAATTGCCTTTTGCAAATGTTTAGGAAGAAATGATCCTCCATATCTACCAAAGTATCCATCTTCGCTTGGATATTGCTTACGATAGTTTTTAAAATCAATATCAATTCCTCTTAAAGGAGAATCTTCAAATAATCTTTGACCTTTGATTCTTCGATCTAATGGTTTAGCGGCATTTTCTGGGATCAAATATTTATGATCTTTATAAATGGCTCCTTCAATTCTTTTCTCTTTTAAAAGAGATCTCAC
>JAEEGK010032369.1_pt1 | contig 10230 bp, 5 predicted proteins | sample 8958771 | NCBI WGS metagenome assembly JAEEGK01 (sample SAMN16246547, study PRJNA631951) | gut metagenome | biome: gut microbiome; feature: rumen; material: SC-attached | host: Bos | place: Iran: Karaj | collected 2018-10 | reverse complement strand
ATCCCCAATCCCCAATCCCCAATAATATTAATCTATTATGAAATTAACTATATTTAAATTAAAGAAAATATAAAATATATATTAAATATTTTTTATTTTGTTTTATTTATTTTTTCATTTCTTTTTTATAATTGAAATAAATTCTTCACTTTCTTCTAAGTTAGAATCAGATTCAGATAGAACTCCAGTATTTGCATTTCTTCCTAAAAAAATTTATACATCAAGTGATATGGAAGAAATAGAAACTAAAGAACTATCAAATATATCTTTTTTTGCCATTTTTTTGGCACTAGTTGATGCCCTCATTATCACAATTTCCTTCAAATTTAAATAAAAGAATATCAAAGAATAAACAAAGACCAAAAGAACTTAGAAATTATTTTGGCGAGTTTTGATAGTAACATAAAAGAATTTATGTCTTTTGTAAAAGAAATGCCTTTGTGTTACCTTCCAATAAATAAAAATACAAATGATTTATAATATTTTTCAGCGTCGAAAATTTTCCTTTTCTTGTTAATTTTGTTAATGATGGTCTAATAGTAGATCAAAATGGTATTGTTTCAATCAAAAAGAAGGGATACAATCTCGATTATTGGAATGAACAGAAAAACAAAAAGAAGGAAGAAAACAAGTAAGTTCGTTAAGAAAAAAACAGAGAAAAATCGCAATAATTAATATAAATAACAATATTATTAAAATTATAATAAATATAAAAAAATCTAAATAATGAAATAAGAATAATAAAATAAATAAGAACCAAATAGAATAATATTAACTATCTAAATAAATCTATTATAAAAAAAGTTAAGCAAAAGAATTAGTATCAAAACAGTAATTGAAATAGCCCTGATTACAGCTCTGATTATTGCTGGGATTGAATCTTTCATTGCAATTTCAACTGAAACTGAGGCCTATTTTTTGGTTCATTATAAGCATCATTATGCTCATTATGAGCATCATTGAAAGCACTTTGAAAGAATCCTTTAAAGCTTCATTAAAAACATTTTGTTCTGCATCGTTTTGAAAAATGTTAAAAAGTCTAAAACTATGATTTAAAGATTCATCTTCTTCTGACTCAAAATTTTCTACCTTTTTGCATTTTTAGTTGTTCTTGTAAAGCATTTGTTCTTTTTTATAAATTAAAAAAGTTCTTTTTCTAATTCTGTTATTTGTTTTTTTTTTATTAATAATTGTTGCTTTAATTCAAAATTTTCTTTAATCAAAGCATAAGTTAATTTTTTATCAGTTATAATTATAGTATTATTGTTTATTCTATCATATTTATTAATTTCATCATTTGTTACTTTTAATAAATAATCGGTTCTGAACATATTTTTTCTTTATTATATTTAGGTCTATAAACTCTGAATTTAAAAATTTCTGTAATTTGTTTATTATTTGCTTTTATTAATTAAAAAATAAATAATATTTTTTAATTAATATTTTTTAATTTAATAATCTTGTTTAAAAATATTTAAAAATGATAAAAAATATTTTTGCTTCACAAAATTTTTATTTTAAATAATGAATGAATAAAATAATAAGAATAAAATAATAATAAAAGAAATAACAAAATAATAATAATATAATATTAATATATTTTATATATTATCTTTACTTTATTTTAATTTTAGTGAATTCAAAAGTATTATAGATTTTGTCTGAGTCTTCTTTAGTTTTTTTACAAACACAACAACAACTTCTAAAAGAAAAATTGTAGTTTAAGGAATAAAGGCATACCCAATCTCCAAATTTAAATCGAAATGTTTTTTCTACCTTTTCATAGAAGTTCATTTTAAAATATATTTGTTTTTATCATTAACAAGGCTATTCTTTACTTTTTTATTTTTTTTATCTAAATCTTTATCTACCTCATTATCTTCGAAAATGCATTTTAAAATTTCTTTATTAAAACAAGTTTTTATTTCTTCCTGAGTAATTTGAGCATCTTCTGAATCATCACTATTGCTTGAAACATCAGTTAATTTTTCTTTTTCTTTATTAGTTTCAAAAATAAAGTTAATATCTTCAAAAGAATCTCTTCTTTCTTGTTTATATTGGTTTTTATTATTGTTTTCACCTGAGTTAAGATTATCTTTAGTTAGGTCATAACTTTCTTTGAATTTGAAGTCATAATTAAACTCCATTTAATTTGGAAAAAGAAATATTAGTTAATATATTAAAGAAAGTTTGATGCCAATAGAAAAAGACTAATAAGAGCTTGATTTAAATTAAGAATCAAAAATCATATAAAAAAAAGAAATAAATTTTGAATTTTCCAACATGAATGCTAGTAAATAAGACTTGACAGTCAACTCTATTTGATTCTTGGACCTATATTTTTTCTAGAAAGACCTCCAGACTCATTGAAAAGGATAGAAAATACAATTTTAATTCTAAAAGCGTAATCATTGTCAAGTTCAATCCAGATTTTAATACTTCTCCTTTAATTAAATTATGCCTCAACAACAGTAAAGAAAGTATTGATTATAACAAAAATTGTTATGTGAATGCTTAAACAAAGAAAAAAGTAAAGTAACAAATAAAGATAAAAACGAAACAAAACCCATGAAATAGTTTCACATGATAAAATAGAAAAAAAGTAATAATTTCAGCTTTAAATGCTGATTACAAATGGAACCTTTCGAAAATATTTCAAAACTTATTCCAAAAGTTATTTATTAAAATTAAATTAATTAATAAAAATAATTTAATTATTTTTTAAAAATCATTCATTAGTTAATTTTAATTCATTATAAATATTAAAATAAATAATGGTTAAATACTACCTAATTCAATGTGAATATGATTCTGAATCCGAGCCTGAATCCGAGCCTGAATCCGATCCTGAACCTGAATCAGAGCTTGAACTTGAGTCTGAATCTTGTTGTTTCTTTATCTTGTTAGGCTTTTTTTTTATTTTGCTTTTATTTTTAACTTCTTTCTTTGATTTTAATGGTCCTTTTTTCTTGTTTTTCATTTCTCTCTCTTCTTTTTCTCTTATTTCAATTTCCTTTTTTTCTTCCTCTTCTTTTTGTTTTATTTTTTTTATATGCTCTTTTACTTCCTTTTCAAATCCTTCTTCATCTTTATTATCATCGATTAAATAGTAATACAACCATAATATTTCTTGGATTTTTATATTTAACGATTTTATTCTTTTTAAATTTTCTTCAAATTCGATATTATTATATATATTTGTTTCCCATAAATCTTTTGCTTTCAAATAATCAATAATATTTTTTCTATTTGTTTTAATTTTTCTTTCTTTATCATTTTCTTTTTCCCTATATAATACTAAACTAATAAATATTCTTATTGCTGAAGCTAATGATTCTTTTTTAATAATCATATCATTTTTATTAAATATTTCATTCAAATTTTTTATTAATGTTTCATCTAAATTATCTTTTCCCTTTTTATCTTTTTCTTTTATTTCTTGATATTTTTCAATATCTTTTTTTATATATTTAAATATTATTTTTAAAAAATAATCAAGCATATTAGGTAGTTTATTAACAATTAATTTATCTTCTTTTTTATCTTTTTCATCTTTTTTATTGTCCTCTTCATCTTTTTCATTCTTATTATTATCAGGTATAAATATAGACCGAAAATCTTTAGAGATATTTTGTGTATTTATAACTATTTCTAATTCACTAATTTTTGTTTCTTTATTAATTTTATTATCTTTATTTTTATTTATATATGCTATTAAAGTGATAAAATCATCTATTATCAATCGATATTTTCCATCATTTCCAGGATTAATTGAAATATAATTATAAAATATAACTTTATCATCTATACTTAAATTATCCCTATCAGTATATTTAAAATTAGAAATTAAATCATTTATTTCATTACTAAATACTTCATTATTATAATTAAATAATATTATTTCATTATTAACTAACTTTTTATTTTTTAATAATAAATCAGTCATTTTTGCTTCAGATAAATATAAATTTAATTCATATTCGTTATAATCTTCATAATTTTGAGTATCTATTACTTTTCTATAAGATGAATTGCATATAACTTCAATAAAATTAAATTTATTTTTCCGAATATTAAATGTAAATATTTCTTCTTCTTTTATTTGTTGTATACTTATTCTATTTTTGCATTTATCATTAAATATTCCTAAACTTATTTTTTTATCTAATAAATTCTCTAATTTTTCATTTTGTTTTTCTGTGAATTTTTCATATATTGTTTTATATGTTTTTCCATATTTATTATCATCAACTAAAAGAAAATCGCATATACAATTTTTTTCAACATTTAATTCAATTTTTTCTCCTCTTTCTTCTAAATCAAAATTATTATACAATTTAATAAACTCATCGATTAATTCTTTGTTATTAGGCTCTTTTTTATGATGATGCTTTTTCTTTTTTTTATGTTTTTTATCCTTTTTATCTTCTTTGTCATTTTTATCCTTTTTATCTTTTTTATCTTCTTTGTCATTTTTATCTTTTTTATCTTTTTTATCTTTTTTATCTTTTTTATCTTCTGTATTTTCTTCATCTTGTTCAATAGCAGTTATTTCATTATAAATTTCACTATCTTTTACAATGGTTTTTTCTGCATATTCTCTTGTTATTTGATTATAATATTTATCATTAAATAAATTTAGTACTTTATTAAATAGAATCAAATTGTCTAAACAATATTTATCTTTATTTTCTTCAGTTTTTTTTTGATTATTAAATTCTAAATATTTACTCAATAATATATATTCATTTTTATCTTTATGTTCTAGCATATTCTTTATAAATTCTTTATCTAAATAATTAGTATAATAAAAATGTTCATAATATGGATAATTTCTATCATAATCCTTTTTGCTATATATTTCTTTTAGCAATGCAATTCCTGATGTTTTATCTTTTATACTCTCCTTCTCGAATTTTTTAAATTTATCAATTTCTTCTTTTGCTTGAACAAATTTTTCTTCAATTAGTTTCTCTAATTCATCTTCAAATTTAATAAGTTCTTCAAAATTATTAATACATTCTTTTTCATGTAATTTCTTAAATAAGTCTTTAAAAATAAAATTCATAAATATATCTATTTCTTTAATACCTTTTTTTTCTAATTCTTTTTGTAATAAAATAAAACATTCTTTTATTGTATTAAACCATGACATTCCTTTTGGCAAATAATTATCGAAATTATCTAAGTTTGTCAATAATTTAGCAAAAAATAAATGACAATATAAAATATAATTTAATAATCTATAAGATAATTGGCTTAAATTTCTTATTTTTTTATTATCTTTTTTAAAAGTATTTTCATCTATTTTATTCAACCCTTTTTCTCTATTATATAATGGTATAATATATTTTTCTTTAAATTCATCTTTAGTCATATAATTTATTTCTTTTAATTTATCATATTTAGCTCTATTTCTTTCTAATTTGTCAATTTCTTTCTTATCATAAAATATTCTGAAATATTTTTCTCTTCTGACTGTTTCATAAACTTTATGCAATTTAATTTTATCATCCTTTTCATTTTTTATTTCTTCATATTTTTCTTTTGCACCTATTTCTTGTCCACAATTTGGACAGTTAAGCTTAATTTCAGAAAAACCAGGAAATCCAGAACTAACTGAATGATAATATCCTTTAGGACATAAACAAACATAACATCCTTGCATTGGATTTTCTTTGAAATGATTTTCTATTTTATTATACAATTTATAATGAGGCTCCTCCTGTTTTGGATCACTTCCAGGATAAAATTTTTTCTCCAAATAATTTGAATTTAATTGATCATATAAAGAAGTATAAATATAATCTTTTTTTTCTTCCTCATGCTCTTCTGATATTTCATTTAGGCAATATCTATATCCATATAACAAGATGTCAATGTCTTCTGAATTAATTTTATAAGCTTTTTTTATATCTAAATATTGCTCTTTCTCAAAAAGAAATTGAAGTAACATCAACAATTTATCACCATTATCTCCTTCTTCATCTTTTTTATATAATGGTTCGATTACATTTTGATAAAAATTAATATAAATATTATTTGTTTCAAAATCTTTTTGTTTTAATTTTGATAATATTAAATTATATGCAGCGATATAAAAATCACTAAAATTAATTTCACCATTGTTAATATCTTCTTTTATTATTTCATTTTTATAACCATCTTTTTGATATTCAGTGAGTTTTTTATAAATTTCTTTGTAATTATCATTATTAGGTATTAAATTTTGATTAATTATTTGTTCACTATTTTCGAAATTAATAAAATCTTTAAAGCCATCATATTCGTTCAATCTATATTTAGTCTTTATATTATCACTTAAAAATATATGCATGTGCTTATTACATAGATTATATATTATTTTATATATATAAAGTTTTACAATTTTTATTTCTTCACATTCATTAATTTTACTTATTATATCTTCAGGGTCAAAGTCTGTTTTATCATGCATTTTTATAAATGTATAACAAAATGATTTTATATAACCTATGCAAAATAATTTTGTTATATTAGAAGGTTTACCATGGTATTTAGTTGCATGGCTTTTGAATGTAGATAAAAATTCATTGCATTCTTCAAAAATGTCTAAAGGCTCGTCTGACAAAGATAATTTTTCTTCTTTTAAAATATATTCTAAATAAATTAAAGAATTTTTTTCGAAGAAATAAAGTATAGTTTCTGATAATGCTAAATAATAATCTTTTGTGTTATCTTTTAAATATTTATTTATGAGTTCTATTATAATATAATTATTAACATTATCTAGTAAATTATCTCTTGTATATGCAAAATTCTCTTTATCTGTATATTTTTCTAATAATATTTGTAATATATCATTTGATATTTTTATTACTTCTTTTTCTTTCATCAATTCACCGAGTATTGCAGCATGATAAGAATCTTCTTTTATTTTTTTTATTTCTTGCAAATATATATATTTTAATGTGCTATAATATTTATTTTTGAAATTCTCATCTTTTTCCTCTTTCAATTTGTTATTTAAATTCATGAAATTCTCTCTTAATTTACTGAATTTATCAGGTTCATTTTTTTGAATAATTTTTGAATTTTTTATTAAATAGTTTTTGATTTCTTCAATATTTTTTATATTTTCTATTCCTTTATCCAATTCATAATCTATTATTTTTATTAATTCATCAATAATATATAATTCATTTAAATATATATTTAAATCATGATTTAAAATTTGTAACATATCATTTATTTTTTTTAATCTACCAGAATAATCCTTAATAGTTAGTTCATCTAATTCTATATTATCAGTTATACTTAAACATAATCCAGCCAATAATATATAAAAACATTCATTTACTTCTTTTGTAAATTCAGGATTTCTTTCTTCATCAACTATATATTTAATAGGGATATCTACATCATATATTATATCATATATCATTTGATTATAATCATTTTCAACTTGATCATTGATAATATCTTTACCAATACTAAAGGATTTTAATATACTTTCAATAAAATTAATATTGGATTCTATCCAGATTATTTTTAATATTACAATATTAATTGGATTTGATTTATTATTTTTTATTATTTCATTTTCTTCTGGATATCTTAAAGATAATAATAAATCAATCAGTTTATAAAAAGATTCAGAATAAGTACCCATATATTTTTCTAAATAAAATGTAATATAATCCCTTAATATTAAATCTGGCGTTATTTTGTTTATTAAATCAGAATATAATGTATCTTCATTAATTTTTTTCAATACTTTATCCAAAAATTGTTTTTCTTTATCATGAAATTTTTTTTTTGTATCAAAATTTTTTTTTGCATCAGAATGTTTTTTTGCATCTCTTAATTTTTTTCATTATGATAAAATTCAGTAGTAATATTCTTATTTAAATAATCAGTTAAATCTTTATAAAAATTATAAAATCCTGGTATTTTATAATAAAATAAGAATTTTGGCTCATATTTTTCTTCATTTTCACATTTAATTCTTTTTAAGAATTTACTTTTTAGTTCTTTAAGGATTATATTATTACCTCTATAATTTGTAGGATTTCTATCAGTTTTATCCAATTTACTATCTTTATCATTACTTATTTCCATTAAAGTAGTAAGGAAATTATTATGCTCTAGTACTTTAAATATATATTCTAAATATTTTTTAAATATATTCTCTCTAATATAATCTAATATACTAGATATAATATCAATATTGTTTTTACCTATGCAATCTTTTTTAAACATATCATTTATTAAACTTTGACAATTTCCTTGTGCATCTTTATCTGTCTCTATTAGTTCCTTTGCTTTTTCTATTAAATTATTTTTAAATTCTTGATCTCTATACATATATTTTTTTATTTCATCACTATATTGTTCTTTATTTAAGGTTACTTTTGTATTTTGTCCACCATATCTTTCATCAAGAAAAGCAGAAAAATTTGTCAAAGTACTATTTTTTAAAATTTTACTTTTTTCCTGCATTTCTTTAAATACAAAATTTACTAATATTTCATTAAATTCATTATCTAAATTTCTAAATGCTTTTGAAAGCATAATTTCTTTTATACTTTTAGTTAATAATTCTTTTAAAGTTATTTCTGAACCCTGCAAATTATCAATAAATAATTGATTTATATTTGGATAAATATTTGGAATTGAATAAATAGTTTTTTCTTTTTTTGATTTGCCCTCATTGTTTAAACTTCTTTGTACATGAATTATAAATATATAATTATATCCATCATCTTTGCAATAATTATTTATATAATCACTTACAAATTGTATTTTAATTGAATTATTTTGTTCAAAATTAATTAATATTATATGCTTATTATCATCATCATTTAAATTGTTTTTATTTTTAATATCATCTATTTCAGTTTTTAATTTATTTTCATTTTTAATTTCTGATATCAAAATTTGCTCAACTTTATTATATCCTTCTATAATATTAAGAATACGACTAAATGTATATATTATTGATATTTTATAATTTTCATTTGTATTATTATTCCAAGCTGTATTTAAATCTGTAATATATTCTTTAAAATTTGTATATATTCTTCCTGAATAATATTTTTCTTTTATTGGATTTTTTTCTGGTAAATTTATTATTATATCTTGAGGCAAAATTTTACTTATTTTATTATATATTCTGTCTTTTATATCTTTTTCATTTGACTTTTCATTAATATTTTCTAAATATGAATAATAAACCAAACCTCCAATATCTTGCTCACTACAATTAATTAAAAATTGGTTTAAATCATAATTAAATTTTAATTGTTTATTTTTAGATTTAATTTCCTCTTTTAATCTAATTTCTGCCATTATTTTATCTTGTAAATTTCTTTGTTCTTCATTCAATAAATCTCTAAACCTAATTTGCATTTTTTCTAATCTATTTAAGAATGCCATATCAACTGAATTAATAAATTGTCTTTCAACTAAAATAATAATTCTAAATGAATCATTAACTGGTGTTAAATCCTCACTAAAATTATCTAAACATATTCTAACATATTTCTGTTCGTCTATTATTTTATAATTCATATTATATAAATCATATAAATAAGGTTGTATTGGCTCTAAATTTTGTAATATAACTAATTTATCTTGTTTTGAAGTGCTATTTTGAATTTCACCGACTTTTTTAACTTTATATTCATTATTATTATCATCTGGAAATGGGCTTCCATTTATAAAATCTATATCTTTTTTCTCTGGATTTTGAATTCTAATAATTTGATTTATTAATGGAGCTAAATTTGATTGTATTTCTAATAATAAATAACGACTATTATTATCATTTATATTATCATTTATACATTTATTTAAATTATATTTTTTCGTATTATCATCTTCTATTTGATAAATAATTCCTTTTATTTTTTCATTTTTATAATCTTCATGATTGCATGCTTCATTAAATATGTTTTTAAATAAATATACTGAAGTAACTTTTTCTCCTCTATTATTTTCTTCGTTATTATCTTTTTTTTTTGTTATGGATATTTTTCCTTTTAATATTTCAACTAATTTTTCCATTTCTTCTCTTATGTCATTACATTTCAAACTAAAATCTATATCTATTTCATAACTTATACCCCCAAAATTTCTTTCAATATAACTTTCTATAATGGGTTTAATTTGATTTACATCAGAAATATTCATTAATTTTGACCCTTCAATTGCTACACCTTTTATTATATTATAAAAATCACGATTTCC
>JAEEGK010032368.1_pt1 | contig 10230 bp, 4 predicted proteins | sample 8958771 | NCBI WGS metagenome assembly JAEEGK01 (sample SAMN16246547, study PRJNA631951) | gut metagenome | biome: gut microbiome; feature: rumen; material: SC-attached | host: Bos | place: Iran: Karaj | collected 2018-10 | reverse complement strand
AATGATAGTTGTAATTATAATAATTTATTTATTGATTAATATCTTTTACTGCTTGTTCAATTAATTAATTAGTTATAATATTTGATTTTAGATATTCATTATTTTTTTAATTATATTTCTTTATATTTATTTATTATTTCTATATATGAAAGTGGATAAATATATATTTGTTGCTTTTAAAAAAGAATTTTTATTTAGAAAGATTAAAAGATATTATTATCTTTTTTATCTGTTATTTGTGTATTTCATCAATTGGAAAATTTAAAAGAAAATATTTTATTTTAATTTTATGAATATTATTTGTGAAAATAAATACAATGATTTGAGAAATGGAAAAAAATTATTTTCAAAATTTCATTAATTTCATAGTAAATTATAATCCAGATAGTTTAACAGAAGAAGAAAAAGAACAAATTAAAAATTTAGAAAAAGTAGATTATTATAATAATCCAACAAGATTTAGACAAAGATTAATTGGAATAATGAAATATGAAATTAAAGAAAATATGAAAAATTATTTTAGAACTTTAATAATTTTTTTGTTCAAACAAAAAGAAGAGAAAATTTATGAATTTTATAATGAAGAAAATGAATCATTTACATTTTTACATGAAAATATATTAAATTTATTTAAAGAAGCAATAATAAATAAAATAGAAAAAGAACAAATTTATACTAAATTTAGTTTATTAGTTCTTAATTCAAAAGTAAATTTAATTACAAAAGAAATGCTTCAAACATGTATTTATTTAAATAATTTAATGAATCAAAGTAATTACAATATTATAGAAAATTTTATTTGTTTTTTAAATAAATCTAAAATAGGAAAAATAGAAGAAGCATTTAAAATAATTGTGTTTAATAGAATAGATATTAAAATAAAAACTGATTTATTTTATGAAGAAATTTCATTAAAGAATATAAATTTTAAAATTATTATCAGATCATAAAAAAAATAATAATTCAAAATCATATGAACAAGAAGCCCAAAAATTATTTGAATATTTGATTGAAATTCCAAAAGAAAAATTAATTGAAATTTCCAAAATAAAACCCTTTAAAAGTTTAGAAAAATAAATAAAAAATAAATTTGTTTAAAATATAAAATAATAACTAAAAGTTAAAAAAAGAAAAGTAACCATCTTTAGATAAATAAATTATATAAATGATTTGATTTTTTAATTTTAAAATTGAAATGCTGGAATTAAAATAACTATATTTATTCATTTTTATTTATCTTCAGATAATTGTTTTAATTCTTTTATATGATGATATTTGTTTTGGGTTATATTCTTTTATTCATCTTTTATTTTTTTATTATTTGTGGTTTACCTCTATTATCTTTCTCTAAAATTATAGAAAGATTTTAAAATAAATTGTCACAGAAATAAATTTAAACATTATAATAATAATAATTATTATAATAATTAAGAATACAATAAATAGTTTTCTTCATTTATCAATAGTAGTATCAGACAATTGCTCAAAATTTTTTATATTTATCTTTTTATTTTTCTTATTTTAATTTTCATTAATTTCCAAGTAACAGCTAGACCAATAACAATTAAAATTAAAAAAAAGCCAATATTAATAAGGATCAATTTTTGAAGAAGAAAATTAGGATTATCATAATTGGAATAGTCTAAGAATTAATATCATAATTAAATGTTAAAATAATATGTTTAGATGGTAATGCTTTGTATTTTAATAATCTTATTTTTGTGATGTGATTAAATATTCATTTTTTAAATCATATTGATGAAACATATTAATCTAAGATACATTCAATTTTTTATTTTTCCAATCTAATTAAGTGAATTTATTTTTTTCCAATTTCCTGATTTCATATCATATATTAATTTTTATTTAAAATATTAATAATTATATATTTTTTTCTCCTAATACTTATAATTCATTTATACTTAATAAATTTTTAATTTGAATTATTAATTTTTATGTATAAAAAAAATAATAATAAAAAGCACAAAATTATTATTTTATATTTTATTTTATATATTATTTGATATAAAATAATCATTTATTGATTTGTGTTAAATAATGATAATTAAATGATAAATATCTATATTTATTTCTTATATTAACTAGAAACATTAATAATTTTTTATTTAATTCCATATTTACCATATTTAATTACATTCAATTGAATTTATTATTTATTAATCATTCAATATATTTCATAACAAAATTAATTTTTTTTGAACCAACAAAATATAAAATATATATTTATTTATAATAATTGTAAGTAAATCCTTTGAAAATGAAATGAATTTTTCATAATTTTATTCTTTTATAATATTTTTAATCAATCCTATTTTTACTTCTATAATATCAATACCAAATAAACCCAACAAACTTATTTAATTACAAAAATTAAATATATTTTCTATGTAATAAATAATTTATTTATTTCTTTTAATGAATATGATTGAAATATAACATTAAAAAATACAGTAATAATATTTATGTGATATGAAATATATTATAAATATATAATATAAAATATTTATCAAAAAATTCCCAAAAAAATTATCTTGAAAATATGGAGCCGAAATATACATCGAATGAAGAATCAAATAATTCTCAAAAGATGGAAGCAACAGTTCTTCAATCACCAGCAATTATTCCATTACAAGGAGAAGAAGCAAATGAAAAAATAGAACCAGTTCAAATAATAGATACTCAATCTTCATTGAAAACAAAAACTGAAGAAACTAAAGCAGTAGCAACAATAAAAGAGAATGTATCAGATTCATCAATACTAGGAGCAACAAGTATGTTAACAAATATATGTTTAGGAACAACAATATTTACATTTGCAGTTAGAGCAAAACAATTTGGATTGGTTTGGTTAATTGTAGCTACAATTTTTTGTGGGGCAGTTAATTATTGGACAATATTAAGATCAGTCATGGCGAGTAAACCTATGAAAGAAAATGATTTTTCAGAAATAACTGAAAAATTATTAGGAAGAAAAGCAAGATTAATTTTAAATTTCTTAGTTATATTATATTCATATGCTTTAGTAATGTGCTTTATTGCACTTATGTATCCTTTATTTGGTAGATTTGTTCAACATGTTGGATATAGGAATAAATATAAAACTTATAATGAATTTGCTGATGCTTTGTGGAATAAAGCATATGTTAAATTTCCTTTTTTTATTGTTTTAGCTTTTTTACAAAGTTTAATTTGTTTAATAAAAGATATTAATAAATTAAATTTTTCTGCTTATATTGGAGTAGGTGCATGTATGTATACTTTATTAGTAGTTACTATTCAATGTAAAGGATATTATAATTATTATAAAAAAACTGAATATATAAAAGAAGATAAATCTACACATCCAAATTGGTCTGATTTATCACAAGCTTTTACTTCTGATTTACATTTTTTTAAAGGAATGGCTAGTTTATTTACTGCTTATTCTTGTGTCACTGGAGTATATCCTGTTTATGGAGGATTCAAACATCAAAAAGATGGTTTTCGTAAAATGAAATTATCTACTTTATATTCTGTAATTTTAGTTACTCTTTTACATATTCTTTCTATTACTGTTGCATTTTTAACTGAACCTATTTATCCTCAAGATATCATTATTTATAGAATACCTAAAGATAATGGTAAAGATGTTTTAATGAATATTGCTAAATTTGCTATTGCTATTAGTCTATTTTTCTCTTTACCTGGCTATTATTTTGGATTAAGATTATCTGTTTCTAATTCTTTTACTAATGGTAAAATTTCGAACAAATTTAATTATTTACTTACTTTCATTTCTTTATATGTTTGTGCTTTCGTGGCTGCTGTTTATGATAAAATTTTAAATTATCTAAGTTATGTAGGTGGCTTCTTTTCTTGTTTTATTTGTTATTTGTTTCCTATTTTATTATATATTAAAACTACTGGAAAACCTATTACTTATTGGAAAAATTTAATTGAATTTATTGGTGCTATTTTACTTTGTATTGTTGGAGTTACTGCTGGTATTCTGACAGTAAGAGATGATATAAATGGAAAATAACTGTTAAACCTTTTTAATATTTTATTTAATATTTAAATAATTCTATTTTATTTGAAAAATTATATAATTTATTCATCTTTATTCAAAAAAATACTATTAATAATCAAATAAATGTGTTTTTATTATTTTATTTTGGGAATGAATAATAAATAAAGTAATATTTGGAGATTATCCAATCATTTAATTATATATAAATAAATATGAAAGAAATATTGAAGATTTATTTTTTGAATTATAATTGAAATATTCGTAAAGTCATTTATTAATTAAATAAAAAAACTAAGAATATTTTCATTTAATTTATGATAAAAAGAAATTCTCCTTTTAGAACAAATAGGATTTTAATTTATAAAATTTATTTAATTAAATGACATTAATCATAAGAAAAATAAAAATAATTTTTATTGAATCATTTTTTGATGTTTTTTGAATAAGAATATGATAAATATCATTATTTTTTTCCAGTTCTATCTATGAATTTTTGGAATATTAATTTATAAATATAGTATATTTAAATATTTATTAAATATTAATTTTAAATGTCTATAAATTGTTTAATAAATATTATTCTTTTTATGATTGAATTATTAAAATATAGATATACTCATCTGAAGTATTGAATTAATTTTTTTGATTTTCTAATATTATTAATAATTTTAATATATTTTTTGGACTAATCATTTCATTTCATTTTTAAAGTTGCTTTTTAAGTTTTTATTATATTTTCAAATTAAGTTTAACATTTAGATAAATTAACCTTCATTAACCATAGAAGTATAGTTGTTCTTTTATTAATATACATATTATTTTATTTCATATATTAATTTTTCCATAAAAGGGAAAAAAAGAAATATTTCCTTTTTTAAAAGAAAATAACAGAAACGATTAACTTAAAATAATAATTATCAATATTATAAAAGAGATAAAATTTTTTTTTGATAACATCAACATAAAAAAATATATAAAAAAGTTTTTGAGAAGTAATTTTTTGCTTTTTTAAATTTTTTATTAATTAAGGGTATGAATTGATGTTTGATAAAATAAATATCATAAATTTTTTCTAATTTTTAAAGATTTATTAAATTGAATTAATAATATTCAATTAATGATTTATTTTAAACTTTAAAAATGGAAGAAAGAACTATTATTTCCCAAAAATTATATAATAATATCATGAAAATTTATTCTTTACTTAAATTATATAAAACTGAAAATATTAAAGAAGAAAATGAAGAAAAATTAAAAGAAATTCATTCACAATTATTAATTTCTTTATCAGTTTTTTTTCTGAGTAAATTTAAATATAAAATTTCAGACCCATTTCCTCACATCTTAAAATTAGAAAATTTAATTAAATTTATTAATCATATGCTTAAAATATTAAATACAAAATTTTTTATAACTCCAAATTTATCAAAAGAAGAATTCATAACAATAACATTATATTTTTTTCAAAATTTTGATTTTTTTCAAAAATTATATGATGAACTTAAAGCATTTGAAAATGAAAATATATTAGTAAATTTTGAACTTATTATTAAAAGTATTATAGCAAATAGTAATTATTACCAAAATGAGGTTTATAAAAATGATAATTTAAGAGATGAAGCATCTTTAAAATCAAACAGTGCAGTTGAAGCTTATAGTAAAATAAATTTTATCTTAAAAAATATAAAAAAGCAAATTGATTTATTTATAAATTGTATTTATAAATTAAATGAATTAAAAAATGAGCAACAAAAACCTTTAAATACATTAAAAATTGAAGAAATGTTAATTTTATCTAACGATAAAATATTTAGTGATTTTTATCAAAATATTTTTACAAATACAAATTCTCAAATTTTATTTCCTTTATTAGAAAATTTATCTTATTCAATTGAATTATATGATAATTCTTATGAAATATTTGTTAAAGAATATTCAAATTATAAATTATCATCAAATATTATCAATCCAAATTATAATAAAAATAATTATAATATAAAATTAGAAACAGTACAAAATTTTTTTCAAATTAAAATATCTTTGGAAAATTTTTCTTTTGATAAAATAGATAAATATATAAAAATATTAGAAAATAATTTAAGTGAAAACTTAACAAGAATAAAAGAAAACAATTTAAATTTATTAAATGATCCAAAAATAACGGAAATGCTAACATCAATTGCAGAAGAACTAGAAAAATTTATAGAAAAAAATAAAAAAAGTATTAATTCCACATTAAATACTTTTGATGATAAAACTACTAATATATATTTAGAAAAAGAAAAAACTTTAATAAATTTATTTTCAAAAGATATAAATTTAGATAATGCATATATTCATTATTTAATTTGCTTAAATGGAATAGAAGAAATATTTAAAAAATATAAAAATGAAATAAATAATTTAATCTCCAAAGATACTGATATAATAAATAAATATTACAATATATATAACAATAATATTAATATAAAAAAAGAAAATTAGTCAATTTAAATAATTATAAAAAATAAAAAAACAAAAAATAAATGTCAGAAACAATAGATAAAAACAAGGAAGATTCTCAAATAAGTCAAGGTTCACATTCAAAAATAAAAAACATAAAATTTCAAGATCAAATAGAAATTCCTTCTAACAACAATATAAATGAATCTCAAAATAATAATTCAAATGAAAATTCAATAAATCAATCATATAAAGAAAATAAAAGTAACTTAAGTCCATCAAAAGTAATTACAGAAAATAAGATAGGTGGTTATTCTACAAATATTTCAAAAGATTCAAAAGGAAATATTAAATCAAAACCACATTTTGAAATTGGAGAACATATAACAGAAACAAATGGAAAATTTATGGAAATAAATACTCATTTTTCTATTCTTCAAAAAAATATTAGTTTATTAAAAGATGGAATATATGATAATTCAAAAAAAAGTTTAATTTTAAAAGGTTCTGTTCAAAACAGTCAAAATTATTTAAGAGAAAATTCTAATAAAGTTTATAAAAGTATTGTTGATCAATTATATGAAGTTAGAAAATTATTTAAAATTCAAATTGAAAAGGCAAAAAATGCAAATTTAAATAATTTAAAAATGTTTTCTGGAGTTATTGAGTTTAATCAAAAATTAAAAAAAGAATTAGATCAATGTGAATATTTACTAAATCATTGTGAAAATGAGATAGGATATAAATTAACAAAAGATCCTTGTTATTCTTTTTTAAAAAAAGAAAATAATCAAACAACATTCAAATAAATAATTAAAAAATAAACCATTATAATAATTTATTATTGTAGTTTTATTTTTTTTTATTTTTTTTCTTAAAAAAAACTATTGATAAAAATTTTATCCAATAAACAAAAATTTGATTTTCAAAATTGAAAAGAAAAAAAAGAAATAATAAAAAAAATAAAATAAAAAAATGACAAGTGAAGATAATCGTATTAATAAAAATTTAATGTCAACAAAAGAAAGTAGTTTATTTAAAGGAGAAATATATGATTATTCTTCAGTGGATTCTAATAATGATTCAATTTTAAGAAATTCAAAAGATAAAAAATTGCAATTTAAAGAAGAAAAAAATTCCAGAAGTTTCAGTAAAAGAGCAAATCAAAAATTATCGATTTCAAGAAATTTATCTCAAATAAAAGAAGAAAGTAATGATAAAAGATTAAATAATTACTCTTTGGTTATACAAACACCAAAAAAAAATCATATTTCCAGTAAATGTTTAACGACAACTGGAAAATTATTTAATATTGATTCTATTAAATTAATTAATGAAAATTTAAGAAAATCAGGAACTTTAAATGCAAACAAAAGAGAAAAACCTAAACATATAAGTTCACAAGAATATTCTTTTGAAGTTTATAAAATCAATAAAAAGATGAATGTTAATAAAAATTATAATTTATTTAAAAGAATTTATAGTAGAAGTGAAATTGAAGTTGGTTCTTTTATAGAAAAAAGAATTAGAGAAAACATTAATTGCAATGTAAACAATTATAATAATAATATTGAAAGAAAAAAATCAAATAAAAGATTAGAAATTATTAAAAGAAAATTAAGATTTCCTAATATAGATAAATCAAAAGAAGAAATAAATTCTTTTGTTAATTTCAAAGGAAGAAGAATGAAAAAATCAAAAAGTCAAAAATATCAAAGTAATATAGATTTAATATATTCAATAAATAGTATTTTCGACTCAGATATTAAAAAACCAAATGAAATCAATAATAATTCCAGAGTTAAATTCATATCAAGTTATTCAACAAGAAACAATATAGGGAAAAATAATAATTCTAATATCAAAAAATTAAATAAAATTAAAAATGAAAATGATAGAGATCAATCTAATAAAATAACTAAAAATAACTTAAATTTACGTAAAAGAGGTAAAATAAGATTAAATGAAAATACCTGGTTAAAAGAAGTTTCAGAAAAAAAATCTAAAAATATTAATTCAGAAGATTTAATTGAAATAATTAGGAATCATTCAAGTAAAAAATCTAGTAGACTTCAAACTCAGAATTTCCAAAATTTATTTTTATCAAGTCGTCAAAATACAGAAAATATAATAGAAGAAGAAAGTAGATTTACCTTATATTCAGAAAGAAAAATAAAAAAAAGAAAATTAAGTTTTAAAGATAATAATAATGTTATAATGAATGAAAAATCAACAAATACAACTCCTCAAAATATAAATAAAAGATATTTAAATAATGATATTCATATTTCTCCTGATAATACTTTATTAACTCCAATTCCTGCCAACTCTCCTGGAAATTATAATAATTCTTCAGATTTAAATTATTTAAATTTATCAAATGATAAAAGTGGAATAATAAATAATAATCGTGATAAAAGAAGAAAAAAAAACATTAATAAGTCTTCTTCTAAAAATAATAGTGAATATGAAGATAACAAAATGAATTCAAATTATTATAATTCAGATGAAGAGTTTAATTCAAGTAAAAATGATATTTCAAATGTAAGGAGAAATAACTTTTCAAGTGAAGATGATAGTGTTAATTATAATAATACAAACAAAAAAAGAAGATTCACAAAAAGGGATATTATCATAATAGAAAATCCTAGAACTGGAAAAAATGAGTTAATTGATAATGAAACAGGAAATAAAGTAAATGATTTACTTTTGACTCATAATGAAAAAGGAGAAATAATTTTATTATATTCAAAAACACATTTACCAGTTATAATGAAACCAATTCGTATTGATAAAAAAACTGGAAATAAAATAATTTCAATTTATGAAAGTAAAAAAAGTGAAAATGATAATTTTAATAAAAATAAGAAAAATTATAAAAATGAAACTGAAGATGATGATATTATCTGTTCAAGTAAAAATAAATTTATCAAAAAAGGAAATGAAAAAATGCAAAAAGATTGCATTGAATATGAATGTTCTGATTTAGAATTAGTTATTGACCCCGAAAATGGAAAAGAAATATTAATAGATAAGGAAACTGGGGAAGAAATAGATGATATAGAAAAAAAAATAATTAATAATAAAGTTATTTTCATTGATAAAAATACAGGAAAAGAAATTGATAATATAATTAAAACCTATAATCCTGAAACAGAAGAAGAAATATATAAAAGAATGAGTCCAGTTAAAAAAAATAAAGTTAATATTATCAGTAATATAGATCCCAAAACAGGAAAAGAAATATTAATTGATAAAGAAACAGGAGAAAAAATAGAAAATTTAGAAAAAATAAAAGACCCAAAAACAGGGGAAATTAAATTAATAAATAAATATAATGGAGAAGAAATTAAAGGAATTAAAATTAAAAAAGATCCATTGACAGGAAATGAAATTATTAATATTAAAATGAAAAATAACGATAATCAATCTCAGAATAATATAATAATAAGTAAGAAAGATGATGAAACAGGAGAAGAAATTTTAATTGATAAAAACACTGGAAAAGTTTGTAAAAATTTAGAAAAAATTAATGACCCAATAAACAAAGAAAGGAAAATGTCAAAAACTGGAGAAGAAAAAACTGTGTATAATCAAAATCAAGAGAATATTGAAAATGAAAATAAAGATCTAAGAACAGGAAGAGATATATTAGTAAACAAAGAAACAGGAGAAAAAATAGATAATATAGAAAAGATAAAAGATCCAATTACAGGTAAAACTAAAATAATAAATAAAGAAACAGGAGAAGAAATTAA
>JAEEGK010032367.1_pt1 | contig 10230 bp, 2 predicted proteins | sample 8958771 | NCBI WGS metagenome assembly JAEEGK01 (sample SAMN16246547, study PRJNA631951) | gut metagenome | biome: gut microbiome; feature: rumen; material: SC-attached | host: Bos | place: Iran: Karaj | collected 2018-10 | reverse complement strand
TAATAATAATAATAATAATAATAATAATAATAATAATAATAATAATAATAATAATAATAATAATAATAATAATAATAATAATAATAATTCCATAAATAATTTAAATTCAGATAATAAAGAAAATACTTCAATTTTTAATATAACTACTCCAAAAAATTCCTCTTCTAAAAACATTTCTTTATTAAATAATAATAATAATAATAATAATAGTTTTAACGGAAAAAATATAAATAAAGAAATAAATAATTATATGAATCCATTAGATATGATTAATCAAGTAATTACAACAAATACAAATAATAGCGGAATTTTTAGTGAATTAAATAGTAAAATAAATAATTCTAAAGTTTCAGAAAATATTGAAGATGATGATTTAAATAATAATAATAATAATTATAATATTAATAAAAATAATAGCAATAATAATATTATTAAATCAAATACAAAAAATGTTGATTTATCTTATTCAAAAAGTAAAAATTCTGAAGATATTAAAATCGATAGTAATAATAATAATAATAAAAATAATTTAATTTATAATAAAATTTCAAAAATTAATAATAATAATTTTAATCTCAATAATAATAAAGAAAATATTTCTCCAAATTTTAATAATATATATTCACCTACTATTGAAAAAAATGAAAATTTAAGTTATAATATCAATAATACTACTATAATAAATGATAATAATTCATTTTATGATTCAAATAAAAGAGAAGTAAAAACTAATAATAATCCTAATAATTATATTTATTCAACTAATTCGACTAGAGTTACTATAGGAAGAGATTCAAATCAATTATCTAAATTTCCAAAAAATAAAATCAATCAAAATATATTAAACGATAAAATTAGTGTGAACACAAACACAACATTTTCTACAGTTAATCAAATACCAAATTCAATAGTTCATAAACAAAAAAGTTCTTTATTAAGTGAATATGCATTTAAATTAAATAACAATTTAGACTATAATAATAATAATAATAATTTTGAAATTGATGGCCCAACAAACGAACAATTAAATAAACTTCGTGATTGGTTAATTTCATGTGATTTATTATGCTACTTTAATATTTTTATTCAGCATAATTTTTATGAAATTGATAAATTTATAAATAAATTAAAAACAAATCAAATTAAAATTGAATTTAAAGACATTGAAGATTTAGGTATAAAAAAACCAGGACATATATTAAGATTTTTTTTAAAATTACAAATTGATTGTGGTATAATAGATAATAGAATATCAAATTATTTATTAATGAATTTTAATAATACTACTAATAATACTGTAATAGCCATGTCAAATAATGATATAAAATGTTGCGGATTTAATTGTAATAGTATAATAAGAAATAAAAATTCTAATATAATAAATAATCCTAATTATAATTATAATGATATAATTTCTTTTTTAAATTATAAAGGATTGGGTAAATTTAAAGAGAATTTTATACATAATGGATTTGAAAGTATAGATTATATTTTAATACAAATGTTTTCTAATTTTGATTTTAATGATAAAATTTTAATTGAATATTTACATATTTATAATGAAAGAGAAAGAAAAAAAATATTGAAAGAATTTAGAAAAGAGAAAAAAAAATTAAGTTATGATTTAGGTATTAATTATAATGATTACGATAATAATGTTGAATTTACTTTAAATGATTCAAAAAATGGATGTGACATTTGCACAATTTTTTAAATTAAAATTAAAAATTAATAATATTATCTATTATAAATAATAAAATATAATTATTTTATTATAAATTTTTTAATATAAAAATTTTAAATATTTTTAAAATAATATTTATTTTTAATCTTTTTTTAATTTTTTTTCTTGTTTATTAATTTCATCATTTAATATCTTCTTTTGTTCATTCCAATTATTAAATAATCTATTATATTCTTCTTTTCTTTCATTATAATATTTTAAATTTTCATCAAGTTCTTTTTTTCTTATATCAATAATATTTTGGCATTTTTCAATGTCATCTCTTAATTTAACATATTCTAAATATTTAATATATTTTTCCACGAAATTTAATTTTATTTTTTTCTTTAAATAATATTCTTCATCTTTTGTTTCATCTTCTCCATAAATAAATTCATATAATTCTAAATAAAATTCTCTTACACTATTAGATCTAATTTTTTGGCATGTATCTAAATAATCATATGGATCTAAACTTAATATCCATAGAAAAGGATTTTCTTTTATTAACATTTTAATATTTTTAATCAAATTTGAATTATTATTAAAATTGTTTTCTCTATTATTTACAATATTAATATCATCATATATATTTTCTTTATTTTGGTCTTCATTATCATCTGTTGTTACATCAATTTTATTTTTTAAAGTTAAATTTTGAATATCAATTACTGTTTTATGGTTAAAATAATTATATAAAAATATGAATCTTTCTTTTTCAGCTATTAATTTAATATATTTATTTATTAATATTCGATCATTAATTTGTAAAAGGTGATTATTTTCTTTGAAAAATTTTCTGAATAATATATTAAAACTATTATTGATTAATAGTAATTGTTTTTTAATTTGTGCAAAATGAATTTCAAATACATCATTAAATAAATCATGTTTTTTAATATAATTTATTTTGAATATATCAAAATGATTTAATAGCTCACTAAATTTATAATTTTTTTCTGCATTTGAAAATTCAGCTTTATTATCTACAGATTTTTTTAAAAGTTTTTCAAAGCAATCTTTAACAAATAAAGAATTAGAATTTGGTTCTAACATAAGCATAATTTCTGCTCTATTTTCTGAATCAAAAAAATCATAAATATCTAATTGATTATTATTTTTTTCAAGAAAATTATATTCATTTAATTCATTTATTAACTTTTTAGTTAATAAATCTGAATTTTCTTCTTTAATAATATTTTTATTTTCCTGATTTCCTTTATTTATAATATTTTCATTTTGTTTTTTTTTATTATTTTCTAATAAAAATAAATTATTTAAACCATTATCATTAATCTTTTTATTATATCCATAAAATAATGCAAATAACTCATCTAAATCTCTATTTTTCCATAATTTTAAAAAAATTGATGGATATGTTTCATATTTTAATTTATTATCATAATAATTAATACTTGGCTTCAAAAGCATTTCTTCTAATTTTTCATCATTTTCCAATAGATATTTTTTATTATCAAAATATAATAAATCTGCTTTATCAAAATTATCAATATTAAAATTTTGTTGAGAAATTAAATTTTCATCTCTTATTAATGAAATTAAAGCTTCTGTAAAACTATATCCATTAGGTAAATTTTTTTCTTTTAATACTTCATCATTTTCAATATTTTCATCTTTTTCATGTAATTTATTAATTTTTGTAAATAAATAATAAAATAATGATTCATTTTTTATATTTTTTTGTTTATATTCATTTATTATTTTATATGATTCAGATTTACTTTTAATTTTTCTTATAATATTTTGATTAGTTTGAAATATTATTATATATAAAATATTCCAAATATAATATTTATAATATAAATTAAATTCTTTTTCATAACTTTTATATAAATTATTAATATCAATTTCTTCTTCATTACTTATGAAATTTTCATTGTTTTTAATTAAAATATTATTATTCATCAAATATTCTATTTTTTTATAAAATTTTTCTATTTCATATTTTGGAATTTCTTTGCTTAAATTCATTGTTCTTTTTTGATTATTTTTTTTATAAATTTGATATAAATAATATCCTAAATAAATTTCATTATCAATTGTATTATTTGAATTTGGTAAATAAAAATATTTTATGAAAATATCATATATTTTAATACCAGCAAATTTTGTAAATATATCATTTATTAATTCTCTATTTATATTTGTATCATTAAATTCAAAAGGAATAGTATTATATATTCTTTTATTAATTCTTGATAAACAAGAAGGAATCATAAATAAATCTGATTTTTCAATTCCTATAATTGTTTCAGAAAAAGTTAATTTTGAATATCTAGGAACTCTTTCTACATTAAATCTATTATCAGTTAAATAATTTGGTTTATCTTTTGGATTACTATAATTTGTTAAAAATTTTTCAAAATTAGTATTAATTCTAAATACATAATAAAAATATTTATCAAATAAAAATTCTCTTAATACTGATTTAGTATTTAAAGAGCGAATTATATGTTTATATTCAGGATAAAATAAACTATCCCATTTATTAGATTCTATATTTTCAAACATTTGTTCATCATCTTCAATAAAAACCGAATATAATTCTTTTTGTTTTCGTTTTTTTTTCTCTTCTTCTTCTTTTTCTACAAAATTCATATTATAATTTAATAAATAAGAAATATAAATAATAATTTTGTGATAAATTGAAACTTTATCCATTATTTTATTTTTATATTTTTTTTGTAATGAATTTAAATAAGAATATTTTTTTTCTTTCTTTTCTTCTTCTTCTTCATTTTCTTCATCTATTAAATTTTTATTTTCTTCTTTTTTTTCATCATTCAATAATTCAATTTCTGTAAAATTATTTATATCTTCACAATAATCAGATATTTTTTTAACATTATTATAAAAATTTTCATAAATTTTATTTGTTAATCTAATATTAGTTAAACAATTATTATCATTTTCATCATTTTCATTTTTTTCATTTTTTTCTTTTTTTTCTTTTTTTACATTATCAATCACTTCTCTATATCTAATTATTTGTTCTTCAAATAATTCTAAATAAAAATCAATTTTTTTTTTATATCTTTCACATACTTCTAAAAATATATCTTTTTTAACAGAACAAATTTTATATATATTTATTAAATCATTACTTATTCTACTGTTTGAACTATTTTTTTGTTGAAAATTTTTAACTTCAGAATATCCTTCAATTAATATGCTATAAAAAAAATTTAAAAGTACTAAAAAATTAAATGATATAAATATGAAAATATAAAAAGCTCTCATATTATTTTCTTCTTGAAAATTAAATATAGTATTTGGATGAAATTTTCCCATTAACATTATAATTATATTTAATATTCCAGAACCAATTGTTGAAAAATTTAAAATATTTTGATCAAATAATGCATATCCAAAAAATACAAATCCTATATCAATAACAGTTAAAAATACTAAATATAATGCAATAGTTAATTTTTCATTTTCAAAAATTGCAAAAACCAAATAAATTCTTTTACTAAATTTAAGATATCTGATTATTCTAATTATAATTAAAAATAAATTACAAGCAGATACAGAAATATAATTTTTATATAATAAATATAATTTATTTACTTTTATTAAATTATTATCATTTTTGTCAAAAATATTTGTTAATTCATCTTCTTTTACTAATATATCATTTGTTTGATTTATAATAACAAACCATAAACAAAAAAGATAAATAGTTAAAATCATTGAAAAAAAATCAAAGAAATTAAAAATATCATTAAGTATAAATTCTAAAATTGATAATATAATAAAATAAATTAATAATAATGTTTGTTTAATAAATGTAAATAATGTAATAAATATCATTTCAAATAATAATAAAAATCCACTTTCATTTTTATATGATTGAATGCCAATTCGATAATATTTATTTATAAATGAACTATTTTCAAAATATATTTTGTTACTATCATTTAAATAGTTATTATACATTTTTTCATAAATCAAAGAAAATATTTTATAAACAATTCTATAAATAAAATATAATGTAAAAATATAATATATTATTTCAATAACTATTCGAATAAAATCATTATAAGATGTGAATCTATTGAATGGAATTAAATAAACTTCATTTTCATTAATATATTTTGCTTTAAAATATATATATAATATATTTCTTATATATATTATATAATCATAAAATTCACTAAATAAATAGAAATCCAATGTCATCAAACCTGGATTAGATCCTAACATAATTTTAGTATAGTTATTATATTCTTCACAATTATCATTAGTTTCATCAAAAAAAAAATATTCAAAATATCCTCCACAACCATCTAATGTGGATATATTTGAAATATAAAGATAATTGGCATTTTCAGAATCAATATTATTTATATTTTCAAAATCAACTTTACATTTATTAGTTTCAAATAAATAAACATTGGAATTTGGTTTATCAATATACAATCTTGTAGTAGTTCTTAAATAACCATCAAATATATAAAATGGAATTGTAACATTATAATCAATATTATTACAATTTATTGAATAAATATTACTATTATCTTGATTTAAATTATTATATTTTTGTATAATTTCATTTTGAACAATATAATTTACTTCTTCTAAATAATTTAATTTTAATTGATAATAAATCATTAATACTGTCAAAAGTAAATAAATAATATATAAAAAAGAATCAATTAAAAAATCAAAGTTTTCTGATGCATTTAATTTCAACTCTTCTATATATTTTTTTATTATTTGTTTTCTTAATATATTATAATTATTCATTTTTTTTTTTTCAAATTCTTCTAATGTTAAAACATTTTTTCTAAAAAAATTTTTTATATTTAAATTACTTAAATTATATTTAAATATTTTGGTCCAACTTTTATTTACCATTTTTTTCATTATTTCAACATCATCATTCTTTTTTTCTTCTTTTTTTTCTTTTTTTAATTTTTCTTTATCAATTTCAATATTATTTTCTTTTAATAATTTATTTTGTTTTTTTTCTTCTTCTTCTTTCATTACATCTTCAGGTTCTTTACACAACACCAAATTTTTAATTTTATTACAAAAATCTATGAAATTTTCTTTAGTTATCATGAATAAAGCATCATTAAACATTTGCTTTTTATCTTTAATTTCTTGGAAGGCATTTCTTATCAAACATAAAAAAACATTACATAAAATTAAATTAAAAATTAAAAAAAAGATAAACCAAACATAAATTCCAACAGAATTTAATTCATTAATATATTTAAAATCAGAATCAAAATCAAAAATTCCAGCAAATAACATATATGTTGAGGAAAAAGAATTATTAAAATTATAATAAGAATTAGAATAAAAACCTAAAGTACTTTCAAACATCATAAACATTCCAATTAATACAACAACTATTAAAATAAATAATGAAAACAATTCTTTAAAAGCATCTGCAAATGTACTAAAAATAATATCTAATGCAGGTAAAAATTGATAAATAAATCTTATTAATTTAAAGAATAATAATAAAAGGGCTATTGAAGTAAATTTTTGATAACTTTTCAAATTAAAACCTAAATCAATCCAATAATTTAATTCTTCTTTATCATTCATTATATTATTAAATTTTTTTTGATTCCATAGAAATTTAACATAAAACCAAATTGAACTTGTTAATACAAATATATAAGTTATTAAATCAACTAAATCTCCATATTCAAAGCTAAATATTTTATATTTTATATAATCAATAATCCTATTAATTATCATAGATATAATTCTATATGTATCATATGTTAAAGTTAATAAAAAAAAAATATTTATTACAACTAAAGTTATATAAATATTATCTTTATTTAAAAATACTTTATAAGCAGTATATTCTTTATAATAATTTACTTTTCCCAATTTATCAAAAGAAAATGTTATTTTTTCAATTGAATTCATATTATTTTTTTCATTATAAATTAATAAAGTCACTATTATTTTATTAATAATATTATTTTTATCCTCTAGATTATTTAAACTTTCTAGATTATTAGTATTATTTAGAGCTAGTTCTTCATCAATTTCCTCACCATTTGGACCAGGTCGAGACATTCTCATTTGATCTCTTTTATATAAAGTAATTATTACATCTTTTTTTTTATTAAATTTTAAACCAAAATATTTATAATCTTTTTTGTTTTCTTCATATTGATAGTTTATTATCATTCCATTAAAATCAGTAATGTTTTCCTGTTGAAGACTGATTTTTGCTACATTAGCCATAGTATAAGTTGTTAACATTTCTTTTGTTAATATATCATTCAATGAAGTATCATCATAGATGGATTTAATATTATCTTTGTTAAAATAAAAAAATTTTTCTGGTTGATATATCATAAAATTAATTAAAAATAAAACAGTACTTAATAAAAGAATAAAAAATTCAAGATAATTATTATTGATTGAAAGAATTTGTTCTTTTTCAATATTGTCAGAAAATAAAATCATATTATCTTCATATACAGGTCGATATATTATTGATTGTTTTTTCTCTATTTTATTTACTTCTAAAATATGTTTATATATTTTTTCTCCAATGTTTTCTTCAGTTACACTATCTTTTTCAATAATTCTTAATATATCAATTCCTGAAATATATTCGACTAGCATTCCATTCACACCAAAAAATAAAGAATAATTATCTTTTACATCATTTTCTTCATAAGAATTAAATAAATTTTTATTTAATTCATTTCCATATAAATCATCAATTAATTTTTCATGATATTTTTTTATTTCATCATTTTTAAATATTTCATCATTTTTTTCAAATTTTAATTTTTCATTCAAATCTAGTTTTTTATATTCAGAGTTAAATCTTTTAACAAATTTATCAATAATACTATCTTCTTTATATAATTTTGTATTTTGTAAATTTAAAATTCCTGTAAAAATTAATTCTAAAAAATTTATACTTGAATCATAATTTTCATTAGTTTTTAATATTTTTATATTATTTTTTTCAATTAATGCTTTTTTATTGTTATTATATTCATTTATTTTGATTAAATCTAATTTTTTATTTTTAGATATATTTTGATTTTTATTTCTATAATTTTTTTTAAAAAGTTTTTTTTCTTTTTGGATATAACTTGTATTTAAATTTATTTTTATTATTGCAAATTGAAGCTTTTCATTTTCATGTTGTTTATGAAAATTTGTAATATCAACTAAATGACGAACACTTAAACTTTCTTTAAATCCTAAAGCATCTAAATATATTTTTAAAAATTCTTGACGAATTAAAAAATTTTTCCATTCTTTTATCAATTTATTTTTTTTATTAGAACTTTGAATTTTTTGTTCATTAATATTTTCTTTCATTAATAACTTATATTTAAATTATTAATTTAAAGATATATTATATTAATTATTTATAATATAAAAATTCTTATTATAAAAAATAATAATTTATAATTTTATTAAATTTATTAATTATAATAAAAATATTTAAAATTTTATATTTTAATCTAAAATTAATTTAAAATAAAAACAAAAAATAATATTAATAATTAATTTTTTTTAAATATAAAATTAAAATTTAAATAATGTCTCGAAATATTAATTATGAAGAAATTGAACAAGAACTTTTTAAGGCTCATAATCAAATTAGAAAAGATCCCCAAAGTTATATACAAAAATTAAAAGAATGTTTAAATCATTTTAGAGATAAAATATATCATCAACCAGGAGAAGACCCAATTCAAACATATGAAGGTAAAGATGCAATTGAGGAAGCAATTAGATTTTTAAAAAATCAAAAGCCTGTAAAAGAATTAGAATATAGTAAAAAAATATCTAAAGCTTGTAAAGATCATGTTAATGATATAGGTCCAAAAGGATTAACAACTCATGAAGGAAGTGATGGTAAAAATATATCAGATAGAATAGAAAAATACTGCGAATGGGATGGAGCTGCAGCTGAAAGTATAGACTTTGGTTTTAAAAATCCCGAAAATATAATAATTAATTTATTAGTAGATGATGGTGTAAAAGAAAGATATCAAAGAAAGAATTTATTTCATCCTGATTTACATTATATAGGTATTGGAATTGGTCCACATAAAGATTATGGAATATGTTCTGTAATAGGTTATACAAAAGGAATAAGAGATTTAGGTCAAGAAGCTTCAGATGTAAGCGATTTTATCAAAGATTATATAAAAAATACAATGGGAAGAAAAAATATTAAAAATGCTTTTCAAGAAGATGATCCTGATGCCCCTGATAATACAACATCTGTAAAAATTGTTAAAAGTTCAAAATTAATAAATGGAAAAAATAGAAAAATTACAAAAAAAATTTATACTTTGGATACTGGAGCATTACATATAGTTGAAATTGAAGATAGTTAATTTATAAGTTAATATTTTTATATTTTAAATTAAAAATAATATATATAATATTAAATTTTTTATATTAAAGAATGGAATCCTTTAAACCATGGGGATTGGGGATTGGGGATTGGGGATTGGGGATTGGGGATTGGG
>JAEEGK010032364.1_pt1 | contig 10231 bp, 8 predicted proteins | sample 8958771 | NCBI WGS metagenome assembly JAEEGK01 (sample SAMN16246547, study PRJNA631951) | gut metagenome | biome: gut microbiome; feature: rumen; material: SC-attached | host: Bos | place: Iran: Karaj | collected 2018-10 | reverse complement strand
CAAAAACCTGGCTGTCGGTGATCACCAGATCGGGACGCAGACGGTCAAGGAACAGCGGCAATTCCTCCAACTGCATGGGAACCGCAATGGCATGACAATCCAGCAAATCGCGTATCATCTGCACCTGCGGCAGAATAAGCCGCCCCTCCGGCGCCTCCGAATCCTGCGGCATCACCAGCGCGACAATATTCCCCCGCTTCACAACATCCCCGACCATGGATGTGGAACGGTATGCCGAATCGGGGATGGCGGACACCATTGCTCGTACCAGCTCAGGAACGCCCTCACCAGTTTGCGCACTGCAGCTGCAGACCTTCACGCCGTAACGCGCCTCCAGCTGCTGCCCCAAAACGGGCGACAAACCCTCCAAATCAGATTTGTTATGTGCAATCACAAAGGGTATATCCTTGGCTTCCAATTTCTCCGCTAGCCGGCTCTCCGCCAAACCCCACTGGTTGCCTGAACAAACCAGCAGGGCAAGGTCAATCTGATCCAACGTCTGCATCGTTTTTTGAAGACGCTTGGTTCCCAACTCGGTCGGATCATCCAACCCAGCAGTGTCTACCACCGTCACAGGCCCGATGCCGAAAATCTCCATGGATTTCCTTACCGGATCGGTGGTTGTGCCCGCCACCTCTGAGACAATGGCGGTCTGCTGTCCGGTCAGAGCATTAACCAGACTGCTTTTCCCCTGGTTACCACGCCCAAAAACACCGATATAGACCGCTTTGTTTCGCATTTAACAATAAGATTATAGGCTCATCTTCAAAATATTCACCTCATCTTTCCGGAGAAAGCGCCATTCTCCGCGCGGCAAATCCTTCTTGGTCAGACCGGCATAATAGACACGATCCAACTTGACCACCTCATAACCGAGATGCTCGAAAATCCGCCGTACAATACGGTTCTTTCCCGAATGAAGCGTTATGCCGATTTCACGGCGGGATTCTCCGACATAGGCCAGCTCATCGGGTGCGATAAAGCCGTCAGCCAATTCCAGACCGGAAATAATCTGCTGGAAATCCTCCTGTGAAAGCGACTTGTCCAATTCCACCTGATAGATTTTCTTTACACCATACCTCGGATGGGTCAGTTTTTTCGCCAGTTCGCCGTCATTGGTGATCAGCAGCAGCCCTGTCGTATTGCGATCCAACCGCCCTACAGGATATACCCGCTGAGGACAGGCGCCAGCCACCAGGTTCATCACATTCTTGCGGTCATACTCATCGCTGGTGGTGGTGATATAATCCTTGGGCTTATTTAATAAAATGTATACAGGTTTTTCCCGTTGCAGCACCTTATCCCCATACCGGACCTCATCTGTCGGTTGTATCTTGGTGCCCAGTTCGGTCACCACCTCCCCGTTGACGGTCACTTCGCCAGCCTCAATGAGCCGGTCGGCCTCACGGCGCGAACAGACACCTGCGTTAGCGATGTATTTGTTAAGGCGTATCAGGCCGCGCTCCTCGTTCCATTCCAAAGAGAGCACCTTCGGCTTGCGGTCGGAAGAACGTCCCTCCTCCCTTCTCTTTTTAACAATTTCATCAATGATTGGGGAATCCTCAATGTAACGTGGATGTTCCTTCCTGCGAAAGGAGGTACGGTCTCCGAAGGAACGTCTTTCACGACGGAAGCCCTCACCCCTGTCATCATCGTGATTTCTACGGAACGGACGTCTTGGCCTCTCCGAGTCATCATCATGATCCTTGCGGAACGGGCGCCTTGGTCTCTCCGAGTCATCGTCATGATTCCTGCGGAACGGACGTCTTGGCCTCTCTGAGTCATTATCGTCATGATCCTTGCGGAACGAGCGTCTTGGTCTGTCAGATTCCTCACTGTCGCTTGTCTCACTGTCTCTCGGAAACCTTCGTTTCCACTCCCTGTCACCATCACGGTGATACCTTTTTCCGGAAAAATCCCTGTTCCGGTCGTTTCTGTTTTCGTAACTCACTTTAATTTGTTTTTACAAAGAACTTAATCTGTTTCCTCACGGATGCGCACCAAACGGTGCTTTATTTTCCATCTTCAGCGTCATGTATTCCCATCTTACGGAAAACAGATGGCGTATGCATGACGCGTACAGCTTCAAGATAAGTGTCGTCCGTCTCCATCCATATTTTTGCGGAGGCGTGCGTATCATACAAATTTCGTGCTAAAAGCGTACGCAACTGCCTGATTATGTTTTTTTCCGTATCAAATTCCGCCTTACGCTTCAGGTACGCAGCCTGCTGTTCCTCCACATAACGGACAAACATCTGCTCCAATGCATGGTTCCCATCCACGCTCTGCAAATCCGGGAAAATTTTGTCCAAAGTATCCTTGTATTTGGATGCAAAGCCATTCAAATAATTTATGCACTTGAATTCCATGGAATCGGTCACACCCTCAGAGCGGGCATAGTCATAAAACTCGCGCAACATTGCATCATCAACCTTGAAACGCTGGTAGAAGGTGTCAAAATCAGGATAACCGGCCAACAATTCGGCCTTGTGACTCTCCAGATACTTCATTACAAACTGGCTGAACAAATTTCGCCGGTACAGTTTATAATAATAGTCAGAAACCTTACCAGTGTCCATCGGGATAAAAATGTCGGGCATCACCCCTCCGCCACCGTAGACCGTACGTCCGCTGGCAGTCTTATATTTCAATGAATCAGGGAAATGGATACTGTCGGCATGGGTCAGTTCGCCACGGTTGTACCTGTTGATCACATCACGGCTATAGTTTTCAATATCCTCATACGACTTCTGGATACAGCGTCCGGATGGGATGTAATAGCGCGATGTTGTAAGCCTGACCTGGGCCGAATCCGGAAGCGGCATCTGTTGCTGCACCAACCCCTTTCCGAACGAGCGGCGTCCGATGATGATGCCGCGGTCATAGTCCTGAACCGCACCGGAGACGATCTCTGATGCTGATGCGGAATATTCGTTGATGAGAATCACCAGCCGACCCTCCACAAAATCACCACGATGCTGGGTCTGGTAATTCATGCGGTTGCCGGTCTGGTTGTTCTGCGTGTACACCGCCAACTTATCCTTTCCCATGAACTCGCCAACCATGTCAATGGCTGCCTGAAGGTAACCGCCGGTGTTGTCACGCAGGTCAAAAATCAGGTTTTTCATCCCTTGCGCCTGCAGCTCCTCCAGTGCCTGACGGAACTCGGATAGCGTCTGCTGCGCAAAACGCTCCAACTGGATGTAACCGGTCTCCTTGTCCACCATGAAATAGGATTCCACACAATGGATAGGAATCTTGTCCCGGGTGATGGTGAAATGAAGCGGCTCCGTCTCGCGTCCACGCCGAATGTCAACAGAAACCTTGGTGCCTTTTTTCCCACGCAGTTTTTTGAACACCCATGCATTGGTGCATATTTTTCCGACAGCAACACTGTCATCAATACGTATTATCTTGTCACCAGCACGGATGCCAACCCTCTCGGACGGCCCGCCCTTTATCGGCTCGACAACGACAATGGTGTCCTTCATGATCTGGAACTGCACACCTATGCCGTCAAAATTTCCCTCCAACGGCTCATTCATGCGGCGCACCTCCTTTTTGGGGACATAGACCGAATGCGGATCAAGCTGTTTGAGCATCTCAACAATAGACTTGTCAACCAGTTTTTCAAAATCGGCAGAATCCACATAATAATAACGGATATACTGCATCAGACGATTCATCTTCTGCGCATTGGTTTCATAGGTGCGGTTGCCTTGGGCATTAACCGCAGCGGAACAGCACAGGAAGCCGGCCAAAAGCAAAGCACGGCAAAAAAGTTTTTTCATTTGCATGGATAAAAAAAGCATTATGAATTAATACCCGGAATGGTAATCAGATGGAAAACAAGAAGAGTCCTGACGAGCAGCACCACCGCACACCCCATCATCAGAATGCCGGCCACCTGGTTAATCCGGTGCACCACATTTTCCGACAGGGCGTTAGTCAGCTTGTTGGCGAAATATGCCTTCAGAATGTCACAGGGCAGAAGCACAATCTCAATACCGGCGATGAAACTTATCGCCTGCATCCGTGTGCCGCCTGCGGTACCGACCGAAATGACCGAAAGCCAGAGTATCCAAAGGAACGGGTTTACAGTGTTCATAAAAAAGCCTTTCCCCAATTCGCTGAACACCCCCTTCCAGTTGATTGCCTCGCTCAAGTCATGATCTTTCAGTCTTTTCCGTTTCGGATGCGCCTTTTTGAAGAAAAGATAGAGACCGTAAAGCACCATGAAGCCGCTGCCCACCATGCCGAGAAGTATTTGGAAAAAACGGTTTTCCACACAGAAGCTGGCACCCCAGTAGCAGAGGGAAAGGATAAGGATATCGCTGAACGCTATCCCCACCGCAAACTGGAATCCGGAATAGAAACCCTTTGTAATGCTCGTCTGCAGGATGGCGAACAAGGCGGGCCCCAGAACAAAAATGAACGGGAGCCCGACCATCATTCCTTTAAAAAGCGACCAGATCATGGTTCTTCAGTACAATATTATCCGCAATGGTAATAGGTTTTGACAATCTCCATCATCCGTTCGGGATGCTTTTCCAATTCCTCACGGATATTCTGGTCATTGTATGATTTCAGCTTGGCCACCAAGTCGTTTATCAGTTCGGGTGTGAAGACGCCGTGCCTTTCATAGAATTCGCGGTGCTGCTCCAGAACCACTCCAGACTCATAGCAGGAGGTGGGCAGGCTCTTCAGCGAATCAGCCTTTTCACGGTTGGCCTCGTCAAAGATATTCACATCCACGTAGGTCTCCTTTGCGAAAGCCAGCGGATCCTTCATCTCGAAACCGCAGCGGGCCGCCACCACCAGACCGGCTAGGAGCAGGTAGATGTCAGCGGAGCCGTCCGGGCAGCGGAACTCTACAGTCTGCTTGAAGGAGCCGTCAACAGGATTGGGCTTTTCCATCGGATTGGCGTCGGCCACCATGTCTCCCTTGGAGAGCCATCCCAGCGGCACACGCACCAGCACGGAGCGGTTGCGGTCGCCCCAGCAGATGGAGGTCGGAGCCTCCTGATGAGGCACCAGACGGAAATATGATGTCGGATTGGCGTTGCCGAAGGCGGTCAATGAAGCGGCGCACTGCATGTAGCCGGCGATGGCCTTGCGGGCGGTCTCGCTCAACACGCCGTCCTTCACATACTGGTTAACACCGTTTTTTGTGATCTGGGTGTGGATGTGCAGACCGCTGCCCGCCTTTCCCACCGTAATCTTCGGGGCAAAGGTGACATCCAGGCCATATTCGTATGCCAGCTGGCGGATAATCCATTTGGCGATGATTAGCTGGTTGGCTGCATCCTCGACATCGGTCACCAGAAATTCGATTTCGTTCTGCTCATAAATCTTGTCGCCCAAGGTGAAGTTGCCCACTTCGGAATGGCCGTACTTGATAGTGCCGCCGGCCTGGGCGATATAGTACATGGCACGTGCGCGGAACTCACCGAACTTGCAGTATGGGCCCGACTCGTGGTATCCGCGTTGGTCGGTAGCGGGGAACAGCTCGTCCTTGTCGCCAACCACATAGTACTCAAGCTCGCCCATCGCCTTGAATTCCATGCCTGTGACATCCTGGAAAGATTTTTTTGCCTTTTTCAGTATGTATTCCGGGGAGGTCTCCAACGGCTTGCCGTCCTTGGTGTAGTAGGAACACATCAGGCAGAGGGTCGGGATTTCCGCAAAGGGATCCATGAATGCGCTGCGGAAACGGGGAATCACATAGAGGTCGCTGGAACCGGCCTTCACAAAGGAGAAAAGGCTGGAACCGTCCACCCGTTCGCCGTAGGAGAGAATCTGGTTGAGGTAATCGCTGTCGGTAAGGACAAAGTTCAGCGATTTCAGCCGGCCGTCGCCCGCCACGTAGCGGAAATTCAGCATCCGGATCTCATTCTCCTCAATGTAGCGGATGATGTCCGCCTTGGTGAAATCCACAGGATTCTTGTGCAGGAACTGAACCAGCGGGTTCATACAGAAGGTTTGTTCTTTGAATTGCTCCATATCGTTGATTTTTTAGTTAATATGCAAAAGTAATCATTTTTCGGATTGCTTCCGGCTTTTTCCGGAAAATATTAGTGAATCTTTTTATACATGCGTTTCCAGCGGATTTTGCCCTCACCCAATTTCTTGAACTTGTCAAGGGAGAGCCATACGAAGGCGGCGCGTCCCGCAATGTGGTCCTCAGGCACAAAGCCCCAGAAGCGGGAGTCGGCCGAGTTGTGCCTGTTGTCGCCCATCATCCAGTAATAGTTCTGTGCGAAGGTGTATTGGTGCGCCTCCACCCCATCGATGTAAATCTTTCCGTTCCGCTCCTGCAGGTCATGCCCCTCGTAATTCTTGATAATGCGGCGGTAAAGGCATATTGTGCTGTCGTTCAACGGCACCGTCTCCCCCATCTTCGGAATGCGCAGCGGGCCGAAATTGTCCTTGTTCCAGGGATAGCGCGGGTCATACGGGAAAATGTCCGGATCAGCATAGCCGGCAGTGTCCAGCAGACATTCAACACCTATTACATTACTCATGCTCCGGATGGCATTCACCTGCGCATCGTGCAGGCAGCCTATGTCGGCTGTAATTCCTGAATGGTAATCCTCCTCGTTAATGTCAAGACGCTGGCGCACCGTCTGATTCAATCCCACTCCGTTGTGGCTGACCTGATACAGGAACTGCTGCTTTTCGGGCTTGTACGCCTTTTCGCCGTTCACATACAGCACACCGTCAACGATGCGGAGCTCATCACCGGGGAGCCCCACACAGCGCTTGATGTAGTTCTCACGCTTGTCGGAGGGACGGTAAACCACATCGAATTCCGCCGCCAGCACCTCACGGGCCTTGCCGGGATGGTTGTCCCACCCGTATTTGTTGAAGAGCTCAGCATAGGTGTGCCACTCCCCTTCGCACATGTAGTAGTCACCCGCATGGGCGCGAGGATGGCGGTAGGCGCGCTCCAACGCACGCAGCACCCCGTAATAGCTCTCGTTCTGCCGCTGCAGGATAACCGTGTCACCGTCAGGATAGTTGAAGACCACCGCATCGTTACGCTGCAGCGGACGGTACCCGGGCATACGCATATATGGCAGACGCACTATGTCCGTGTATGACTTGTGGTATTTGCACAATGGCAGCGTATGGTGTACAAAAGGGAACTGGATGAAGGTCTGCGGCACTCTCGGCCCATAGGCCATCTTGCTGACACATAGAAAATCACCAACCATCAGGGTGCTCTCCATGGAGGAGGTGGGGATTTTGTAGAATTCGAACATGAAGGTGCGGATGATATGGGCGGCCACGACTGCATAAATGATGGCATCGCACCATTCCCGCGCCTTAGTCTTTTTGCCCTCAGGCGATTCACCGGCCTCCCTGCCCGTAATCTGACGGCTGGAAAAGAGTCCGATTTCCAGCTTTGGCATTTCAGCGACCTTATGGAACACCTCCCTGCGGGAGAAACCGAGGTACGGGAAATACAGGCAGGGGAAGCAGGTTGCCGGTATCAGCACAAGGTATGAAGTTTTGCCGAAACGGCGGATGGTTTTCCATACCATCAGGAAGAACATGAAGATGGAAAGGTATGGGATTGCGATGAAGATGAGCCACCACATCGGACGCTCAAGCACCCGCAGCCAGACAATCATGTTATAGACCGGAACAATGGATTTCCAGCCCGCATAGCCCGCCTTTTCAAAAATTTTCCACAGTCCGAGGAAGGTTCCTATCAGATATAGTATGGTGAACACCACCATGAACGTGATTGACAAGTCCATTCTGTTACTTAATATTCAATGTTTTAACAATAAAAAACCTCTTCGGGAAACCCCGAAAGAAAGCTGTTGCAAAAGTAGCACAAAAAATGATAACTTCCGCAATTTCTGAAAAAAAAGCCTCACGCGAGCAGATCCTCCATGGTGAAGAAACCGGTTTTGCCCACAAGGAATTCCGCCGCCGTCACCGCTCCCAACGCGAATGCCTTACGGTTGAACGATTTGTGCGTAATCCGGATTTCATCCATCGGGGAGGTGTAGATGACCGAATGGGTGCCGACCTGGCTGCCCAGCCGCTGCGAGGTGATGGAGAGTTCCGCACGGTTGTCATTCTCCTTGTTAATCCAGGAATCCTTGTGCGGCAGCGCCGCGATGATGTCTTCGGCCAGCACGATGGCGGTGCCGCTGGGCGCGTCCTTCTTGGAGGTGTGGTGGATCTCCTCCATGCTCACGTCATATTCGGCATGGGGCGCCATAAGTTTTGCAAGGTAGCGGTTCAGCCGGAAAAAGAGGTTCACACCAAGGCTGAAATTTGAGGCGTAGAAAAAGCTCTGCCCCTGCTCCCTGCACTGCTGTTCCACCTCCGGCAGATAGTCGTACCAGCCAGTAGTGCCGACCACCACCGGCTTGTGCGCCTCGAAACAGCGGCGGATGTTTTCCATCACAACCGAAGGCATGGAGAAGTCGATTGCCACGTCCGCAGAGGCGAAGCCTTCGGCCTGCTTTTTCCAGTCCTCCTCACTGTCGATATAGGCGACAACCTTGTGCTTGCGCTCCAGGGCGACAATCTCCACCTGCTCCCCCATTTTACCGTAACCGAGAATAGCGATTTTCATATCAAGATAAAGTTATTATTTCCAATTCAACACCAATTTGAACCCGCATGCCGGAGCATTGATGGCTGCATACGGGAGCGGTTCCGCTATGCAAGGCCGCACCCCAAGCGTAAGGTTGTCCGACACGTCGTATGTGGAGAAATGGGCGTCCACCATCGCATCCACAATGTTAAGGCCATAGCAGATGAAGAAGAGAAAGACCCCCAACTCCTGGTTGCGCTGGTAATGCTTCTCGTTGAACGCGACATTCTCGGTGCTCATGTTGGCAAGTTCCGGATTCAGCCCATCCGTGACACCGTTCAGCCGCAAACGGTATTCGTCCCTATAATAGAGGTATTTTTCATGGTTGCTGTAAAGCCAGTACCCTGCACCACCGATAACACCATAGACAATCGGAACCTTCCAATACTTTCCGTTGTAAATCTGGCCGCCACCCGGAATTATGGAACATAGTGCAGCCGTTTTCGGATATTTCTCTTTTTTTGCGGAGACAAGGCCAACGCTGTCCGAAGTCTGTGCCATTTCTGCGGAAGCCCCCTTCGCCCCCACCTGCTGTGCAAGCCCAACAGGCAGCAGCAGCATGCAACACAATCCCAACAGCAGACAGTTCCTCACAAGTTCCTCACCCCTTTTCCTGTAACAATGCCATAATGCGTTCAAACTCCTCGTCCGAACGGAAACGGATGGTCAGGCTCCCCCTGCCCTTCAGGTTGCGGCTGACCTCAACCTTGGTTTTCAGCTGGGACGACAATCGTTCGCATGCATCCCGGTGAGCCGAAGGCAGCTCCGCCTTCACAGGCCTCGCGGCAGCTCTGACAGCCTCCTGCTGCAAGGCACGCATACGCTCCTCCACCTGCCGCACAGAGAGTCCCTTATCAAGAATTTCGTCCAAAAGCCTCTGCTGTAACGTAACATCATCCACAGGAACCAGTGCGCGGGCATGCCCCATTGTGATCCGCTGGTCGCGGAGCGCCGCCTGAACCGGAAGACCCAACTTCAGCAACCGCAAGTAATTTGTTACCGCAGAACGGCTTTTACCAACCTTGTCGGCCAAATCCTCCTGCGTATAGCCGCATTCCTCCTGCAGTCTCTGCAGTGAAAGGGCGATTTCAATCGGATTCAGATCCTCGCGCTGGATGTTCTCCACCAGCGCCATCTCCATCATCTGCACATCGTCGGCGGTACGCACATAGGCGGTCACCATGGTGAGGCCGGCCATCCGGCAGGCACGCACACGCCGCTCTCCCGAAATCAGCTGGTAGCGGCCACCCCCCATGTCACGGACAGCCACAGGCTGGATCAGCCCCTGTTTTTTGATGGAGGCTGCCAACTCTGCCAAAGCCTCCTCCTCGAAAGTGTTCCTCGGCTGCCAAGGATTGGTTTCAATGGCGTCCAAAGGGATTTTCGATATGCTGCCGGCCTTGATCCTGCTTGGAGAATCCTGCGGGACAATGCTGTTTTCGGCATAATCGCCCAACAGGGCGCTCAACCCGCGCCCCAATCCGGTCCTATTCTCTTTTTTTGCTGTCATCTTTCTTCTCTTTTCCCTTGTGTTCGGAAGAGCCCAGCTGCTTCTGCAGGATTTCCCTGGCCAGATTCAGGTAATTGACCGCCCCCTTGGAGGTTGCCTCA
>JAEEGK010032363.1_pt1 | contig 10231 bp, 6 predicted proteins | sample 8958771 | NCBI WGS metagenome assembly JAEEGK01 (sample SAMN16246547, study PRJNA631951) | gut metagenome | biome: gut microbiome; feature: rumen; material: SC-attached | host: Bos | place: Iran: Karaj | collected 2018-10 | reverse complement strand
AGTGTATCAAAATAGTGCTGGCACATATATGTCTGTATCCGTCACCCAACACGTCGCCGGTTCATTTGGTATGTCTGTGAATCCTCATCTCAACGATGATCCAAACATCAGAACTCAAGCTGCGGAACACTATAATTATTACGATACTGGTGCGACCACAAACTATGACTCTAATAGAGGTCGTGGATGGGACTATGAATTAAATAAAAACGTGAAAGAAAATGCCTTTAAAGGCACGAATTTAGAAGCCCAGTGGAGAAACGCTATCGATAATGAAAATGGTATTGATGAAGTGTTTGTCACTGGATGGAATGAATGGGTGGCTTATAAATTGCCACTTAGTGAACTCCATGGTGGTTCTACGACATTAGATCAATATTATGGTCAATATTTCAATACAGTCTCATTCTGCGATACTTGTGATGAAGAATTCTCTCGTGATATCGAAATGACCAAAGAGGGATATGGCGATAATTTCTATCTCCAAAATATGAGATTAACTAGAGAATATAAATTCTATGATTCCAAGGTGAGATATGCGGGTGAATACTCCACGAAGAATTTAAAGAACTTATCTTGGGATAAAGCTAGAACTTATTTAGATTTCACAAATGAAGTATTTGCTAGAGATTTTGATCGAGCAGATCATCAAGAAAAATACACTAATAACACAAATAGAAATGATATTGAATCAGTAAAGGTCAGCCATGATGGCAATAATCTCTATCTCCAAGTTAAAACTGTGGATAACATAGTTATCGATGAAGAACAAAACAATAATATGAATATCTTATTATCCGTGAATGGTAGTGAATTACCATCTTGGGAAGGATATAACTTTATTCTTAATAGAAATGCTTTAACTAAAGGTGAAGGCAAAGCCAAATTAGAAACCGTTAAGACTGATGGTGAGTTTGATTTTGGTGATGAAGCCAAAGAATGTGACTATTACTTAGATGGAAAGACCTTGAGTATTGCTATTCCATTATCATTCTTAGGAATCAAAGAAGGTAAAGAATTTACCATCGATTTCAAAGTTGCGGATGGAATTAGTGATCCCAGCAATATGATGAATTATTATGTCGATGGCGATAGCGCACCTATCGGCAGACTTAATTATAGATATAATTCTGAACATTATTAGGAGGAATGAATATGAAACAAAAACTAGTATTTGGAGTGGCCCTAACAGCCCTATGTGCGTTAGGCGGACTCACTGGATGTCAAAAGAAAAAGGACAAATTTGAAATCTCTATTTCCGCGAGAAGTTTGGTGTCTGAACAAGAGATGTTAAACATTTGGAAAAGAGAATATGAAACCTTACATCCCAATGTGAAAATCAATGTCTCTGGTTGGGGTGGTGTGGAAGGCACTTCTGAAGACTATGTCATGAAAAATGCCTTAAATAGAAGTGCTTTAACAAACATCATCTATACTACAGATGATAGCACCGCAAACTTAGCGCAGAAGAAGAACTTCGTGGACTTAAGACCATTCTATGAAGCTTCTCCTGAAACTGATTACACAAAGTATTACACCACGATGTTAGACTTAACATCTTTCTATGGCGAATTTAGACCCACTGAAAACTATCATGGTGATTATGATTGTGAGAAGAGCAATGACGCTCAATACGGTGTTTATTTTGCTCCTCGTGAATATAATATGCCCGCTTTATTATGTAATGTTTCTTTATTTAAAGAACACTTTGCTACTGAAGAAGAAAAAGCCAATTGGAATAAAGATTCTTTGAAAGCCTTATTTACTAGAATCGGTGATGGCACAGAATGGAATTGGACCACCTTTGTTAAAGCTTTGCAAAACATCTCTGACAAATGTGCGACATTAAATGCTAGTGGCGACTTAGGTTATAGAGCTTGTGAACTTAACCATACCTGGGAACCTGTCTATACCACAATTATGAAAGAACTCGGTGGTGATGGCATCTTTGCCATGAACGATTATGGTGAAACAGTTGTTAACCTTGACAGTACCGCTAACAAAGCGGCCTATACCCAAATCATTGATGATTTTGGTAAGAACGCTCATAAATACATGATTGATACCGATTATGGTAATGATAACTTCAAATTACATAACGTCTTCTGCGTTATGGTTTCCTATCCTGAAGTTGGCAACTTCTATGGTGCTTATAAGAAAGTTAATCTCGAATTAGGTGCCGTGAATTTCCCCGCCGAATATGTCGCTGCCGGTTGTGGTGGTTATGGCATTTTAGTGGATAAGAAAGACCAAGTCCAAAAATTGACATCCGGTGAAGAAGCCAAGACTGTCGATCTCTGTTGGGACTTCATTAAATATATTATCTCCAAGGATGGGCAAAACGCCGCTGGTAAAGAAGGCTATGTCCAACCCGTCTTAAAAGAATTAGCGACCACTGGTGAATGGGTAGAATCCTATGATGGCAAGATTGATAACTTAGCGTTCTCAACCGCCAAAGAATTGGCCTTAGATACTTTCTGTTTTGCTAATCCTTCTGCTCGTAATTCCTTAAGAAAAGAATGCATAACTCCATTCTTTAGAGAATTATTCGATCCAAAAACCAACTCTTATAATGACTTATTAACCAAAGCCATTAACGATACAAACAAAGCGTTAAAGGACGCATAGGATGAAGAAAAAGAACTCCATATTAACCGCTAGAAAGTTAAGTAGCCGAAAGAAATATTTTAAAGATAATTATTTCAATCTGCTCTATATGATTCCTGTTCTTGCAGGTATCTTTATCTTTACTTTCTTACCGATGGGAGTTTCTTTATATTATTCATTCGTTCGTGTTGATCTATTGTCTCCAAATATGGACTATGGATCATTCACTCTATCAAATTACAAATTTGCTCTGGTAGATAATTTTAGTAATGTGTTCCATTCTTATTACATCACCTTTAGATACACAATTGTCTGTGGTGGAATAAGCTTTATTGGATCATATATCGTAGCTTTACTCCTTAATCAAAAGATTAAAGGAATGAAGACCTTTAGAATTTTATTCTATTTACCATGTTTAATCCCGGCGATTGCTTCCACTTTGTTATGGAATGGTATCACTAGAGAAACTGGGTATTTTAACTTAATCTTAACTAAGTTAGGTTTTGATCCATTTACTTTCTACACCGATAACAAGACTGTCTTCTTAACTCAGATATTGTTATCTGGTTGGGGATTTTCTGGTGGCATGATTATGTGGTTAGCCCAGTTCAAAAATATTCCTAATGATTTATATGAAGAAGCTAGATTATCTGGTGCAGGATATTTCAAACAGTTATTCCACATTACTATTCCATTATCTACATCGATGATTTTCTACAATATGATTATGTCGATTATCGCTAATCTACAATCGTTCGCCTCGTATGCGACATATTTGGAATATGGGCGACCTAACGATTTAAGATTCGTGGGCTTGATGATTTATGAAACAGCCTACACTAATCAGTACGATATCTCTTTAGCCTCCGCTTATAGCTGGATATTATTCTTGGTTATCGGTGGCCTCACATTCTTAGTTTTAAAATCCTCCCATAATTGGGTTTACTATGCGGAGGACAATTAATATGAATAGATGGCAAAAGATGCGTATTGAAGATGTTACCTATGGTAAGCAAAAACGTGTCTTACATATTTTAAGTTTGATTGGAAGATATACCATCTTAGTCTTAATGGCCTTATTCTTTATGTTCCCTGTGGTCTATATGATTGTGGTGTCCTTCCAAAACAATATGGCCGCGGTTGCTCCTCAACACGTCATCCCTCATTTAGAAGATTTTGCTCTCGATGGATATAAAGATTTCTTCTCCAGAGCCTCATTCTTTAAAGGTATTGGCAATACTTTAATTGTCTGTGTTCTTTGTATCGCTGGTATTTTAACGGGTGCGACATTCTGCGCTTACGGTTTGACTAAAGTTTACTTTAAAGGTCAAAAAGTGATGTTCTTAATCATTTTAGCGACAGTCTTCTTACCTGGAACAGTGACATCTATTCCTCTATATACCATCTATCAAAAGATAGGCTGGGTTAATACCTTGTTCCCCTTATGGGTTCCTATCTGGTTTGGTGGTGGAGCGATGAATATCTTCTTAGTGAGACAGTTCATGAGAGGCATTCCTAAGAGCTTACATGAATCCGCGAAGATCGATGGTGCGAATTCTTTCCAAATTCTTATCACTGTTATTACTCCGCTTATTAAACCGATCTTATTATATTTAGCCGTTACCACATTTATCGGTACCTGGAACGACTATAGCGCCCCTCTATTATATTTAACAACCAGCACTTCTCCGAAGACTTTAGCACTTCTTATTTTTGAAGCTTTCCAAGATAAACGTGACCCCTTGATTTTAAATGGTCAAATGGCCACAGGTATTATGATGATGATACCCACGACAATTTTGTTTGGCTTCTTCCAAAAACAATTAACTGAAGGCATCGCATTGATGGGATTGAAGGTGTAATTATGAAAAAGAACATTTCTCTATTAATTCTCGGCTCATTATTAACTACATTGTCTGTAGCAGTTTTTCATAATAATTCCTCAATTAATGCCGCTTTTGCTACGAATATCGAATATATTGACTTAGGTCCTGGTGTCTATAATCCTAATCAAAGTGAAGATTTAGGACCTGGTTATACACCTCCAGAAAATTTCCGTCCAGATGTCTATTCTATTGCCTACCGTAATAGAGACTTAATGCTATTCCCTAATACGAGCATTTATCCAAACATTGGTTTTAATACACAAGTCCCCGCAAATGAAATGGTGGATACCGATTTATCGATGATCCGTGTTTATAGCGATGAACATAACTATCATACATTGGATTATTATTATCAAAATGGTGGTCGTGCGACTTATAATGCGAAAGCAGACGCTTCTCAAAATGTCACTTTCTCTTTGAATAGTTTTAAACCTGCATGTCAGGATATCTTTAAGATAGTCATCGAAGAAGGCTTTGTTTTACCATATCCCGATAGTGGTCATAGCACAAAATATGTCGTCAAAGAAACAATGACCTTCAAGAACAATGATTATGGTATCGAAAAAGACCACATTATCTATTCCTTCGAATGGACTAAAGAAACATATACTCAATATGATGATGGAGGCGAACAACCTCATGGCGATGATATGGAGATTATTCCAATCGCTGCCTTCTCTAAGACTATGCCTCCAAAACCCAATACCAATCTTGTAGACTACCGTTGTCAAATAAGAGGCTCGTTTGACGAATATGGCAGTGAAGAGATGGATATTGATAATGGTTCTTGCCGTTTATATATCTTCTTTGGTGATAATGACTATAATAGCGAAATCAACAACTTAGGCAATGTTGATGTGAATAGAGAAAAATTTGATATATCTGATTCTGAAACAAGTTACCTTCATACTTTATATGAAAAAGTATTATTAAAAACCGTTGATGGAGAAGTATTAACTCTGAGAGAGGTCTCCAATCCTTTAAGTGGTAAGGGTGTACCTTCATATAACGCTGGTGGTGAAACCAACTGCATTGTTTTCAATATCGGTAATCAATGGGATCCAAATGAAGTAAGTTACCACGCTAAAATGATTAGTTCTGTCACTGTATTAAGAGGTGCGCAGTTCCCAGCGTTTAGGTACACCAATGGTGGCACAAAGACTGAAGTGAGATATGAACAAGTTGATGATATTACTGTTAATCTCGGTGCTAATAGGTATGTGTTGTGGTCCACAACATCAGAATTTGCCTTTAATGCTGCGGATATTACAATCACTTCTTTAGGAGCTAGAAAAGTAAATGTCCACACAGATGAAATTGATGTCAATTCAGTAGTAGTGGATATCGGTTTAAGCGAAGATAACTATACCGGTTTATCCAATAAAGAAATTATCACCTTAGGTGAGAATATGACTAGATATGTCTACCTTAATGGTAGAGCCTTATATTATGCCTTTAATCAAGAGGATATGAAAGCATATGCTAACCTTGACGGTTTAACAGATACCATCTCTATTTCTGTTCCACTTGAAAGTGTTGATGAAATTACAGAACTTATCGTCCGTAAAGGATGTTCTGTTCCTTCACTAGTGGCTTCCGCGGTATCCATTGAAGTCTATGGTGGATATGTATCATATAACGTTATATCATCTTTGTCTTACAGCAAAAAAGATGGTCAATTTGTGGAAGATAGCAAAATTTATTGGACACTATGGTTTGATGGTAAGAATCCAATCAGAGTGTCTAATGGTACGACATTTGATTTCAGTGAAAGTGCCCCTCAAGGAGATAATAACGAAAGACAAAGATTTGTTCATTGGGAAGATGAAACCGGTGAGGAATTAGTGGGATATTTAAGAATTGCATCTGGTAAAGAATGCTTTGGTGTTTATGTCTATTCCTATTCCGTGGAATTCAAAAATATTGATAAAGAATTCTCTATCATGGTGGAACACAATACCAGACTTTCAGATGTTAAAGAAGCTGCAAAAGCGATGGTTCCTACTAGAAAAGGTTTTGCTTTCCAGGGTTATGTCGATCAAGATGGTAATCACTACAACACTACGAATAGAGTGACTAAGGATTTAGTGTTAACCGCAGTGTGGGAGAATGCCACAAAGACAACCACAAATACTGTTCAAAATAATAGTGTATTACTTGTTGCATTAATTATTATTTGTTCCGTAGCCGTATTAGTTTTAGTTGCGGACTTAGTATTCTTTCTTGTTATCAAAAAGAAAAGAAGAAATAATATAAATTAATTTATATTTAATTTGTTTCAAAAACCATAAATATACTATCATTTTTTAATATTGATATATGCGCATAAATACGCGCTTGCTATTAAGTTTTTTTCTTTTTACAATAAAAATAACAATTTATTAAAGAAAGGAGTATGTCTAACAATTTTTTGTTGGACGACTAAGAAAATGAAAGTTTTCAAACGTTTCTTATGTGGCGTTGCACTTTCTGCTCTAGCCCTCGGCGCAGGTGCAGTTTTGTTAAACGCTAAAAAAGAACAAGGTTTCGTTGCACACGCTGAAGTCGTCACCGAAGAACCCGCTGGAATATTGCATTTGGATGAAGCAAAAATTAAAGGTTATGAAAACCATTATTTTGAAACAATGGTCGGACCTTTAGGCCAAGCAGTTACAGCCTATGTTTTTACTGCAAATGGTGATTGTGCGAAGAATCCAGAAGTCAGATGGGTTGTCCCTGGTGCTGGTGGTGATGTTAAAGTTGCTTATCCAGAAGCAGTTACATCAGTCAGTTTCTGGTACAAGCTTGTTAACGAATCTGAAAAGAACGCCGCTGATGCCTCTGTTCCTTATTTAACTCAAGTTATTGAGTCTACTGGTGCTTATCCTATTTACACATTCTCTCCAGTTAAAGATGGTGCATGGCATTTCTATTCCATGAGCGTTCTTGAAGCCTCACAAAACATATTTGATGGCTTCATTATTAAAGCTGGTGACATCAAAGGATCATTGACTGTTGCCAATATTAAAATCAATACTGCCGAAACAGATATTGAACCCGTAAGCGAACTCCATCTTGACCAAGAAAAGGTCAAAAAAGTGTCTGCTCGTTTTGAAAACATGGCAGGACATGATGGCAATCAAGTTACAGCCTATGTATTTGAAGGTACTGGTGGTTTAGGCCTTGATGGTACACTTCCTGAAATTAGATTTATGAACGCCCAAAGTGGTGGCAGCACTAAAATTGCTTCTGTCACTCCAGTTACTCGTGTTCATTTCTGGTACAAATTAACAAATAGTTCTGAAGCTGATTCAGAACAAGCTGGATCTCCATACTTATTACAGGTTGTGAAGGCTCCAAGTGGATACCCATTCTATAACTTTAGCCCTGTTAATGATGGTGAATGGCATCCATTCTTAATGGAAATTACCGCTGAAGATTCCACAGCTTTCGCTGGATTCTTAGTTGAATTTGGTGATTTAAATGGTGAATTTGTCCTTGCTAATATTGAATTAAATGGCAACTACACAAAAGATTTAACAAATATGATTGCCTTTAAGAATATGGGCGATAACTATGATTACTTAGATAATCTATTTGTTAATTTCACATTTAGCGAAAAGATTTTCGGCGCCAATGCTTATTTAAATGACCACTATGCCGAGTTTGTTGATGCTGATGGTCAAGTTATTGATTTATTACATGGCATTAAAATTAATGACAAGACTCTCTATTATTGGACAAGAGAATATAATGCCTCTGGCATTCATGAACAAATTGTTGATGATACCCGTGTTATGGCATTCCCAATGACCGTTGGCAACAATAGTGTTTATGCTCCAGTCGCTGCTGAAATTAGAGTGAACTCTTCTGATATACAAGAAATCGATTTCAAAGTCAATCTTGATGTCTTCCCAATGGATAGTCTTAAGATTACATTCGTTTCTGGTGTATTTCGTGGTTATTACAATGGTATCGATTACGAATTATCTGAAGATGTTACATTCTACTATACATTACCAGCGAATTCTGCAGAATTCACTGCCGCCACAATGAGCAGAACTCCAAATGAAGAAGTCGTTGATTTTGGCATTCTTAATGTCGATGATTGGTCAGCCGGTCAAGGACATCCATTCTATGTTATTTGGACCAATATCCCAAGAAACGAAGAATTGGTTCATGAAGCCTGGTTTCACGATCATTATCGTTATTTATTCTGTGACATCATCATGAATGGTGTTACCCTTAACGATCACAACTGTTGGGCTCGTGGTAACAACAAAGATTTCAGCGCCGCAGGTGTTTGGAATGAAGATTATAATACATTCTGCCATCCGACTGGTACACCAGCTTGGAATTATGACTATGCCACACAACCACACGTAGTTACTGACCAAGCCAACTATGTATTTATGGTTGAAACATCTGTTCAATTTATGGCAGATAGAAATATTACCACTCCAGAATTCTCTTTAAGAGAAGGAATGTTATTACAATCTAAAGATGCTCAAGGCAACGCTTTATTGGTCAGATATCAACCAACCGTTATGGCTCAAGAAAGAGCTACCCTCAAAGCTGAAATCGAAAATTACAAAGATGCTGCTTTATATACAAGGGTTGCTTCTGAATACAATGCGATTATTGCTGATGCAAAAGCCGCTTTAGATGCAATGCATTACGAATCTGGTTTAGCTGCTATTGTCGCCGACGCAAAGGCTCAATTAGATGCTTTAAAAGCTGATGCCGAAATTGAAGGCGATGCACAAGCAGCCGCTGAAGCATTTGCACAACAATTCATTAGCACTGTTGGTGGTGTCTGTGATGCCAATGGTGCCACAAATAGAGATCAATTAGATGCTGCATGGGCTCAAATGGCTTCTGCATTCAATAGTCTCAGTAACCATGCTGCTACTAATGAATTAGCACAAAATCTCTTAAGAGATGCTGAAAAATCTCAAAGTTCTGCACTCGGTAGATTTGCCGATTTGTATGAATACATTGTTGAGAAATATGGTTCTGCAGCTTATGCTGACTTTGCTGGCCGCTTCGGTGGACAAGTCGTCCCACCAGCCAGTGGAACAACCTCTATCAGCTTCCCAAGCATTATGAGTGCCAATAACAACGCTATCATTATCATTGTTGTTGCTGCAGTCATAGCCGCTTCCTCTGTCGGTGCATTCTTCGTTATTAGAAGACGCCGCAATGCAAAATAATTAACTATTTATATAGTTAAAAGGCAGGTCCTTTCGGGCCTGTCTTTTTTGAATGTTTATCAGTATTAAATATTATTTATAGATGATAATTTGATATCGTTTAGAGAAACATCTTTATCTGTGGTGATTATAATCTCTTCACCTTTTAATAATGTTATATAGTTATCACTAAAGTTTGTGTTCTCGGCATATAAATATAAATCCTTAATAAATGTATTAGCGGTAATTCTAAATGTCCTATCACTAATCTTCGTAATAGTGGGTTCTGCTTTAAGATAATTGATATCTTTATCTTTATTTCTTTGATAAATATTTTTAGTTGATTTTATTTGGGAAATATATTTATTTTGATTTGATATTATTGGAATATATTCAAAATTCGATTTCGCCCCATATTTTTTCGATATTTTTTTATATACATTAAACAAAGAAGACATTTATTTTATATTTTATTTTCTTATATGAATATATTTATAATAAATTATTTGGGGATTGGGGATTGGGGATTGGGGATTGGGCCCAATCCCCAATCCCCAATCCCCAATC
>JAEEGK010032357.1_pt1 | contig 10231 bp, 9 predicted proteins | sample 8958771 | NCBI WGS metagenome assembly JAEEGK01 (sample SAMN16246547, study PRJNA631951) | gut metagenome | biome: gut microbiome; feature: rumen; material: SC-attached | host: Bos | place: Iran: Karaj | collected 2018-10 | reverse complement strand
CCTCCGAAATATTCTTCGTTGGTAAGTATCGATAACGCTGCGGCACCTCCCTCGACATAACGGGGGATGACCTGTTCGGGCTCAACGTCGGCATGTATCCATCCCTTCGATGGACTCTTGCGCTTGAATTCGGCGATGATGCCGCTCGGAGATTGACGCAAGGCTTCGGCCATCGACACACGTTTGCACAGCAACCGATCGAGATCACAACGTTTGTGAGCAACGATTTCTTGTAGGATATCTGCCATCAGCTGTAAATCTTCAGGAACTTCTTGAATGATGCGAGGGCACGGCCAGAGTCAAGCGATTCGCGTGCCATGCTAACACTATCCTCGATGCTGATGTTGCGATCGATGATCGAGATGCCACAAGCCGCATTGGCAATAATGACTGACTTCTGGGCTTCGGTGGCCTTGCCTTCGAGCACATTGTCGAATATCTTTTTCGCATCGGCTGGCGTATTGCCTCCAAAGATATCATCGGCATTGACATAATTCAGACCAAGATCCTTGGGCGTAAAGACTTTCTCGAAGTTGTTGGTCACAAGTTTGAAGCCCGAGGTAAGCGAGATTTCGTCGTAACCATCGTAGGACGAGATGACGCCATAGGTATCGCCAATCTTCTGATGGGCATTGACATAAAGCCTCATCTGCGCCTGGTTGGCTGTGCCGTGGAGCGAATACTTAGGATGACAGGGGTTAACCAATGGGCCCAATAGATTGAAGCACGTAGGAACGTTCATAGCCTTACGAGTTGGACCTACGAACTTCATGCCGTAAGCAAAGAGTGGGGCATGGAAGTAGCAGATATTGGCCTCGTCAAGCGAACGACGAATGATGTCGGCATCAGCCGTGAACTTCACGCCATGGCCCTGAAGCACATTGGAGGCACCAGATACAGAGGTGGAACTGCCGTTGCCATGCTTCGAGACCTTGTAGCCTGCACCTGCGACCACGAACGATGAGCAGGTTGAGATGTTGAAGGTGTTCTTGCCATCGCCGCCTGTACCAACGATATCGAGGGTTTCGTAGCCGTCGAGGCTGATATGGCGACCTGTCTCGAGTAGTCCATCGCGGAAGCCAAGCAGTTCATCGACTGTGATGCCTCGAACCTGCAAAGCCATGAGCAAGGAAGCAATCTGGCATTCGTTATACTTCTGCTGGGTAATGCCCAGCATAATGACGTGGGTCTCCTCGCGCGTAAGAATCTGACCCTCGATGATTTTGGTGAGATAAGATTTCATTGTTGTATTATTTTGAGATTATAGTTTCAAAGATTTCAGAGTACTCAGAGTATTCTGAGTATTCCGAGTATTCAGAGTACTCCGAGTCTTCCGAGTATTCCGAGTACTCCGAGTAATCCGACCCCTCCTACAGATGCAGCAGCCAGTTATTAATGATTTTCTTCCCATCGGGAGTAAGTACAGACTCGGGATGGAACTGGATGCCACGAACGTCATATTCACGATGGCGTAGTGCCATCACCTGACCTTCGTTGGAAGTGCAAGTGACCTCGAGGCAGTCGGGCATCGTTTCGGCATCAACTACCCAAGAGTGATAACGACCGACAAGAATGTCGCGATGGAGACCACGGAAGAGGTAATCGACCTTATGCTCTCCATATTCGACAAAATCGACAATGTGAGCAGGAGTCTGAACTCCGTGGAAGACTTCATCGAGGTTGACAAGATTAGCGCCAAAAGCCTCGCCAATGGCCTGTTCGCCCAAGCAGATGCCAAGTATGGGCTTCTCGCCAGCATAGGTGCGAATGACATCGAGCAGCAGACCTGCCTCACTCGGAATACCGGGTCCAGGCGAGAGCATGATCTTATCGAAGGATTCGAGATCGGAGAGGGCAAACTGATCATTGCGAAAAACAGTTACTTCGGCGCCAAGTTCCTTTACAAGATGTACAAGATTGTAGGTAAAGGAATCATAATTATCAATCATTGCAATTTTCATAGGGAAGAAATTGTAACAGTTGCTATAGTTCCTATAATTACTATAGTTACTATAAATAATATAGGTACTATAAATTATTAGATTTTATTTAGAAATCACAAGTCTTGAGCCAATAGAATGGCGCGACGAAGGGCTCCGAGTTTATTGTTGACTTCCTGAAGTTCATATTCCTCGTTACTTTTGGCAACAATGCCGCCACCAGCCTGGAACCAAAGTTCATTGTTTCGACTGACGAATGTGCGAATCGTAATGGCTTGATTGAGCGAGCCATCGAACGAGATGCTACCCACACAACCTCCGTAGGCGCCACGATTATGGGGCTCGTATTCGGAGATGAGTTGCATAGCTCTCACTTTGGGCGCCCCCGAAAGTGTTCCAGCAGGGAAAGTATCGATGAATGTCTTGATAGGATCGGCATCGCGATTGAGAATACCCGACACGCGACTTACCAGGTGGATGACATGGCTGTAGTACTGCAGTTCCTTGTAGAATTCGACCTTGACATGATGACAGTTTCGCGAAAGGTCATTGCGTGCCAGATCGACCAGCATCACGTGTTCGGCATTCTCCTTCGGATCGTTGCGCAGATAGTTGGCGTTTTTAACATCCTGCACATCATCGCCCGTTCGGCGAGTAGTACCAGCAATAGGATCGATATAGGCTACGAAGCGATCGTCGTTGCGTTCGATGCGACAATGAGTCTCAGGCGACGAACCGAAGATGCGGAAGCCACCGAAATCCATATAGAAAAGGTAGGGAGAAGGATTGATGGAACGAAGGGCGCGATAGAGATTGAAGTCATCGCCTTCGTATTGCTGGATGAAACGACGTGACAGAACGATCTGGAAGACGTCGCCGCGCTTGCAATGAGCGATTCCTCGGCGAATGTTGGCCTTGTGCTGTTCATCAGTCAGCGTGCTGCTCACCTCTCCTACCGCGCGGAACGAGAAACGTCCCACGGCAGGTCGGTTCATCATACGCTCTATCTCTTCGATGCCCGATGACTCGCCAGATTGAAGGAGCTCGTAGATAGTCAGACGATTGTTGAAATGGTCGAACTCCAACACATATTTAAATAATATATAGAGCATATCGGGGGCATCGTTCTTCGCCTGCGTCTCGTCCTTGACTGCAATATCCTCGAAATAACGAACAGCATTGAACGAAGTGAATCCCCACAACTGGCAACAACTCAATTGATGCGCGTCGCCCTCGAATTTGAACGAACGCATGAACTCGCCGATAATGGCATCGCTGCGATAAGTACGGTCGATCGGATGCTGGAAGGTCTTGCCATCGGGATATAGGCAGTTGCCCATGCCATGACCAATGGCTACTTGTGCAATGGGTTGTAATGCGATAAACGAGCGGGCATTCTTGCCCGAATGATAATCGCTTGACTCCATCAGAATGGATTGGGTTGATAAATCGCGAAGTCGCAGATATGCACTCACGGGTGTCAGCAGATCGCCCAACATGGTCTTGCTGCTAATCTGGTAGGTATACATAGTATTCGGAGGGATTGTTTTTCGGATTTATAAGAACTTTCAGAAAGCCTGCATATTAGGATCATCCTTGTATTTGAGATAAGTGTCGAGATCCTTGTCACCACGGCCTGAGACGGTAAGCACGACGACATCTTCGGGATGGAACAGATGCTTGAGTTTGGGAAGCAAAGCCAAAGCGTGTGCACTCTCGAGAGCGGGAATGATGCCTTCAATACGAGTCAGTTCGAAGGCAGCACGAAGTGCCTCGTCATCATTGGCGGGCAGAACGGTGGCGCGCTTCTGTTCGTAGAGATTGCAATGGATAGGGCCGGTGCCAGGATAGTCAAGACCTGCCGAGATGCTGTAAGGCTCGACGATCTGGCCATCGTCGGTCTGCATCAGCTTGATGCGTGAACCATGGAGAATACCGAGCGTCCCAATCTGCATGGATGCTGCCGTTTCTCCCGAATCGATGCCATGGCCACCAGCTTCGGCAAGCACAAGGCGTACGCGTTCGTCGTCGATATAATGGTAGATGGTGCCAGCTGCATTGGAGCCTCCACCCACACAAGCCATGAGATAGTCGGGATAGTCACGTCCCACTTTCTCGCGAAGTTGCCACTTGAGTTCTTCCGAAATAATCGACTGCAGGCGGGCCACCATATCGGGATAAGGATGAGGACCGACTGTGGAGCCAATGATGTAGAACGTGTCGGAAGGATGGCAGCACCAGTCGCGAATAGCCTCGTTGGTGGCATCCTTGAGCGTACGATTGCCACTCTCGACGGGATAAACCTCGGCACCGAGCATCTTCATACGCTCCACGTTGACATGTTGGCGCTGTACATCGAGAGCACCCATATAGACACGACATGGCATATTCATCAGCGCACAGACAGTAGCAGTAGCCACTCCATGCTGACCTGCACCTGTCTCGGCCACAATGCGTGTCTTGCCCATGCGCTTGGCAATCAAGATCTGCCCGATGGCATTGTTGATCTTGTGGGCACCGGTATGGTTGAGGTCCTCGCGCTTCAAATAGAGTTGGCAGCCATATCGCTCGCTCATACGTTTGGCAAAATAAAGTGGAGAAGGACGACCCACATAGTCGCGCAACAATTGCCGATACTCATCCTGGAATTCCTTGCTCTCAATGATGGGAAGATAGGCGTTCTTGAGATCCTCAACAGTCTTATAGAGGATTTCCGGGACATAAGCCCCGCCAAAGCGGCCATAAAAGCCAGAAGCATCAACTTGGAAAGATTTCATTTTCCTGAAGATTGTCTTTGTGATTAATGAATAGGAGAAGATAAAAAGAGGGCTCGCAAGACGTTGTGTCCTGCAAGCCCTATGATATACTGTATGTACGAGCATAAGGGTGCGCCCCACAACGTCATGTCATGAGTTTGCGCCACCACCAATATGCACGATTCATTGTCATTCGAAATATTTTTTAATTTGACGCTGCAAATATAGGCCTATTTTCGATAAGTCGTACAAAAAAGACAGTTTTTTTTGATTTTTTTGCAAATTTTCCATATTTTTGCTCCATTTTCGTCAAAAATGTCAGAAAAATTGAGTATATTTGCACACGAAAACATGAATTAACGACAATGGAATGCAAGATCATCGCACATATTGAGACCGACTTTGACAGCAAATTCGGTGTTCCTCGCCAAGCTGGACTCATCCCCGAGCTCGAAGGGCGCATCGTCTTCGAACCCGAATATCGTGTCGCCGAAGCCTTACGTGGGCTCGAAGGCTATTCTCACCTTTGGCTGATATGGGTCTTTTCGGAAGTGGAAATACAAAAGTCTTCGATGGGAACAGATGCCTGGTCGCCGACAGTCAGACCTCCTCGTCTGGGAGGCAACAAACGTATGGGTGTCTTCGCCACACGTTCGCCGTTCCGACCAAATCCCATCGGACTGTCATGTGTCGAAATAGCAGGTATTAACTTCAACACTCCCGATGGCCCCGTCATCCATGTGAAGGGTGCCGACCTGATGAATGGCACGCCTATCCTCGACATCAAACCTTATCTCCCGTTCACCGACAGCCGACCCTACGCTCGTGGAGGCTTCACCGACCAGACATATACGCAAAAGCCCCTCGAGGTAGTGATACCCGAGGAGTTCTATACATTATATAATTTAAAGGAAGAACAATGGACAGCCTTGCGCAAGGTGCTTGGCCAAGACCCACGTCCACATTATCATCATGATGAGCAGCGTATTTACGGACTCACATTCGCCGGAATAGACTTTCATTTCAAGGTGACCGACGAAGGTGTGGTGCACCTCTTGTCGCCATCGATTTAGAATGCCTGCTTGTCCTTCTTGATGACGTTCCACACGGTCTTGAATATGATCTTCAAGTCGAGCGAGAACGACCAGTTCTCGACATACCATACGTCCTTCTTGATGCGGTCTTCCATCTGCCAGAGTTCCTTGGTCTCTCCGCGAGCTCCATTGACCTGGGCCCACCCGGTAATGCCGGGGAGCACCCAATGACGCACCATATACTTGTCGATGAGTTTGGAATACTCCTCAGTATGCTTCACCATGTGAGGACGTGGACCGACAATCGACATATCGCCCTTGAGTACATTGATGAACTGCGGAAATTCATCGATTGACATACGTCGCAAGAAGTCACCGAACTTAGTCTTGCGCGGGTCATTCTCGGTGGCCTGCCGAACGTCTGCTTCATCGTTGACCTTCATCGAACGGAACTTATAGCATACAAATTCCTTTCCGTTCAATCCGTTACGTTTCTGCTTGAAGAACACGGGCCCTGGCTGCAAGTAATGGGTAAGGATAGCAATGACAGGATAGATGAGAAGCCAGAAAGGAATCATAAAGATGGCCGAAACGACGATGTCGAATGTTCGCTTGATGATTCGATTGGTCAGCATATCAAGCGGATTGTCGCGAATGCTGAGCACAGGGATAGAACCCAGAATCTCAAGCTGCATCTTTCGCTTCAGATAAGTACGGAGTTGTGGAATAGCATAAAACCGCACACAATGCTTTTCGCAAGTATCTATAATCTCAAGTATTTCGTTTGCTCGTACAGCGGGTAGTGAGCAGTACAGATGTTGGAGGTAGTCATGCTCCTTCACATATTTGACAGCATCGGAAACCTTACCCAGATAGTTCAGTTTCTCTGGAGCAGGATCCATAGGTTCATCGGCGAAGTACCCCTCGACGCGATAACCATAGAACGGATGGCGCATCTCCTCTCCAAGTTCACGTATGGGTTCGTTATTGCCGACAAAGATCACATGATGCAGATTGCGTCCGCGTGTACGGAACCATCGGATAATCCAACGACACAAATAGCGCCACAAGGCCAAGCTCACATAGATGCTGACCAATACATAGATGATGCGAATGGACTGGAACTTGTTATTGAACCCGAAGACCAGCGCAAAAATCCAGAAGACCACACTCATCGTGATCAACGTGGCAAAGACATTGCTCAGAATGGAGCCTCGACGATCGGAACGATAGAAAAATGAGATCGGGCGCAGATTGATACCTACCCAATAGGCAATGGTAAGCGACAAGGCCATAAACCCGAACTGGAACGAGATATCGAACGGGTGCTCACTGCCCGGACAAAGGATGCCCTTATAAAAATAATAGAATATCAGATTGATGATTAGAATCTCACTGACGATCATGCCAAACTTCAGGAAATCCGGCAACTGATACATTGTTCTTTCTTTCGTCATACTGAAACGGCTCCCTTAATGGCTGGATGACATTGGTAGTTGGTCAGCGTGAAATCAGTGATACGGAAATCGCGCAAATCCTTTATCTCGGGATTGAGCTGCATAGTGGGCAGCGCATAAGGCGTGCGAGTGAGCTGCAGACGCACCTGATCGAGATGATTGGTGTAGATATGGGCATCGCCAAAGGTATGTACAAAAGTTCCAGGCTGCAAACCGGTAACCTGAGCGGTCATCAGAAGCAGCAGGGCATAACTGGCAATATTGAATGGCACACCCAGGAAGATGTCGGCCGAACGCTGATAGAGCTGCAGAGACAGTTTGCCTCCTGCCACATAGAACTGGAAGAAGCAATGGCAGGGAGGCAAGCCCATGCGGTCAATCTCCTCGACATGCCAGGAATTGACGATGATGCGACGCGAGTCGGGATTGTGCTTGATGGCATCGACAGCCATCATCAGCTGGTCGTAATGCTTGCCGTTATTGCCCTCCCAGTCGCGCCACTGCTTGCCATAGACAGGCCCGAGTTCTCCTGTTTCGTCATCTCCCCAGGAATCCCAGATGTGAACGTTCTTTTCCTGAAGGACTTTCTTGTTGGTCGAACCGCTGATGAACCACAGCAATTCTTCAATGATGCCACGTGTGAACATCTTCTTGGTCGTAACGAGGGGAAAGCCCTCGCTGAGGTCGAACCGCATCTGATGTCCAAAGATGCTGATAGTACCCGTTCCCGTGCGGTCTTTCTTATGGACTCCCTCATCGAGAACACGTTGTATAAGGTCTAAATACTGTTTCATGCGTAGTACAATTGCACGGATTTTATAAATAAAGGCTGTACAAAAAACATTTTTTTGAGGTTTCGTGCGCAAAGATACGAAAAAATATGTATCTTTGCACCGCAAAAGTTGAAAATCATCCAAAAAAACGTGAAAATTCTCCGATTTCAAGGATTTTGGCACTAACATAGCATAAAAATGCATAAATTATTATCGTTCCTGTTCTTCCTTCTAGCCTGCTCGATCGTTGCCGGTTGCCAGCAGGACGGGAATAAGGATGAAGGAACCACTGAAGAGGAGGACTACTCGAAGATACCCGGGATGGTGACCACCGACGTCTCTATGCTGGTCTCCGACTCGGGTGTGATACGCTACCACGCCAATACGCCTGTCTGGTACACCTATAACCTCGATGCGAAGAAATCCTACTGGTATTTTCCCGAGGGCATCGAGTTGCAGCAACTCGACGAGGAAATGCAGCCTGCAGGCCGACTGCAGGCCGACACAGCCTATCACTTCGAGAAGGAGCAGCAATGGCACCTGATAGGAAATGTGCGGGTTTCGAACACCAAGGGCGAAAAGTTCAACACTGAGGAACTCTATTGGGACATGAGGAAGCACACCGTCTATAGCGACTCCTTCATCCACATCGAACGCAACCGCGACATTTTGGAAGGATACGGGTTCAACAGCAACGAATCCTTCACCGAATACGAGATACGTCAAACCACCGGCATCTTCGAGATGCGCCAACAGGATGGCTCAAGGACCGACTATGAGGAAGAAACTTCCGATGACGGCGAGCATCTTGTCGAAAACGACGAACCAGGCACCATCGCCCCGACTGACACTATCCAATCCGAGCCGTTGACACCGCAAGAAAAAGCTGCTCTGGCACGTCAGCGTCGCAACCGCACGGGTTCGCCCAAGAATATACCTTTCGATAACAAAAGATGAGTTATACCCTACTGTTCTGCATTGCGTTGACGCTCTTGTTCAGTGCGTTCTTCAGCGGTATGGAGATGGCATTCATTTCTGCCGACCGTATCCGTCTGGAACTCGACAAGCAAGAGGGCGGTTGGACCGCACGCATTCTGCAGTATTTCTACAACCACTCCGAGCGCTTCATCAGCACCATGCTGGTGGGCAATAATATTGCGCTCATCATCTATGGTATCCTGATGGCACAACTTATGGAGCCCCCCATTCGCGAATACTTCTCGGAGAATGACTTCATAGTGGTGCTCACGCAAACCATCCTTTCGACCATCATCATCCTCTTCACAGCCGAGTATCTACCCAAGACGCTCTTCAAGCTGAACCCCAACATGATGCTTCGCATCTTTGCCGTTCCGCTTTGGCTGATATATTGGATCCTCTCCCCCATTTCTCTCTTCAGCACCATGCTGAGCCATGGCATTCTACGCCTCTTCGGCATGCCTATCATCAAGGAGAAGCAGGGAGCGCTGACTCGCGTCGATCTTGACTTCTTTGTGCAAAAAGGAATTGAGAATGCCGACGATGACGATGACGAGAAGGACGAAACAAAGGCTCACAGCACACCAGGCAAGGCCGACGACGATGACAATCTGCAGGAGTTGCAGCTCTTCAAGAATGTCCTCGACTTCTCGGAAGTCAAGGTCCGCGACTGTATGATTCCGCGTTCTGAACTCACGGCAGTCTCTGTCGATACACCTTTCAAGGAACTCAATCAACTCTTTGTCGAAACCGGCTACTCAAAGATTCCCGTTTATAAGGAGGACATCGACAACCTTATCGGATACATTCATTCGAGCGAGATGTTCCGTCGACCCCACCAGTGGCAGCAGAAGATCATCCCTATCCTCTTTGTCCCCGAGTCGATGGCCGCACCCAAACTCCTGCGTATGCTGATGGAGCACAAGAAGTCGATTGCTGCCGTTGTCGATGAGTTTGGAGGCACTGCAGGTGTCATCACCATGGAAGACCTCTTCGAAGAGATCATCGGCGATATCGAAGACGAGCACGACCAGGTGCAACTAATCGAAAACAAGGTAGGCGAACACGAGTGGGAACTCAGCGGACGTCTTGAGATAAGCCACATCAATGAGGATCTCGAACTCAACCTCCCCGAAAGCGACGAATACCAGACCCTGGCTGGTCTCATCCTCCACCACCTGCAGACCATGCCTAAGACGGGCGACTCCATATTGCTCGACGATGAACAAATCCGTCTGACCGTCACGAAGACCAGCGCCACCAAAATTGAGCTCGTTAGGTTGTCAAATTTGT
>JAEEGK010032355.1_pt1 | contig 10232 bp, 5 predicted proteins | sample 8958771 | NCBI WGS metagenome assembly JAEEGK01 (sample SAMN16246547, study PRJNA631951) | gut metagenome | biome: gut microbiome; feature: rumen; material: SC-attached | host: Bos | place: Iran: Karaj | collected 2018-10 | reverse complement strand
AATACTTGCGGAATGTGCATTAATGCTTGCCGTAGGTATAGTTCTTTCACTCGTTAAGCTCATTGACCTGCCTTACGGCGGCTCGGTAACGGTTGCTTCAATGCTTCCCGTGATCTTAATCTCTTACAGACACGGCGTAAAATACGGTCTTATCACAGGCCTTGCATACGGCATCATTCAGCAGCTTTTGGGACTTAACACTCTTTCATACGTAACGACATGGATCTCGATCATTGCCGTTATCATGCTGGATTACGTTGTTGCATTTACGGTCATCGGCTTCGGCGGAATCTTCAGAAAGATCGTTAAAGCACAGCCCGCATCCCTCGTACTCGGTACGATCCTTGCATGTCTTTTAAGATATGCATGCCACGTTATCTCCGGTGCGACCGTATGGGCAGGATTATCGATCCCCACAAATGCGGCACTTATCTACTCCGTAGGATACAATGCAACTTACATGATCCCCGAAACGATCGTAACCGTTGCTCTGGCTTACTACATCGGATCGCTCATCGATTTCAGAAATCCCACGATCAGACATATGGCTCAGACAGAGAAGACCAAGATCCCTCTTCTTTACTGGACGGGAGGTCTTGCGCTTGCTGCAGGTCTTATTGTTGATATCTCCTGCATTTTCTCACATCTTCAGAATCCCGATGACGGTAAATTCGATTTCGCCGGACTCGGAAGCGTCAACTGGATGGTCGTTCTTATCGCTACAGCGGCTGCTATAGTGATCGCAGCGATATCATTCGGAATCGCATATTTAAAAAAGAATAAAAAAGAAAAAGCAGAACAGTAAAAAATATAAATTAAATACACAAAAAGGACCGTCGACTGACGGTCCTTTTTGCTAAATAAGGTAATATAAATTATAACAAAAGAGTCTAATGAATGAATCTGAATGATTTAAGTCCCATGTTTCCGAATCCGGTGTATTTAAGGTACAAAGCCGATACTCCGTCAGGGATATTGCATTCCGCGGTATAGGTAACCCATACGGTTTCAAAATCCACGCCGATCTTTGCATAAACGGGACCGTCGGGTGAGGTACGAACTTCAAAGTCGCCTTTTCCGTAACCGCAGACTTTTAATTCAATTCCTTTAACTCCTTTGAAATCAAAGTATTTGAATCCCAGAGTCGTATTCTCAACGATATTGTAGATATATCCTACGCACTCTTCTCCGTCTTTTCCGTCCTGCGTTACTCTGGGTACATGATGTCCTCCGACGTAGGGGATTCTCTCTTTATCGGTATACATGTTGCAGACAATGTAAGAAGGATACTCTTCCGTATCGGAAAGAGGGCCTCCGTTTAAGCCGCATGAAGTGATCTCAACCTGAGGAATGCTTCCGTCGTCAAGGAATTTAACTTCCTCGGCACAACCCTGACGTGCATACCAGTCATTGTTGGTCTGACGATGATAAAAGATATATCTCTTTCCGTTGATCTCACAAAGTCCGCCGTGGTTGTTTGCTCCGTATGCAGCGGGTTCCTCGGCTTTTTTGTATGTGGAGATACCGATATCGCAGTTACTTACGATAACTCCGCCGTATTTAAAATCCCTGTCGGGAAGATCGCTTGTCGCATAGCAGAGTTCATGCATGACTTCCGATGAATAAACGAAATAATATTTTCCGTCGAATTTACGGATCGATGACGCTTCGAAGAAGCCGTGGCCTTCAAAGTCAGTACCCATTGCACATTCAGGTGAAGGAGCAAGGAATCTGGGAGCTTCTTTTATGGTGAGCATGTCGCTTCCGAGCACGGTAACCATCGAACCGTGAACGGATTTATCGCCCTTTGCGCATACGCCGCCGGTATAAAGATATGTTGTGTCGCCCTCGGTAATTACGGCGGGATCGAACTGATGCTCTTCGCCTTTATCGCCTAATTTTGTTCCGTCTTCGTAATGAACATATCCGTAGAACTGATATCTTCCTGCGGGAGAGTCACAGACGGCTACAGAGATAGTCGAAACCTTATCGAGTGCATAGTAAAGGTAGTATCTTCCGTCCGGACCTTTTGTTACGTCGGGTGCATAGAGGCACATATTGTCTTTTTCGTTTAATTTGTCGTCAAGTCTTGTATAGATCACACCTTCGTATTTCCAGTCCGCGAGATCGTCAACGGGGGCTGAGTAGCAGACATAATCGTTCTGGCAGAAGAAATGTCCGCCGAAACGGTCATGTGAACCGTATACATATACCCTGTCACCGAATACATGAGGTTCTCCGTCGGGAACGTATTCACATGAAGGTAAATAAGGGTTAAAAGCCTGTTTCATAGCTGTTCCTTTCTGTATCTGGGAGGTTTTTAAATGTAAAAAATCATATTATGAATTGAGAGCTTTCTCATCGATCCAGTCTTTGATAAAATCGTTGAATTCTGAATCCCTGACAACGGGAACGGGTCCATTGGAGGTAAATTCCATACCTGCTTTGTTTTCCTTTGAATAAGGTGTCCATTTGGGCATCGGAGTTCCGTCAGCATCGTTACCGTTGGGATCGCCGGTCTTAACAAAGTTGGTTAAATAGTTGCAGATCTGTCTTGCAAGATCGAAATGTCTTCCGACAAAAGGTCTCCAGCAGAGTCCGAGTGTCTCGAAGAAGAACCAGAGGTCTACCGAGTGGAAAGTGCCGGGGTTGTCCCATCCGGGAATATCGGGATTGAAAAGATAATAGTAGCAGTTCTTGTCATTGTGCTCGAAAATGCCCTTTGTTGCACATTCGATACCGTCTGCTTCGGCATACTGATTACCCTTTTTCTCGTAAACATTCTTAAAAGAAAGGAATCTGTCGGCCTTGTCACCGAAGATCTCTCTTGCTTTCTTCTCGAATTCTTCATCATTTTCAGCCATGATGAAACTCTTGAATTCATCGTTTGTATTGCCGGCCATCATGGGTACATGCGCATGTTTTCCTTCAAGGAAGAGTTTGCTCTGGGTATCCGTTAAGAATTTGCCGTCGATCGAAGGACAGAAGAAGAAATTGTTCCTGTTTCTGAATTCGGAAGCTTTGTCACGTACAAATGCCGCATCAAGCTTTCTTGCTTCTTCGATCGTATTAACGCCCAGGGATCTGATGAATTTATCGCCGCTTTCCTTAACCTCATCGAAGGATCTGGGGATAATGATAAAGTCGTTAAAATAAGGGAATCCGATAATACCGCTCATGATAACGGCTTTCTGGAAAAGTCCCTGTGAGGAACCGGTTAAGTGTGAAAATACAGATCCGCCGCCTGCAGACTGACCCATGATCGTAATATTGTCGGGGTCACCGCCGAATGCGGCAATGTTTCTTTTGACCCATTTGATACCTGCCTGCTGATCGAGAAGACCGAAGTTGGTGGGAGCGTCGGGAGATTCTTTGCAGAGCTCGTCGTGAGCAAGGAATCCGAATGCACCGAGACGGTAATTTACGGATACTACGATAACGCCTCTTTTGGCAATGTTCTCGCCGTTAAATTCCATTTCGGGCGGATATCCCCACTGGAAACCGCCGCCAAAGAACCATATAAGAACGGGAAGTTTTTCATCCGCACTCTTGGCATTGGTCCAGACGTTAAGATAAAGACAGTCTTCGTCCATATCGATCTCGGGATCCACGTGCCAGTCGCGAACATATATGTCATCCGAAAGTCCGGGAACATCCTGCATTGAGATGGGTCCGAATTTGTAAGCTTCAAGTACTCCTTCCCAGTTTTTTGCAGGTTGAGGTGCTTTCCATCTTAATTCTCCAACGGGCGGTGCAGCAAAGGGAATTCCCTTAAATACCGTGATCCTCGTGTTGTTTCCCGCCAAACCGCGAACTTCGCCGTTTTCGGTCATGACCTGTCGTAACATAACAAAACCTCCGTATATACATTTTAAAGAGTTTTCTTTTGTTTTTCCTAACCATAAAAACTCATTCTAAATTATACTTCAGGTAAGGGTTTAATCTTAATAGACAAAGTTAAGTAAAAAGGGGCACAAAATTAAGAAGAAAAAAAGAGATATCATCATAAAAAGATTTCTTTTAACAGATATGAAGAAAGTGATATAATGTGATAAGACATCGTGTAAAAGACATTTAATTGTAAGAGGGGTTAGGGATACATGCGTAAAAGAATCGGAGTCATAATGGCTCAGCCGGAAGAAACTACGCAAAATCTGTTTATAAAAGCATTCATGGAAGAAGCATATGCTCACGATTATGACATATGTATTTTCAGCATGTATCAGAAATATCAGGAAACCCGGTTGAGAAACATCGGAGATTCCAATATTTTCTCGCTTATTCAGTTTGACCGGTTCTCGGGCTTCGCCGTTCTCGCGGACACACTTCAGATAGACGGTCTCGAGCAGAAGATCATAAATAAATTAAAAGAAAAATTCGACGGTCCCGTTATCGTTGTCGATAAGGAGAATATATTCTATGACTATATTCTCATGGATCACTATACGCCGATGTTCGGTATCATCAATCATCTTATCGATGTTCACGGATACAAAGATATCGCATTCTTGGGCGGCAAAGAAGGCCATCCTCATTCGGTTCAGCGTTTCAATGCATTCAGGGACGCTATGAACAACCATGATCTCCCCATAAAAGAAAACCGTGTTTTTCACGGTAATTACTGGTATAACAGCGGCCGCGAATTTGCGGAAAGATTACTGGAGGATAGAGATAATCTTCCCGAGGCGGTAGCATGCGGAAACGATTATATGGCTATCGGTCTGGCCGCAAGATTATCCGAAGAAGGCATAAAGATTCCCGAAGATATAGCCGTAACGGGTTATGATGCGTCCGAAGAAGGAAGAACTTCGCCCGTTGCATTAACATCGGCAAAGATCCCGGCTGCGGACTGCGGAAAGAAATGTTTTTACAGGATCCACTCTGCGATAACCAAAGAAAAAATACCCGAAATGCCGCTTAGATCCGAGATCATTTTAGGAGGCAGCTGCGGATGTGAAAATTCTGAACCGATCTATCAGAAAGTAAATCGTGACGAATGGAAGACTGACCATTCCACGGTAAGTTATAATTCGGATTTTAACCATCTTACCGAGGATATGCTCTGCCAGACTGACTATTCAAAGTTCTTTGACGTACTGGCACGTTACTCCTATCAGGTAAGACCTTTCAGACATTTAAGGATATGTCTTAATGAAGACTTTCTGGATCCCGTTTCTTTTATCGGGGAAAATGCCAGAAGAAAGGGCTACAGCGACAGAATGAATCTCGTCGTATCAAGTGATGTTTCAGATGACGGAAATCAGAGAAACGCAGTGGATCTTAACCGTTCCTTTGAAACAAAGTTGATGATACCCGATCTGGACGAATCAAGGGATTATCCGACGACTTTTATTTTTACGCCTCTGTTTTTCGAAGATATCTGCTTTGGTTACGTGGTTCTTAATCAGGAAAAAGACATTTACATTTATAACGAAACATACCGTGTCTGGATGAGGAACATAAACCTGGGGATCGAGGCATTTTACCGTCAGAAGGCATTGTTCGGTCTGATCAATCAGATTCAGGCGGATCAGATTCGAGACAGTCAGACGGGTCTTTACAATTACCAGGGATTTTATGAGATCCTTAAGACACTTGTTTATGAAAATATCGGCTCCGGCAAATCGCTGGCCATCATTTCGTATGATATAGACGACTTAAAAGGAATCAACGAGGAATTCGGAAGAGCGGGCGGAGATTCGGCGATCGTCGCTCTTGCCGATCTGGTGGAGGATTCCCTAAACGATACCGATGAAGTATGCTGCCGTTTAAGCAATGACGAATTCCTTATCGGGATCATAAGTGAAGACTGCGAAGCAAGATACGCCGAGATCGAATCCCGTATCCCGAGTGACGGCTTTTTCTTCAGAGACAGCGAACGAAATCTTCAGAAAACATGCATCCATCACGACATGGTCATGGCGGGCCTTGACGAGCAGCCCGATGTGGACTTCCTTATAAACCGTGCGGTAAATGCCAAGAATCATAAAAAGAACATCTTAAAACAGAGCGTTATCACGGAGATCTCGGAAGAGATGCTGCAGAAATGCACGGCTGTCGGAGATATCCTCGACAAAGGAATGTTAAAATATGCATTCCAGCCCATTGTTCGGGCAACCGACGGTGAGATCTACGGCTATGAAGCACTGATGAGATGCAGGGGAGAGGCAAAATATACGCCTCTGGAAATACTTAAATGCGCGGAGAACATCAACCGTCTTTACGATATTGAAAAACTGACGTTCAGCCATGTTCTGGATGATGTCGAAGCCAAAGAAGATCTGTTTAAGGGAAAGAAGATCTTCATAAACAGTCTGCCCGCCCATCAGCTTAAAGACAGCGATGAGGAGGAAATGTTCAAACGTTTCGAGAAACACCGCGGAAATCTTGTGGTGGAATACACCGAAGGCTCGGAATTCAGCGATTCCACACTGGTTAAGAAACGTGAAGATTATTCGGTTCTTAATATCGAAATAGCGCTGGATGATTACGGAAGCGGATATTCGAATGTAAATAACCTCATAAGATATACGCCTAAATATGTGAAGATCGACCATATGCTGATAAGCGGTATCAACTCAAACGAGCAGAAACGTCACTTCGTAAAGAGCATTATCGGATATGCGCAGAAATACGATATTCTTGTACTTGCAGAGGGTGTTGAGACCAAAGAGGAACTGCAGACGGTGGTTTCGATAGGAGTTGACCTGATCCAGGGCTTTTATACCGCAAGACCTGCGGAAAATCCCATTGCTTCGATAGACGAAGAGATAAAAGATCAGATAAAAAGATCGAATCTAAGAAAAACAATTCGGGACTTTTGAATTAAAAAAACGGGGAGTTGCCTTTCAGCAATTCCCCGTATAAACATATTTTAAATAATCATCCGCAACATCTTTTAAATGATATACCAAAGAAACATCGGTAGCGTTTTTATCCTGCATATGAAAACGCGGGAAGAAACGTGAGATGTGAAGGGGAATGTCTTCCCCGATCGTTTTGCCCGAAGAATCCTTCAGGGCAGCTATCCATTTACACATATTAATCATTTCATCGTCGGAGTCGTTTTCACCCGGCACTATCAGCGTGGTCAGTTCGACATGGCAGTCTTTTACGGCACGCTCTATGAACGAGAGTGTCATTATAAAGTTTCCGCCGAGAGTCTTATTGTAATAATCTTCCGTAAATCCTTTCAGATCGATGTTCATCGCATCGATGAAGGGAAGAAGCTCTTCCAGTATGGGTATCGCTGCAGTACCGTTTGTAACGAGCACATTTACGAGACCGGCATCTTTGGCGAGTTTCGCACAGTCCCTTACATATTCGTAACCGATAAGAGGTTCGTTATAGGTGTATGCTATTCCGCAGTTTAAACCTTTGTCATAATAGCGAAGCGCGATATTTACGAGTTCTTCGGGAGAGATATACTCGGACATTTCCGCATTCTTTAAAACATCGTCGGACCATGAGATCGAATCGTTCTGGCAGAAAGGACAGCGAAGATTACAGCCGTAACTTCCGACGGAAAGGATGCGTTCCCCCGGATGAAAACGGTAAAGAGGCTTCTTTTCGACAGGATCGAGCGCGATCGAAGTAACCCTTCCGTAATTGAGCGCGATCACGGTATCATCCTTACAGACTCTTGCTCTGCAAAAACCCGTATCACCCTCTTTTATCTCACATTGTCTGAAACAAACACTGCATTTTGCCATACCGACACCCCTATTATCATCTGATTTTATTATACATGATCATATGTTTTTACGCCAAAAAGTTTTATATACCGAAATTTAAAAAAAGATGATATTATAAAAAAGGTTTTGCTTCTGTACGGCAGAGCTGAAAGTACTTTAAAGCAACAAAGAAAAAGGATTAAGACATGAAAAAAGAATATGTCATGGGCAATCAGGCAATTGCGCTCGGTGCGATCGCCGCAGGTGTCAATTTAGCGTGCGGATATCCCGGAACGCCCTCTTCGGAGATAGTTGATACCATAGCCAAAAGAAACGTAAACAAAGCCATTCACGTGGAATGGTCAATAAACGAGAAAGCAGCCATGGAAGTGGCAGCAGGTGCTTCCTATGCGGGAGCAAGATGTCTTGTTACGATGAAAATGATGGGTCTTAACGTGGCTTCGGATGCGCTTATGTCCCTTGCTTATGTAGGTGTCGAAGGCGGCCTTGTAGTTGTTTCCGCAGACGATCCCGGTCCCATTTCGTCTCAGACGGAACAGGATACGAGACTTTTCGCAAAATACTGCAGGATTCCCGTATTCGATCCGAGCAGTGTCGAAGAAGCATACGAAATGATACAGGATGCTTTCGAATATTCGGAAAAATACAAAACACCCGTGCTTTTCAGACCGACAACAAGGATCGACCACGCTTACGGCTCGATCACATACGACGAGAATGCGGCACCTAATGAAATCCCGGGCTTTGTCAAGAATTCCAAGCGTTTCGTTATCTTCCCCCGTCTTTCGAGGATGAATCACGAAATGATAGAGAAGAGAAATCCTCAGATCGGAGATGATTTTTCCGATTACAGATTCAATACATATCAGGGTAAGGAAGGAAACAAAAAAGCGGTTCTCGCAGGCGGTGCGGGTTATGCATATGCCAAAGAATATCTTCAGGACAGAACCGATGTTTCTTTGGTAAGGGTTGCAACACCCCATCCCTTCCCCGAAAAGTTCATACTCAAGTCACTCGAAGGCGTTGAGGAAGTTCTTGTTGCAGAGGAACTTTTCCCCTATCTTGAGGAAGAACTGCTTCAGCTTATCGGAAAGAAACAGCTTAAGATTAAAGTTCTCGGAAAACATACCGGCAATTCACCTCTTGCGGGCGAAAATACTGCAGAAGGCGTAGCAGCCGAGATCGCAGGATTCTTAGGAGAGGCAAAGGAAGAAGCAAAGGCCGATACATCCGGTATCCCCGCTCCTCCCATGCGTCCTCCCGTACTTTGTGCGGGCTGCCCTCACAGAGCAAGTTTCTATGCGGTTAAGCAGGCCATGAAAGGAAAGAAGGCAAACTTCTCGGGAGACATCGGATGTTATACTCTCGGAAATGCCATGCCTCTCGACATGGTTGACACATGTCTCTGCATGGGCGCCGGGATCACAATGGCTCAGGGCCTTCACTGGACCGATAAGGAAACGGTCAATTTCGCTTTCGTAGGAGATTCGACATTCTTTGCATCGGGCATGACCGGAGTTGCAAACGCGATCTACAACGAAGCGGACATGATCCTCTGCGTGCTTGATAACTCCACAACTGCCATGACCGGACATCAGCCCCATCCCGGAACCGGAATGAACATGATGGGAGATGTTGTAAATAAGATAAGCATTGAGATGATCTTAAAAGGAATGGGTATCGAAAAAGTACTGACCGTCAATCCTCTGAATCTCGAAGAAGCCAAGGCAGCGATAAACGAATGTGCGGCTGCAAAGGGTGTTAAGGCGATCATCTTTAAATCACCCTGCGTTGCACTTTTCAAAGCAGATGCAAAATGCGTTATTACCGATAAATGCATCGGCTGCAAGAAATGTATAAGAGAGATCGGTTGTCCCGCCATATCGGTGGAAGACAACAAGGTTAAGATAGATGCTTCGATGTGCACGGGCTGCAGTCTCTGTGCACAGGTTTGTCCCATCGGGGCCATCGAAAAGGAGGTGAGATAATGTCTTACAATATTCTTCTTTGCGGTGTCGGCGGACAGGGCACGGTACTCGCATCCAAACTTTTGGCGGCAGCAGCCGAGAAAAAAGGCGATACGGTTCACTCTGCTGAAACCATCGGTATGGCTCAGCGAGGCGGTCCCGTTACTAGTCACGTAAGGATCGGAAAAGACGCATACTCTCCCCTGATCCCTAAAAAGAGCGCGGATCTTATAATCGCATTCGAGCCTTCGGAAGCGGTAAGAAACCTGGATTTCTTAAAAGACGGCGGCGCCGTTATAACCAACGAAGTATGCTTAAAACCCGTTACCGAATCCTTAAATCCTACGGGATACGACGGAAAAGAAATGATCGCATATCTTCAGAAAAACATTGCCAACCTCGTAGTACTTAATGCAGATTCTCTCTGCAACGAACTCGGCTCGTCCAAGTTTTTTAACGTAGCGGTACTCGGCGTGGCAAAAGGCGCGGGATTCCTTCCTTTTTCCGAAGAGGATCTTTTAACCACTATTGAGACAAGCGTTAAAGCCAATTTCATAGAAACGAACAAAAA
>JAEEGK010032352.1_pt1 | contig 10232 bp, 6 predicted proteins | sample 8958771 | NCBI WGS metagenome assembly JAEEGK01 (sample SAMN16246547, study PRJNA631951) | gut metagenome | biome: gut microbiome; feature: rumen; material: SC-attached | host: Bos | place: Iran: Karaj | collected 2018-10 | reverse complement strand
CTATGATTCAACACACTATTTTTTTCTGAAATTCCATTTTGAATTGTCATTGTTGAAGTCGAACTTGGCGAGTGTCGGGGTGCTGTCGCCGATGGAGTAGAGCACAAAATTTTCTCCGTTGTGACCCGGGACGCTCTTGGGCATTATGCGGTAAGTGCCGTCGATGCATTGGTCGATGCGCCAAAGTTGCTCGTCTGCGCCGGTGTATTCGGGCACTGTAACGACCTCTGCCTCGGCTGTTGCTGCGAGAGCGCGGTTGGTGCCTTCTACGACAATCTTGAAGTAAGGACCGCCGAGGTAGCCGCCCTTTTCGGGTACTGCAACCACCTGCCAACGCTGATGCGGACGGTTCATCCATTCGTTCATCCTGACGGGATTAACGCCCGAAGGGAATGTCTTTTCAACATCTGCAAACGCCTGATTCTTAACCTTTTCGATGGGGCGTTCCTGATTGCGGTTAAACCAACGCATACCGCCTTCTGCGCGTGTGAAATCGACGCTGAGTTCGAGTGCGTAGCCGCGACGCTCTGATGAAATTTCATAAACGCCGTCCTCGATGTTTTCGCCGACGGTGGGCCAATCGTTTTTCCAAACAATCGGGCGTATTGCCAATGTGCTGTAACCGCTCATATCGAGGTCGGCTTCAAAGTGGAACGACATTTTTTCGATGCCTTCGGTGATGATTTCACGTCCGAAGTGTCCCGCGCCAAAACGACGGTCTTCGGCATCGACCACCATCTTGCCGCCGCCGTGAATCATATCACGACCAACATTGTCAACATACGGGCCTGTAACCTTGCGCGAGCGACCGCAGACGATGTTGTAAGTGGAGTTAGCACCGTCGCAGCAAGTGCCGTGAGTACCAAGGAGATAGTACCAACCGTTGCGGTAGATGAGATCGGTAGCCTCGCAGTCGATTGCAACGTCGATTGCCTTGTTGCCCTCCACGCGCTTGCCGGTCTTGGGGTCGAGTTCCACAAGGCGAATGAAGCCAAAATATGTGCCGTAAGTGAGCCACAAGCGACCGTCCGTCGGGTCGAGGAGGAGACCTGCATCTATGGCGTCGCAATCCTCGTCATATTCAGAACCCGCCACTTCGATAGGCTCTGTGAACTTGAAGTCGGGAGATTTTGGGTCGAGGGTCTTGTTCCACATCGTAACAACTTTGCCCGCGTGACCGCCGCCGAGACCGCCGCCTGTGGTGCTGTATGCCACGAGATAACGGTCGCCAATCTTGATTGCGTCAGGAGCCGCGCCGCCGCCGGGACGTTCCGCGCCGCCATTCCAAGTCCATCCGTCCTCAGAAATCAGACCGCCGCCGCCCGTGCCGAAGGTGTAATATTTGCCGTCGCACTCCATAATTGTGGAGGGGTCGTGGATGAACGGTGTGCCAATCTGTGCGTTGGAATTTTGTACAAATGCCGCCGACGCCACGCACAATGCGCCTGCAAGTATATGTCTTGTTTTCATTGTTTTCTGAAAAATTTTGTTATTAATTAAAATTAGTTGCAGGTTACAGTGATGTTCTTTACGGGCTTGCCGTTTTCGTCGATGAACCTTACACAGAAGTCGCTCATACCGGGGCCGTTGATTACTGCGCCGCGAAGGATGTTTTTGCCTTTTTTGAGGGTGATGCGCTTAGAAACGCAATCGTCCATCACCATACGACGGTCGCCCGAAAGGATTACCGCTTCCTCGTCGTTGAGCCACCACATCGAAGCCGAGTTGGAGCCCACTGCAAGGCGCACGTTGGGGATGTCTTGTTCACAATTGATGACCGTAACTGCGTGGAAGATAATGCCGTAGCGGGTCTTGTTGTTGCCTGTTGCAAAACGGTAGAGTTTCACATTGAAGAGTTTGCTGTCGTATGCGTGCCAAACGAGGGTCTCCTTTGCAGGCACGGGGTCGGGGAATTTGAAACCCATCGGCGGACGTTGACCGTCAAATTTTACCTCCGGCTCTTTGAGAACTGTCGCCTTCACTTTCTCGCCGTTTTTGGGGATTGTCTTGAATTGGTTGGGGTAGTACTCCTTGGTGAGTTGCTCGCGGATGTAACTGTCCACAAACACTGTGTTGCCACGGTTTGGGCGTCCGATGGGGTCGAGCAACAGCCAACGTCCGATGAAGCCGTCTTCGTTGGGGCGGGCGGGCGTTTGGGACGCCGGTACAAAATAGTTGTCGATGCTCGGCGAGGGCGGCACTTGCTGTTGAGACTGTGCGTTCCTGTTCTGCGCCGAAAGTGTAAATGCTTGACCTACAAGCATCGCGATTACAATCGAAACTTTCAAATTGCTTCTCATACTTAACTTATTATTAAAATTTAAGGTTAGAAATAGTAGTGTCTTCATCCATATTTGACAACCTGTTTTAATGTTGGTTTAATGTTGAATGAAGTTTTTTTTTATTTTTTTTCAATGATGGAAGGGATGTTTGCGGGGGATTATATAGAAAAATTACCGCCAATTTTCTCCCATTGAAAAAGAAAAAATTGACGGTAATTGATGGATTGATCTGTCGTTTCAAATCCCGGACTTTCCATCCTTCTTTTATCGCTTCCTTGTAATAAAATTGAAATTCCAACGGGTTGTCACATTTCAACAATTCAAAATAATGACTCCACGTCAATTTGTGAGACAGTGTCTCACATTTTGGAAATGCCAAGTAGAGTTTGCGCATATACGTAAGGTTTGAACGGCTGACACTTAACGCAGCGTTGTCTTTTGCACGTGTCCACAACTCCGAAATATTGCTGAGCAACTGAGCGTATTCGGTGTCAGTCTCCGATGGTAATATATTGATTTTTGATGTCATAATGTCTTATTTATTTAAAAACGTTTTTTCGAGATTTTTAAAACGGCAAATCATCATTGCTTGATGGTTCATATACAATATTTGGTAAATCCACTGCTTTTTTTAGATAATACAACTTGTCCTTCAATTCGTATGGCAACAATTTTTTTAATCTTTCTACACTATATTCGTCGTGTATGATGATTCGTTGTAAAGATTCACATTTTTCAAAAGCCGATTCTCCAATACTCGTTAACGAATTAGTAATCTGTTGTAAAGACTTACACCCCCAAAAAGCCGCTTTTTCAATACTCATTACCGAATTTGGAATAGTAATTTGTTGTAAAGATTCACAACCCGCGAAAACGTATTTCCCAATACTATTTACCGAATTAGGAATAATACAACTTTTATACGAACCAAAATATGATATTAATCTACCATAATTATCAATTACCATATTATCAGTTATAATAAAACAATCAGAATTATTATCTAAATTTAACCTGACACAACCATTAAATGCACCATCTCCAATACTGATAACCGAATTTGGAATAGTAATTTTTTGTAAGGATTCACAGCGGAAAAATGCGCCGAAGCCAATATTTGTTACTGAGTTAGGAATAATAATTTCCTTTAAATTTGCTGGCACGTCATTGAAAGCATTGTTGCAAATAACCTGTGTACCATTCTTAACAATATAAGTGTCTAATCGCGTATTGCCTTTCAACAATTTTTTTCCATCCATACTATACACCACACCAAATTCATCTTTAATCCCATTTTCCAATTCATAATCTATCACCTCAGTCGATAAATTTTCTGTTAGTTTGTCACATAATTCTTCCGGCAGCATTTGGCTGAATATTTCTGTGTATCCTGCGGGAATGATGATTTGTTGTAAAGAATCACAGCCTATAAAAGCACTTTCCCCAACACTTGTAACTGAATCTGGAATAACGATTCGCTTTAACGTTTTATTGTAACTAAAAGCGTCGTTACAAATTGCTAGTGTATCATCCTTAATAGTAATATTTTCATACTTCGTATTACCTTTTAACAACCTCTTACCATCCCTACTATACACCATACCAATCTTATCTTCAACCCCGTGTTCAATATCCTCCTGCGTTATTTCAGTCGATAAATATTCTCTTAGTTTGTGCCAAAAATCTCCCGACGACATCTGTTTGATTATTTCTTCGCTACCTTCGGGAATGATAATTCGTGGTAATGTATCGTATTCGTAATCGTATTGATATAATTCACCAAAAGCGCCATATTCAATGCTCGTTACCGAATTTGTAATAGTTATTTGGCGTAAAGACCAATTTGAAAAAGCAAATTTGCCAATTTTAGTTACCGAATTAGGAATAATTATACATCTATCTGTGCCGAAATATGATATTAAACTGTTTTCATTATTGTCAATTAACATTTTATCTATTACAATAAAACTATCAGAATCACAAATTAAATCCAACTTGTCACAATCATTAAAAACTCCTCCACCTATTCTTGTTACCGAGTTAGGAATGGTGATTTGTTGTAAAGAACTACACGCACTAAATGCACGTCCTCCTATACTCGTTATGGAATTAGGAATGTTTATGTATCGCAAGGATTCACAATACGAAAAAGCCTTTTCTCCAATACTCGTTACCGAATCAGGAATGGTTATTTGTTGCAATGATTTACACCTACAAAATACTCCTTTCCCAATACTCGTTACCGAATCGGGAATGGTTATTTGTTGCAATGATTCACATTCATAAAAAGCCTCTTCTCCAATACTCGTTACCGAATTGGGAATAGTTATTTGTTGCAAATATTTACATCCATAAAAAGCCTTTTCTCCAATACTCGTTACCAAATCGTGAATGGTAATTTGTTGTAAAGAGGTACACTCCCGAAAAGACTCTTCTCCAATACTCGTTACCGAATCGGGAATGGTTATTTGTAGAAATGATTTACACCAACCAAATGCTCCTTTTCCAATACTCGTTACTGAATTTGGAATAGTTATTTGTAGCAATGATTTACACCAACAAAATGCTCTATATCCAATACTCGTTACTGAATTTGGAATAGTTATTTGTTGTAAATAATTAATATAAAGGAAGGGAATAAAATGGGAGGTAAAAGCATAATCGCAAATCACCTTAGTACCATTCTTGACAACGTAAGTTTTCAGTTTTCTATTCCCTTTCAACAATCTTTTTCCATCCCTACTATACACCACGCCAAACTCATCTTCAACTCCATTTCTAATCTCCTCATCCGTTACCTCCGTTGACAACTCCTCCTCCAATTCACCATTTGAAAAACACCTAATCTGTGCCGTCCACGCTTTATTTACATTGAGTTCGTATTTTTCATAAAACTTGCAGAAATTCTCATCGCCGTTCAAAAGTAAATACAAATCGTTCATTCGTTTGTCTTTTTCCTGAAAGCCGAAATATGGTCCGACACAAACGAACTGATTGTAACCTTTCATTCTGTCATTGATTAATTCCGCAAATCTTTCCAAATCAAAATCCAACAAGTCCAAAACATTCGACATTATATGCAATGTTGGAACGTCTTCCTCGCAATTAATGTCATCATCTGAAAGTTTGTCGAAAGTTTTGTTGATTGTCGAAATCTTTGCATTTGGGAAAAACATTGACACGTGCAACGCGGCGCGTTTGAGACTGATTTCCGATGGTTCGATTAGGGTTACGGATTTGATGTTTTGGGTGATGCCTTTTTGTGAAAGGAAATCAGCGTAACACATTGTGCCGATGCCTTGCCCACAACCGTAATCAATGATGTTGATTTCAGGTTGGTCAAAGAAAACTTCGGGGATGTGACCAAAGGCAACATTGAGTTTTGCTTGATGCATTTTACCAAAAGAGTACAGATACACCAACATTTGCGGCTCGGTTGTCAGTTGGTCAACGCCACGGTTGATTTCCTCGTACAAGCCGTCAACAAGTTCTTTCGGCAAATCGTCTATGAACTTTTTCGCAAAATCTCGCACCTTGTCAAAAGTCGGATTGTCAAGGTATTTGAGTTTGTATGAATATGTTGTTGTCTGTTCGATTAGCATAATTTGCAAGTTTTTTACCCCACTTTCAACCTTCTCTGAAACGCAAAAGCAATATACTTCCTCGACGTGTCGTTGAGGTTTCTGAAAGTGGTTTTGTCAAAGCGTTTCTTCCGTTTTCTGCGCACAAATATAACAATCTTTTTTCAAAACCTTGCGCAAAACACAGAAAAAATATTACCTTTGCAATCGAAACAAAAACTCAACGATTATGGGCATATTCATCGACAAGGGCAACTTGGCCTTCAAAAGCATAAAGAACTCCGACTTCATTGACAAGTCGGGTTTGATAGAGATATTGAACGGCAACATCAACACACAGCACCGCTATATCTGTGTGTCGCGTCCACGGCGGTTCGGCAAGTCAGTCGCCGCAAAGATGATTTATGCCTATTACGACAGGAAGTCCGATTCTGCGGCGTTGTTCGACGACTTGGAAATCTCAAAGTCAGAAAGTTACAAACACCATTTGAACAAATATCCGACGATTTATATCGATCTCAACACCTTTGCGGAATTTGACAATGATGATGTCGTCGCATTGTTGCAAAAACAAGTCATTGAAGATTTGAAGATGTCGTATCCGTTCCTGAAAGAATCTGAATATCTGAGCATTGCACTGCGTGAAATCAACCAAAAGACAGGCGACCGCTTTGTGGTGGTCATCGACGAATGGGACAAGTTGGTGAGGGAAATTGACGAAAAAACAAAGAACAAATACGTTAATTTCTTGCGCTCGATGTTCAAATCCAACATCGCCGACGATGTTTTTTTGTTGGTTTATATGACGGGAATACTGCCGATTATCAAAGTGGAGTCACAGTCGGCACTCAACAATTTTGACGAATACAGCGTAATCCGTCCCGCAAAAACCGCCAAGTATTATGGTTTTACGCCCGACGAGGTTGTCAGGATTTGCGACAACCACAATTTGAACATAGAATTGATGAAACACGCCTACGACGGTTACATCATCGGCAGCGAAAAGTCGATTTTCAACCCAAACTCAGTGATGTTGGCGGCGGAAGACGGCGAATACAACAGCCATTGGTCTAAGTCCGCAGCATACACAACCATCGAGCATTATATCGGAATCGACCACGACGCCGTGCAGCAAAAAATCATCAGAATGCTCAACGGCGAGAGCGTTACTATCAAGACTGCAAGTTTCCGCAACGATATGAAGAATATCGACACAAGCGATGATGTTTTGACGTTGCTCGCCCACCTCGGCTACTTGTCTTTCAATCCCGAAGACAGCACTGTAAGGATTCCAAACACGGAGGTGGCACAGGAGTTCGAACTTTCAATCGGACACGCGGGTTGGGGCGAGGTTTCTAAGGCGTTGGACGATTCCTTGACGCTGATTAACAAGACGATAGAACAGGACGTTGAGTATATTTCGGAGGCGTTTGACAGGTACCGTTTTGAAGCGTCGTCCATAATAAAATACAAGGACGAAAACTCAATGGCGTGTGCCATAACTTTGGCATATTATGCCGCAAAAAGGTATTATAAAATCTTCCGTGAACAGCCTGCGGGAAAGGGTTTTGCAGATATGGTTTTCTTGCCGCTGCCCAATTCCACGCGCCCCGCAATAGTCATCGAACTCAAAAGCAAAAAATCCGCCCAAGGTGCAATCGACCAAATCAAAAACAAAAACTATCCTCAGGCATTGCAGGGCTTGTCAAATAAGATTTTGCTTGTCGGCATCGGTTGGAGCAAGCGCAAGGCACGGCACGATGTGAAGATTGAGGTGGTGTAGTGGTGCAAAAAAATTACCGCCAATTTTCTCCGTTGAAATAGAAAAAATTGACGGTAATTGACGAAAAAATTTTTGGTAATTATCGTTTGAAAAAATTTCAGCCGCCGTAGGCGGATGAAAAATTGACGTTTATTTGTCGATGAGGTCGTTCTTTTCGTAAACCCATTTTTCACGGTTGGCGATTGCGGGTTTGTCGCCCTTGAACATTTCGGCGGCTTTGGCGTCGCCTTTGAGTTGCCAATCGAGCCAAGCGAGGGCTACCACCGAAAATTCGCCGCCGAAGGGTTGTGCGTATGTGCCGCCGTGACCGACAGGATAGTTGGCAGCAAAGGCGGGAACGTGCTTGATGCGGTGGAAGTCGTCCATACCGTTTTCGTAGGCAATGTCTTCCTTGCCGCCGAGGATGTAGATGATGGGCGAATGGATGGTGTCGAGTTTGGTCTTTGCGGGCATCGGCATATTGGGGATTGCGCCCATCGGGTTGATGAAGAGTCCGCTGTTGCAAATCATAATAGTCTTGATGCGCGGGTCGCCGCAGTTGAAGAGGGTCTGCAAACCACCGCACGACATACCGGCGGCGGCGATTGCGTTGGTGTTGATCTTGCCGTAGAGGTAACTCTTTTGGTCGCCGTTTTGCGCGATTGCCCAATCGATGGACTCAATCTGTTGCTGCGTGGTTGACATCGGGCCTTTGTAGAATCCGGTGTCCTGCGGCATATAGCCGGTTGCAACTACGAGGTAGCCGTGGGATGCAATTTCGTTGAGGAAATTGATGTGCTCGTGTGGGGAATTGTTGCACGCGCCGTTGCCCCAAACGAGTACGGGCAGCGGATTGTCCTTGTTGAACTTGGAGAGATCCTTTGGGCAGAAGATTGTGTGGGCTTTGAGCGACGGGTCTTCCAACATCACCGCCTTGAAATTGCCCTGACCGCCGTTTTCGAGTGTGCGCTGAGTGGCAGGCAATTGCGCTGCGGTTTCAGCGGGTTGGTCTGTGTTAGTTTTTTGTGCGTTGCCGCCGCAAGATGCAAGCACCATTGCCGCCGCTGCAAATAATAATGACTTTCTCATAATAGTATTTAAGGTTAGTAAAAAATGATTTTCGCCGCAAAGGTAGTGATTTTTTTGTTTATGTTCAAATTAGTCAAAAAAATGTGAGAGCATCACCAAAAGTTCGTCAAGAAAATGTGAGAGTATCGTCAAAAGTTCGTCAAGAAAATGTGAGAGTATCACCAAAAGTTCGTCAAGAAAATGTGAGAGTATCACCAAAAGTTCGTCAAGAAAATGTGAAAATATTTGTATAATTCATTTATTTGTAGTATGTTTGCGGCAATAAATGATTATCGTATGAAAAGAAAGGTTTTATCACAGTTGAAAGAATGGAAAAATCGTGATGCGCAGCACCGCAAACCACTTATTTTAGAGGGTGCACGGCAAACCGGCAAGACGTGGTTAGCGCGTGAACTGGGTCGTGTTGAATTTCAGAATTTCATCGAAATCAATTTTGAGACAGACGATGATTTGCAAGATTTGTTTGAACTCAATTTTGATATAGAGCGCATTTTGTTGACCATACAGCAAGCAAAAGGGGTGCCTGTTGTCGCAGGCAAAACGTTGCTGTTTTTCGATGAAATACAATATGCACGACGCGGACTTTTGTCGCTAAAATATTTTTATGACCAGATACCCGAATTGCACGTACTTGCCGCAGGGTCGTTGTTGGGCGTTATTGACCACAAGAACGATTCGTTTCCTGTGGGTAAAGTGGAGTTTCTGTCAGTATATCCTTTGTCGTTTGAAGAGTTCTTGACGGCGGACGGCAAGGAGGGAATGTCTCAGATGTTACAGACAGGCGACTGGCAGAGCATAACAGTCTTTCACGAAAGGCTGACAGGCTGGCTTCGCGAGTATTACTATATTGGCGGTATGCCAGAGGCCGTCAAGACATACATAGACACCAAAGACTATTCGCAGGTACGGAAGATACATCATCAACTATTAAAGGCATATAAGGACGACTTTTCCAAACATCCTCCGAAGGAAATTGTCAAGAGAATGTTGATGGTCTGGAATAGTGTCCCTTCGCAACTGGCAAAAGAAAACAAGAAATACATATATACGGCGTTGAAACAAAGTGCGCGTGCAAGGGATTTTGAAACGTCTATCCAATGGCTATGTGATGCAGGGATGATTTACAAGGTGACACGATGTTTCGGTGGCGAAATACCTCTTGCGGGTTTTGAAGATCCCGAAGCCTTCAAACTTTATTTGCTTGACATTGGTTTGTTGGGTGCGATGGCTGGTTTGGATGTCCGCACGATGCTTGATGGCAACGATTTTTTTATGCAGTACAAAGGTGCGTTGACTGAGCAATTCGTTTTGCAAGAGCTGCAACTCTTGGATGACAAGCAAATTTACTATTGGTCGCCCGAAAACAGTGTTGCGGAGGTTGACTTCCTTATTCAGACAATGGGAATGGTTATACCCATTGAAGTCAAGGCGGAGCGCAACCTACGCGCCAAGTCGTTGTCTGTCTTTTTTCCAAAGCACAACACTCAACGAGCACTGAGGCATTCGATTCCAAAAGAC